>Ga0307513_10001904_pt1 | contig 29656 bp, 31 predicted proteins | sample 15_EM_MG_FD_202174 | JGI IMG/M metagenome (GOLD analysis project Ga0307513, IMG submission 202174) | Populus trichocarpa ectomycorrhiza microbial communities from riparian zone in the Pacific Northwest, United States - 15_EM | ecosystem: Host-associated > Plants > Roots > Unclassified | place... | reverse complement strand
CGCCCGCCGGCCCGGGCGGCCCCCCGGGGGGGCGGGGGGCGCGGGGGCGGCGCGGGGGCCGCGGCGTTGTTGCCCCCTCCGGCGTGTGAGGTTTGTGTTGGTTTGTGTGATGTTGTGTGATACGATCGTGGAACAGGAAAATATACACCCCTAGCAAATATATAGTCCTCATTGATTGGCTCGTAGGCCAGGATTACTGAGGTCCGACCAATCAACAGCGAACTGCATATTTGCTAGGGGTGTATATTTTCCTGTTCCGCGATTGTACCGGTGTTTGCTAGCGCCTTAACGGGGATAGTGTCGGTGAGGTCTGGATTTTCGGGGTGCTATTGGTTGGTTGGTTGCTGAGGCGATTGTGTTTGTTTATGCATGGGTGTTACTGTGGGTTGGAGGTTGGAGGGTGGGGGAGGGTGGTTTTCGAGTGAGGTTTTGTGATTACTATAATGCGGTATGGTGGCGGGCGAATGAGCGATCAGGGAGGAATCAATTCATTTGGAAATAGAATATGGTCGGGGAATTTTGGAATTTGATACGGTACTATGGAGTAAGCCAAGCTATATAATGGTAATGTAATATGTCTTGCACACAAGACATACGTCTTCTTTACACACAAAAGGGAAAAAGAAAAAATCGAGAGAAAATCAATTGTTGAACCGACTAGCCAACTGCTTCAACATTGCCATTGTCTTCTCTTCCTTATCCCGATGTTGCTGCAACCTCTCCTCCCTCTCTGCGATCCTCGCCCTAAGCAACTCCTCCTTCCTTATCTCGCGGTCATTCTTCTTTCGTTCAATCGCGGCCTTCCTCTGCTTGAAGCCATCTGTCCCACCGGAGCCCATGAGTGTTTCTTCGTTGACTTCCGGGTCCGGGGACTTCTCGCGGAAGGATTTCATTTTGGCGTTGAGCTCGGCTTTCTTCTCGAGCTTGCGTTCGTGAGTACCGGCGGCGGCACGGGGGGCGAGTTCTTCTAGGCGCTCCTTCTCGAGTATGCGTTCTTGCCTGCGGGCGTGGCGGAGGTCGAGGTGTTGAAGGGTTTGGTCTTCGCGGAGGAGTTCTAGTGGGTGGTCAGATCGATTTAGTGGGGGGGATGGTTGGGAGAGGAGTTAACCTTTTTGAAGGTCGAGATCTTCTTTTGAAGGGATTGTAGGGCCCCGTGCGCGGGATCGCTTTGGGGGTTGTTGGCCTGGAAGCAGTGGTCCTACGATTTCTTCGCTGGATTCTCCGTTCTCGCTCTCATTCACTTCCTCACTTTCGTCCCTTTTGTCAGACTGGGGAGTGTCTACTCTCCGTTTCTTCTTCTCCGGTCGAGTAGAATCTTCATATTTTCTGCTCGTTTGTTCCTCGGGAACTTTTGATGAATCGCTGGCCCTCCTATTAACTATCCGATCATACCACCCTCTCGCTAGCTCCCCATGATTACTGCCACTTAGCCCCTAGTTTCCTTTCAATCATGCCGTAGGGGGAAGATGCAGCTTACTAGTGCGTCACAAATCTTTTGAACCGTCCCTTCGCCTCGGCCCTGTCCAGCTTACTGAGTATCAGCCCCTTCTGAATATCAAGGTAGTCTGCAAACACATCCTTATGAAACTCAAAATCGTGTCGGGAGATTCGTGGGGCGTTTAAAGGGCGAACTATAGCCGGTGAGGGAGAGCGAGTGCGTTTGTGACGGCGGTGGTGGTGGTGATGTCGGGAATGACGTTCGCGGGAATGGTGGTCTCGGGATTTGGAGCTTGAGCGGGAGTCGCGGTCGCGGTGACGGTGATGGCGGGAAGAGGAGTCGCGCGGTGAGTGAGGGTGGTCTCGAGAGCGGTGCGAACGACGGGGATGACGAGAGTCGTTCATTGTGTCTGTGGCTTGATGAGTGAGAGTGATGGTGTTGTAGTGGGGCCTAGCTTAAGTCGGCTGTGGGTGAAGAACTAGAAGGTTGACTAGAGCACAGGACGGGAGGATCTGTGTGTTTGGTTTGGCTCAGGCATCTTTGCTTGCAGATGGAAGAGCTGTTACCCGGCTTCAAACTTATCTTATGCCCCGCTGTTAGATTTTTCGTAGAATTTAAGTATATACCGCTCCTCTCAACCGGGTTGTACATTCACGTTCCCGATGACCGATGCCAATGATTCTTCAAAAGTTCCTCTCCTTCCTCCGGACCCGAGTTCTACAACTGACTCTCCTACGGACGACCAAGCCGCCCCTTCCAGCAGCAATTCGCGGGGGGGTAAGAATAGTCGAGCCCGACACCACAACAGTCATGGGCGCGGCGGCAGCTCGTGTTTCAAAAGGAAGAAAGAAAACCAAGGCAGAACGGCGTATAAGTATGTCAGAGTTGGTCTTCCCTCGGGGGGCTGTCTATAGTGTAATGACTAACACTTTCCCGTTTCACCAGGCGCAATAGAGATTCTAAGTGGGAGCCTAGGAATGCTGAATCTGCGGGCGTGAAGGAGGGAGTGGAAGGTAGAGAGGAGGCAGAGAAAGAGGAGAGGAGGCCTAAGAAGAAGGTTGCTGTACTGATTGGGTATTGTGGGACTGGGTATCGGGGGATGCAGTTAAATCCTCCACAAAAGAGTATTGAAGGGGATTTATTTGAGGCTTTCGTACAGGCTGGGGCTATTTCTAAAGCCAATTCGGATGATCCTAAGAAGGTTTCCTCCTCCCGCTTTTATATCATCTGGGGAATTGGGTCTTACTGATTTGCAAAGTCATCGCTTGTTCGATGCGCGCGTACAGATAAAGGTGTCCATGCTGCCGGCAATGTCATATCGCTAAAACTCATCACTGAGGACCTCGACATCGTTGAGAGGATAAATTCTCACCTCCCTGAGCAGATTAGAGTCTGGGGAATTGTTCGTACGGTTGGATCTTTCAGCTCATATCAGCAATGTGATAGTAGGCGATACGAATATCTGGTTCCGTCGCATTGCTTTCTACCGCCGCATCCAAAGAGCTATTTGGCCAAGGTCTGTCACGAGGTGGCTGAGGGAGAAGGCGACCTAGAGGGCTTCCTGGAAAGAAATAAAGAATGCGATGGATGGTGGGAAGAAGTTAACAAGAAAATCTACGAGCAGTTAGGTGACGTGGACAAAGAAGTTCTTGATAAGGCGTTGGAATATGAAGTCAAATCTGGGGCTGCGGCTGAGCGTAAGGAGAAAATGGGCAATCAGGAGGAAACAACGGACTCCAAAAATATAGATATCGATCCGGATGTGCCTCCTGGAGAGGATGCAATAGATGGGGATATAAATGTTGGGGCTGGATTATGGAAGAAAATCGGGGCCATATATCGCGCTGAGAAGAAGACTTACCGGATATCTCCAGAGAGGTTACAAAAGGTCCGGGAAGGATTTAAATTCTATGAAGGGACTCACAATTTTCACAACTTCACGATTCAGAAAACCTTCAAGGATCCTAGCTCTAAGAGGTTTATCAAGTCATTTGAGGTAAGTATATGATTTAAATGTTTGGTGTTGACTGCCACTGATTCTCACAGGTCCTAGATCCAATCGTTATCAATAATACTGAGTGGCTATCCCTGCGTGTTCATGGCCAATCTTTTATGATGCACCAAATCCGTGAGTTGCTCTAAGGCGAAGCAGATCCTCCCAGAGCTAACAGGTTGAAAGGCAAAATGGTAGGCATGGTGATAATGGTCGTCCGGGCTGGATGCCCCCTTGAGCGTATCAAAGAAGCATGCGGGCCTCGAGTAGTATCTATACCAAAAGCACCCAGCCTAGGGCTTCTTTTAGAATCTCCGGTCTTTGATGCTTATAATAGAAAAGCCGAACGAGACTTCCAGAGGGAGCCAATAGACTTCTCCAAGTATGCCAAAGAGATAGATGCCTTCCGAGATAAGATGATATACACCAAACTGTTCGAGGAGGAGGAGAGAGCTCATGTGTATGCCAATATGCTCTGGAATGCCCCCAACTACAAAACACTGACGTTTGCTAGATATACACAATTCGTCCATTTTATTGACTCGTTTAGGTCATCCTTATTCCACTACCTTACGTCTGCTGGGCTGAAGGCTCTAGACGAGGTAGAGAAGGGACAGGGCGTTAATGTGGTGGGCTTGCAGTTATTGCCCGATAATGGATCCGAAGATGAGGACGCTGCCAAGTCTGCAGAAGCTGGGTAGGTAAATAGCGGTTGGTGCTTGTATGGTATTATACCAATTATCATAGAAAATTTAATAATCAGATTCTGGCCATGGGCCGCGGGGAATGTTAGATATCATAAATGTTAGTGCAATAATGATGCTGCACCGTAGAGGTTGTGCCCCTGGGGAGCTTGTGGAGGTAGGCTAGAGCCCAGACCGAGCCAGAGTTTATGCTGGAGGGATCTGCCAAGCCAGCGCCTATCACGTGCTGATGTTCTTCGAGCGAATCTTTCGCGTCAAACCATTCATCCACATCCTTTCTATAATCCGTTCCTAGGTTTCGCGGCTTCCCATCTCCACATCATGACAGAACCGGTCGCCAGCTTTCCGACATCTACGCTCTTCAGCTCTCTGCTAGAGCAGTCGCGAAAGCTACGCCAGGGTCAGGATTCCGGTGAATTACCCCCCATCCAGTTGGGGCTGAGCGAAATTGAGAGACGAGCCAAAGAGCTACGGAGAGCACCGGGGGGGCAACAACAAACAGATGCGAGAGCGTACGTGTGGAACCCCGAGGGTCCGCTTTTGTTGTGGAATGCTAATCTATTTGGAGCCTCTATATAGGCATTACTTACTTGCTGCTGGGGGAATAAACACTGATGAAGTTTTGCGTGACTTGGATTCTATTGATTTCCAGAATGCCTACGAGTCTTCTAGCTTTCGAGTCGATACTGATCTAGACGTACGCTCTGCTTTTATGCATATCCGTATCCTGCTGCTGACTTTTGGACAGACGTACCTTCGTAGCCGAAAGGAGCAAAATGTCATGTCGTCAATTGAAGACGGGATGCGTCGGACGGGCCGAGATTTCGATGCCTTTGTTGCGAAAAATGTCACGATAGAGTGGGAAGCCCAAAAACAGCGAATTTTCGAGCACTTCGGCCTGGCTCCAAGATCAGTTGCTGCTGCTGCCGGCAGTAGCCCTGCGGATTTACGCGCGAGTGGTTTCGGAGGAGGCCTTAGTGCGTTCGGGACATCGTCATTTGGACGCTCGAGGTTGAATTCGTCGTTTGGGCCAGGGAGGGGGCAGATGAGTGTTTGGTCGAAGTCTACCTTAGGGAATAGTGTTCTCGGGCGCTCTGCATCAGCCGCTACTTCAGGTGGTCACCAGGGGACATTGTTCGGTGACATTGACCCTGGAAGGCAATTGGAGCTGTCCAGGCAGGTGCAAGTTAGGCAACAGCACTATGCCCTGGCTATCAGACATATGAATGAAGTTAGATTGGGGTCTGGGAATGCTGCTCGTGGCGTTTTCCCAGTGATGAAGACATTTGGAGATATTACGGGTGAATCCGGCACCGATTTGGTAGGTCCATCTGACGCATTATCAGGATCGTTGTTGCTAATTTGTTGACAGTTGACCGTTCAACTTCATGACTCGTGGAAATTATTATCATATATCACTGGTGAATCTGAAGTTCATGATGCGAACCCTTTCAGTGGTCCCCGAGAGAGAGGTTTTGTCAAGGACTATGTTATCAACACGGCGAGCGATAGTCAAGAAGCCGCTAGGATTCGTAAACATGTACAGAAGGGTTCGAGGAAATTTTTAGAGAAACAGTATGTTCCTCCGGCTCGCGTAGGGTTGATAAATGATTGCTAATGGCCCTGAAGGTATCGGGATGTTGTTGAGAGTGCTATTGCCGAAAACCCCCAAATAGCTAAAGTTGGTGGTATTCCGTCTGTCTTCCACAAGTTCCGTGGCTATATCAACATTAAACTAGCTACCAATAAGGATATCCCCGAATGGGATATCAAGAACTTTGATTTTGTTGCCGACGTTCCTTGCTGGGCGCTGGTTTTCTATCTTATCCGAGCTGGTTACCTCGAGGAAGCCGATGAATTTGTTAGACAAAACCAACAATCGTTCCAGAAGCTTGACCGCAGCTTCCCAACGTATCTTCACGCGTACTGCTCCGCTGGTGATGAACGCCGGCTACCTAGAAACCTCCTTGATAGAATCCAAGCGGAGTACAATAATCGTGTGAAGCATTCTGAGGACACCAAAGATATCTTCAAGCCTGCGGTGTATAAGATAATTGGTCGATGTGAGCTTGCAAAGCGATCTGTGCCTACTGTCATGCCTACGGCAGAAGACTGGATGTGGCTGCAGCTTGTGCTCGCCCGCGAGATCGATAGATCCACGGATCCGGCACACGAGGTGTTTACGATGCAGGACTTACAGAAAGGTGTCATTCAGTTTGGGGCCAAGCATTTTGGAAATAAGGGAAGCAATGTGGGGCTGTACTTCCAGATGCTGATGATGTCTGGGCTTTTCGAAGATGTATGTTTGTCTGTTCCTATCCATTTTGGGGTATCCGATGCTGACCGAGCTCTAGGCCGTTCATTATCTCTATTCGTTCCAGTTTGTAGATGGTGTTCACTTCGCGATTGCGCTTACCTACTATGGGCTGCTAAGGCCAACTGCCAACCCTGCAAAGGCAGACACAGATCTTTGTAAGGAATTGTCTACACTTTGATCATTTTGGATGTTAATAACTTTGGGGCGCAGTGACTTTGGGACCTAAAGGAGAAAAGCAGATTAACTTTCCTCGTCTTATTGGCTACTACACTAGAGACTTCCGAACACCAAATGCAGAGGAGGCTGTAGATTATCTCTGCCTTATCTGTCTGAATGGTGACTTACCTTCACCAACCGGCGATCAGCACCTTACCATCTGCCACGATGCGCTCAGGGAGCTTGTATTGGAAACTCGAGAATTCACCAAGCTTCTTGGTGACGTGCATGCCGATGGGACAAGACAGAAGGGTGCCATAGAAAGGAGGATGAAGCTTATTAAATTGGACGACCAACGGGAATACCTCCGAACGATTACAGAGCAAGCCGCCGGTCAGGCGAATGATGACGGCAGGGCATCAGATGCAGTCCTGTTGTATCACCTTGCTGAGGATTTCGAGACTGTTGTTGAGATCATCAACAAAAACCTTTCCGACTCCATTGCCTCTGAAGATGTCACACTGGACTTCGGTCGCCAGGGCGGAACTTCTGCTCTACCAAGTGCAGGGTCTTCCCTCACATCTGTTGATGATCCAGTTCAGTTGGCCAAGCGCATGCTCAGTATGTATGCCAACAATGCCGCAATGTATAGCAAAATTTCGGTTAGGAGCAGAGAGGCTGCCGAGGTACTTCTTAGCATTGCAGAGGCAAAGAAGAGGTACCAAGAAGGAAAATGGGAGTCATGTCTCCAAGTAAGTTTTCTCTCGCCCTGTACTCGTGGGTGTGATTGGCATTAACATTTCTCTAGATTATTCAGGATGTCGATGTGATACCCGTCGAAAGTGATGCGGATGTGGGCTCCATCCGTCGCCGAGCCCAAAACTTCGGCACTCTTCATGATACCGTTGCTAGGAATGTCGGTATTCTTCTCAAGATGACCGTGGAGTGCTGTAACCGTCTTTCAACGGAGCTACGGGACAGCATGTACGCGGACGCTAGTAGGAACCAGAAGATCAATGAACTTAAGACTAGAGCTAAGAACGTGATGATCTACGCCGGGATGATACAGTACAAGCTGCCGGCGCACGTGTATGAGTTTATCAATAGTAGGGATATGACAGAGGGTTTTTAGAGTTGGAAAAAAATTGTAACGAGGCATGAGCTATGGTGAAAAGCGGGGGATTAGTTCTGTTTCTTTTGTTACCTGTTTGGGGGCTTAGTTTTTTTTTTCTTTTCACAAATACAGCTAATGGATCGGTTGTGGTGTATGATACCTGAGCGCTGTTTTTTAATTTGTGAAGCATTCGATTGAGTGTGTAGAACTGGTGTTGGAGATTGAATCATAAACGTTAGGAATCTCTAAAAACCTATATATCGTACACTATTGATTGGTAAAGTACCTGTAGGGTAGTCCCCTTTTGTGGCGCTGAAGTTGCGAGGTTAGGCACTCGTCCTGGTGCAACATCCTTGAAGCTGCAGGCACACTCCTGGTCTTGGCATTGACATCTTCGGCACCTCCGAAATTCATCGCAGCTCCCATTAATCAATCAACCACAGCAAATATGGATATAGTCTCCGCCGTTTCGAGTTATGTCGGGAAAATGGTATCATCGGTCGGTGCTGGAGGCTCCTCTGGGAAAATGAAGATTCTTCTTCTCGACAGCGAAACTGTCAGTGCCACTTCTCATCCTATTTGGTTCCGGAGGTCTAATGTTGTCCAGGTGTCCATAATATCTACAGCTATCACACAGTCCGCCTTACTTAGCCATGAAGTCTATTTGATAGAGTTTGTCCAGCTGTCTACGGGGTTGAAGGAAAGGGGCTAATGTTATTTAGCCGGTTGGACAATGCGGATCGGGAGAAGATGCGGCATCTTCGGTGTCTTTGCTTTGTACGGCCGACTTCGGATGCGGTACAGCTCTTAATCGATGAGTTCCGAGACCCAAAGTATGGGGAATATCATATATGTATTACGCCCCCTCTATCTCTCTCCGGTAGCGTGGGCTAACCCCAGCACGAGAAGACTTCAGCAACATTGTCAAGAAGTCATCACTGGAGCGCCTCGCAGAAGCCGACGACCACGAAGTAGTCCGCGTGGTCCACGAGTACTTTGCAGACTTTCTGGTTATTAATCCTGATCTGTTTTCTCTAGGCTTCGGCGGCTCCCAGCGACGTATATGGTCTACATCGCCGGATATGTGGAATGGGGATGGACTGGTGCGCTCTGCGGAGGGGGTCCTTGCGGTATTACTAAGCCTGAAGAAGAGGCCGCTCGTGCGGTATGAAAAGAATAGTGCATTGGCGAAAAAATTGGCGGCGGAGATCAGGTATCAAATTGCACAGGAGGACCAACTTTTTGACTTTGGACGAAGGGCGGACACACCGCCGATTCTGTTGATCCTTGACCGCAGGAATGATCCGATCACGCCCTTGCTGTCGCAGTGGACATATCAGGCCATGGTGCATGAATTATTGGGGATACATAACGGACGGGTGGACTTGTCTGAGGTACCGGATGTTAGGCCTGAACTAAGGGTATGGGTCACCCGGGGCCTAATTAATGTGGCTACTGATAGTGGGCTAGGAAATTGTGCTTTCACAAGACCAGGACCCATTCTTCAAGAAGAATATGTATCTCAATTTCGGCGACCTCGGTGGGAACATCAAGGATTATGTGGACACATATCAGCATAAGACTAAATCGAACATGAATATCGAGAGTATCGCAGATATGAAGAGGTTTGTTGAAGAGTACCCTGAGTTCCGGAGGCTTTCCGGGAATGTCACGAAGCATGTCACACTTGTTGGAGAGCTTAGCAGGAGAGTTGGAGAGGACAGCCTGCTGGAGGTTAGTGAGCTCGAGCAGAGCCTTGCTTGCAACGACTCACATGGAACTGATTTAAAGGTATGCTTGATACTTTCGGGGTTTAGCACTGATCTTTTTATTAACAGTGTTAGTCTCTCCAACGTCTCCTGCAATCGAACATTCCCAGCGAAAACAAGGTCCGATTGGTAGCACTCTATAGTTTGCGTTACGAGAAGCACCCCAACAATGCCCTAGCAGTCCTTCTAGACCTGCTTCAAGTTAACGGAGTTCCGCACTCTCGTCTCAATGTACGTTCTGTATCCCAATCTTGATCCTCGCACGTCTGACAAACTTAGACAATCTCCAACTTACTACACTATCAATCCACTGTAAAACGTCAAGAAGATCTGTTCGAGGCGGACAGTATCTTCTCTCGAGCACGCAGCGGCTTCAAGGGTCTTAAGGGTGTCGAAAATGTCTACACCCAACACACCCCGCGTCTAGAGCAAACCCTCAACAACCTGATCAAGGGTCGTCTAAAAGAGGCTACACATCCGTTTGTGGAAGCCGGCGGAACAACGAGGGATAAGCCCCAAGATATCATTATATTCATGGTGGGAGGTACAACGTATGAGGAAGCGAAGCTGATTGCGCAAGTTAACGCCTCGACTCCAGGAGTTAGAGTTGTGCTTGGCGGGACTAGCGTGTTGAATAGTAAGGTTTTTATGGACGTTAGTTTAGCTATTATTGTTTCTCTAGTATTGCGGATAGCGGAGCTAACCTATGTGGTAGGAGATTGACGAGTTGGCCCTGACCTGGCCAGCACCAGAGGCGAGGAGTGCGGCGGCGAGATTGAAGAGAGAGCTCGGGAGGTAGTATGGCGTGATAGCCTTTTCAGATTCTTTTCAGTATACTCGTGTTTCATATTCTTAGGTGTGGCGTTAATGGTTTAAGATGTTTTTTATAGTTGTGAGATATAGTAGGTTGGTGCTGTGTGCTATGCTTGTGTCCGGCGATGTCTGCTCCTTTTGCGTGCGGAGGATTTCCTGAGGTGAAGGCAGGCGGTCCGCTTTTTAGCTACAGAATAGTAAGTGGTTTGTTTGGTGGGCTTGGTTAGGTAATATTTTGAAACATGGACATAGAACTGGTGCATCCTGGCCTCTATCATTGTTGAATTTACTGGATCCAAGTATACACGGTCTGTTCCAGGGCTGCGAGATTCTAGTGCTACAAGTACCCGTCACAGAAGATAGGCACCATAAACAAATCTCGACCAGCCAGACTGCAAAGACGTGCCAATTCTCGCGACGCCGGAATAGACTATACCTAACCTGGTTTCTATCCCCCGACAACACAACAGTGATGTAGCATGAACAATCACTCGGACTGTGCCCTTCTGCTGTCAGAACCCCTCACTCGTGACGGCCGACTTGAAAGTCCCTGAGCGGGATTGTCATAAGTCATGTATCATAACATTCTCATAGTGTAATACACTTCCGCATACAACTTACTGTGCCAATGTATGGGTGACTGACAACCTGTAATCCAGACATCTATAATACGCAGCCCCCTCCGAATTCTCCTGTCCTGCTCGTGACAAACCCCACCTTTTTTTTGCCATAGATATCTCCGCCCCTTACCACTTTGCGCATAAGGGAATTTTGTCATTAGCTGCCAACGGTCGGCGTTGTGGTTTCTCCTCTCCTGAGGACCTATCTACTCCGATGATTCATTCAACCTTTAATTATGAAAACAATATTTAGCCTCGGGCGAAAGAATCGAATCCACCTACCAGTTGGATAAGCGTTGGCTCCCACGGTAATATTATGTAGAATACCCGGCTGGGGGGGTGCGGGGGTCAGGTGCCAGGAACCGATTGACCCCTGTGCAATTAGCGGGAGCCCAGGAGTGCGGTTCCCCCCGGCATAAGTTGTTATTGAATGATCCGTCACGTGGGGTAGGGGAATTAAGGAATCCTGCTCTATGGGAACTGGGAGACTGAAGATTTTAGCCGTCTTTAATAAGGCTATAGTGCAACTCAGACCTACTATATATCATACGTGGTGGTGGTAGAATTCGACTCCAGGCCATCACCATGCTATGGGGGATGAGTTCTGCTATCGGCCGGGTAGTAGAAAAGAGAGGGGTGGGGGGGTTATTAAAAAGAAAACTACAGGAATAGCTAATGCCTGTCCAATACTTGCCATCTCCCCGTGGTCTGACGGGGTATTTAGCTATTAATATATATCTATATCTGGGCGACGTATGGACCCTCCTAGCTCTTTGCCTCCGATCAGCCTAATTCGCATTTTCCCTTGCTGAATATATCTCCCCTTGGTGTCCCAAACTCTGGGAATAAGTGTGGTGTGGGGACAGCGAGCTATTATCGATATATTGCTCTCCTTTCATGAGGTTATCTTTCTTCCCCATGCTCACCGCTGGTCCTTCTTCACTCGCCGGAGTATAGCTGGTGCCTGGGTGGTGGGGGAGCAGGGGTGTAGCTATCATAGCTGGTTAGCATGGGCGCTTATATCTAGGTGTTTCGCCCTGCCACCCCGGAGGGTACAGCATGTCAATTAATGAACATAAACCCTCCATGGATGCCCACGCTGGATTAACGATTTCTTGACAGAATCTTTCCGACGCGGTCATGGATACAGTTGTTGAGAGGTCAATGGGGAAACGACATAAATCCTGTTCTGTGATCAGCTCCTGATATCTCTTGGAAAGGGGGTATTTCATTTCTTTAGATTCTTGATATCGTTGTATCCCAAGACTGCCTATTTTATCCAGCAGTCGGGTAGGGAAATGTGGGGGCCGAGAAGCTAATCCCGGGGTGTTGGGCTGTTTTGTGTGTGGCCATTTGTGCCCCCTCGAGGGATACTGTGGATAGTACATTTGAAGCCACAGCCAAGGGCTAAACAGGAGAAGCTTGTAATAATATTATATAAAGCCTGCCTCTAGAGAGTAACCAACCCCCTCCCCCTCCCCACTTTCTAACAATATCACGTGTGGTCTTGCTCGTCAGATGGTAATTTCTGCAGATTCTGCTATCGTTGAATGGTGCACTGTCCTAATGTTTAAAGGTAATATATATACGCTCTTTACTTTGTCTCGTTTCAGGCATATATTCGGCCTTGCATATACTGCGGCAACCAACACCATGCACACCCCAGGGATCTCAGCGCCTTGTGCTTGTCCTTGTTGTAGTTTGTTCGGTGGGCAGTAAACCCATTTCTGGAATGTCCTCTCTTGACTACCTCCGAGAAAATATTGCAAACTCGGCCCTCAAGCAAGACACGGGTTATTGAGCGACTTTTGTTAATTACCCCAAATTCGCAGAATGCAAACTTCAGACCATGGGGGATATTAGGTTTGTGATCGCGCCTATTCACACCACCTATGAAGAATATTGAGACAGCATCTTAACCATCTCTGCCTTAGGCACTAACAGGGGTGGCACAGAATTTTCCACGGTTTCAGCAGTCCACAGACATCAATGTCTGAGAAAAGCGCACCCTGATAATCACCCCTTATCACTCGTTCGGTATCGCTATAGAAAATCCCTGGAAATTGTTCCAGGCGCCCAGTGAACAGGCACCCCTCTTGTTTGAGAAGGCACACCGCATCACCGCGTAGACAAGCTGGTCTCTCGTAATTGGAACTAGAATATACATGCAAGCCGCCCCTCATTCTAAACCAAATTAAAAGACGCTTACCCCATATCGCCATACGATCCAATCCATACCCAAGCAAACCCCTTCGTCCCAATATAGGGTTAGGAGAGAAAAATGATGCAAACATTTTTCCATAAAGCATAATCATATCCCGGCGTGCAAAAATAACTTTTGGAAGAAAAAGAAAAAAAAACCTCACTCATCAAAAAGGCTCGGTTCAATCGTTGCACAAACCTTCGCATACTCTTCAAATCTCCTCTGGCTCACCTCCGCATCCTGTGTAGTCCAGAACATGGTCCACCCCGAACCGGGGATTTTATAAGTCCCTTTAGCTCGTTCGAAGTACTACCTCCCGTTAGCTGTCTCCCTTATGCTGTGATTGGGTAGGAAGGGTAGATACCCATTTGTTAACAGGATTCCACCTCCGACTCCTCCAGACCACTCCTTCCGCACCCTCAAATAGTCCATTCCTAACACCCTCCATCATCGCCTTAAACACCACATCTGCAACTCCGCCCGTTCCCTGACTTCTCTTCAGCACAGCAAATTTATCCAAGTAGCACACTCGCTGCCTTGTTTTATCTTCACTCGGATACTCCCAGGTGACTATAGCGGCCCCCTCATAATCTCCCGCTACAATCACCGCAGCAATGCTATTGTTGATGCGTGAAAGGTAGTGCTCTAGATCTAATCTCTTCCCGAAGGAGTCTTCGATTAGTAGCGTTAGCTTCGGAAGGTCTATTTTCGAAGGAGCGGTGAGCTTTGTGTGCGACGGGTGGATGGTGATTGGGATTCCATGCTTCAGGAGGGTAGTTAGAGTTGCGGGGCTGGACGATTGGACAGGGAGGGAGGAGGAGATTAGGGGTTTGTCGGTGAGGAGATTGTGGATTAGTGGGTTTTTAGAGCGTTTGGAGGTGGAGTTCAAGTTGTGGGCTGCTGCTAGGTTTGGGGTGGTTATTACGCCGGAGGAGGTGGGGGGCAGGAGGGAGAGGGCTTCGCGTAAAGTCGAGAGGTTGGAGAGGTGATGGCCGCCGAGTTGATTCTTGAGATCACCGTACTCTTGCTCGAGGTTTACGAATACGTGTGCTCCGGAAGGGCGGTCGGTGGAGGGAATTCCGCCAAGAGGATCGAGAAAGATTATTCGGTCGAGGGATATAGGTTGGTCTACCGGGGAGCTTTGAGGGCAGTGGGTTGAGAGTAGTTTTGTTAATTTTAATACTACCTCATTCGCTGTGGTAGGGACTAGCCGCTGGTTCGAGTCATATGCCATTGGGTATAGTACCGGTATCACCCCACGGGAGAGCGGGGTGATGAGGTGGTTTGGTAAAACTTTCAAAGGAGATCCTTCTGAATCAACTGATAGAGTGCCGTCTACTCTTCTGGCCTGTCCCCTCTCCACCTCAATGGCTAATACGATTCTATCCGCTTGCTTCTCGGCGTTGGTCCGCCATTTCGCAATTTCCTCGGAGCCGTTTACGGAAGGAAGCGCCTCGTCCACCACCACAATGGTGAACAACCCCAGCCTTTGCAATTGACATATCGTCCTCCCCACCCCCTTCAGCGTAGCGTCGTCTGTGAGGCTCGCATCCCGAATCTTGACCAATCCAACATGAATATCCTCCTCGGCTGTCCCATGCACAAATAGAGCCGGTGCAATGCTCGGTTCTACCGTTGAGTTGTTTTCTAAGAACCCCCGCACATGTGTCTGACTCCAGATCTTTGTATCTGGACTGGTCGATGAGGATTGTTTCGCAGACTTCGGGAGGGGGGCAGGTGGGGGAGCGTCAGGTCGTATTGGCGGGGCAGAGAGCGAGGGCGTAAACCGCTGTAAGTATGCCCTTGCTTCTCGCTTCGTAGAGGTAGATGATAATACAGAAAGGTACAAGTCCTATCAGTCACCCTTGTTAACTTTCAATCAGGAACCGGGGTGGCCGGAAGAAACAAAAAAAAACATTATTTCTGAGGGGTTTCAAAGAACGCTGACCCTGTTTTCTTCTGCAGTCTGGCCCCTCGAACCCCCAACTCTAGCCTGTAAGGTGGGAGCAGTCTCCTCCGCGATTCCTGCCCCCACTGGCCTCTCTGAACTCTGACATAACTGTATTCCCGTGGCGAAAAATCTCGCTCGTGCGGAGGAATTGAGTGGTACAGACTGTCACATGCTCATTAACTGCAGGTCGAGAAAGGGTATCTTGAGTAGCTCACGGAGGAGTTGCCGGGTAGGAGCAAAGAGTGTATCCTCGTAGTTCGGGAAACGAATTTCATTGCTAAAACACTTAGTTTCTTGGTCAAGAAAGAAAACGGAAGGACAAAGAGGAAGAAACAAGGGAATGGTGGGAGGAGGAGATGGAGGAGATGGAGGAAATAAATTATGATTGAGGCATTTGTGCAGCAATTGTGTCGAGACGGCTGCATACAGAAGGCGTAGTAAGGAAGAGAGAGACTCACACGCCCGGGAGGTCAAGATGATTCAAAGAGAATGGGTGGGTTGAAGCAATTGATGTGAACCCGTTTTGCGTCACATGCCAAAATGGGAACCATGTTGCTAAGTGGTTATTAAGCTAGGTTATTTGCAGGTGTGAGTTCAGTAATAGGGGTTCAACCATTTATCATGCTGTTCCTTGTGCATTGTTAATACCTAACGATCGCTGCCAGTGATGAACGTCTGACAAGTGCATGCATAAACAAGCTGGAGCACCAGCACTATGAGAGTAAGGAAATGGAAACCCACTACTAATACTTGGCACAAGGTCCCTCTTGCTTATAAACGATAGCCGCCCGATTGGCCATTGGTTCTAACACTGACAGTAGGCTGCCTGTATGGCATGCTCATGAGGGAGATACCAGTAACATGCTCTCTCTGTGTTTGTTACCTCCTATTGGGCTGTCTTTGCGTTTTCCCTTCTCCCTGCGCATACCCAAGACCCCCAATATATTAACTCGGGCGATAAATAAATAAATAAATGTTATTATACTCGTATATATATATATATATATATATTAAATTTATATGGCTAGGCCTTTGTTCTGGCAGAGGCATGGTGCAGGGTACCTAAAATTAGCACCCGTAGGTAATTTGGAGCTCACTCCCCCCACGGATATCGCTCTTTTTGAGCATAAGAGAAGATAGAACCAGTAAGGAGTTTCTTCTGAGCACTTATATCCAGCCATATCTTCCCGGGAACATTGTTGTGGTTGGAAGGAAATTTTCGAGAAAGTTATTATGGTGCAGGGTTTTGCTTGGTCAACTTGTGCCTCACCAATGTCCTTTTTGTTGTCAGGTGCCGGTACATGATGGCATGTACCATATTATGCGACACGCCTCACTAAAAACCTCTGCCCAGTGGCCAAAACATAGGTTATTTATGAGATCAGCCATAGAAGCTTAGAAACTAATAAGTAACCCGAAGAGATGGGGATATGTTTGGCTGGCTAACCTTAAGTAAAAGTTCAATAACTTTTTGCCGACTCCGTGTTGGAATAAAAACATGAGTGGATCCCTGTAGCATGCACTACTGGTGCAATACTCCTCTTCTGCGCTTTGCCATCAGCACTCCACACATCGGTGTTCCTCCCCCATATTAACCCTCCTAGTACCTGTATCATAGGTTACTTTTCACATTTACGAGAAAAATCTTACGCTGTATTTAAAACCTCTCCTCTCCCCAGCTCCCTCTGATCGGAAAGAACAAGAACGGCAGCAACAAATCCTCACATGAATGTGCCAACCGATCAACGCTCCTACTTTGCTCTCCCAACCCCTCCCCAAAATCCTCCCCCACCAAAGCGGCCGCCGTCCGCATCCCCGCCTCGAACTCCCTCCCCGCCTAGAACACCCCCGGTTATTCCGGCATGGACTCCAATCAACGAACCTCCTTCTTTACCCTCATCCCTATCTCCGTCCCCCGAACCCTCGGATAACGATGGAGAAGTAGAACACCTCTCGCCGAAAGCGATCCACCGTCGTGGGGGCCACTCCCGGCGGTTTGAAAAACTATTAACGAAGCACTCTCTTACGGCCCCGCCTGCGAACCCCCACTCCCTACGGGAAAAGCATTTAGTGGTTGTTACAACAATTCTGCACAGAGCCTTGTTGGAAGCAGACTACCCGCGTGCGGCGCGTGCGTTTGCTTTGCTAATACGATGTAGGGGCACTGACCTTCGGCCTCTCTGGAGTATTGGCCTCGACCTGCTCCTCCGAAACCCCGCCACTACCATCCCCACTAACGCAAACACCGGAAAAGCAATTGAATACCTGAACCGCTTGATTCTATTCTACCCGTACCGCCCCCGCCTCCACGCTCATCATCCCGCGATAATTTCTACTGCTAGAAGGAAAGAAGGCGACATTGGACGCATAGGTGCTGCATCCGCGTTGGATTTCTACCCTGCATTATTTCGATTATGTGTTACGCAGCCGGGAGGGCTTGAGAAGGTCCGGGCGGAGATTGAGGAGCTGATGTTGACACCGCCGTGGCCGGATATGGTTGGTTTGTGGTTGATGAAAGGGATGGTGTTGAATGCGATTGCTGATAAAGAGAGTGATCTGGGGAGGCGGAAAGAATTGAGAGCGGGGGCTGAGGAGTGTTTTGATGCGGTGAGGGGAAGGGGTGGGAAGGTTCCTGAGGAGGTAGTTTGGGAGGAAGGGATGGATGATGTTGAGGTGGTGGAAGGATTTCCCTCCAGCGGGGGTGACGATCAGGATGATGATTATGATGAGACAATGGGCGATTCTGGGTGAGTTGTAGCATTAACGACAGGTGCTTGATATCCAAACTATCTTTGATATGCCGCATACTTGATATTTAACCTATGTAATCCCGAAAAACCGGACCGCTACACCAACATTATCATATATGAGAACACCCTAACAAATTCGTTTCGAACCATTGTACTGGTACCAGTACTTGAACACTCCATAAATAATATACAAGACCACTCGATCACATGCCAACCGACCCCTACTCACAGGCAGCCAATACAAACACAAAGGGGGAGCCCGCATTTCGGCCCATCAAGCAAACGGTCCGATCCGCAACCCCAGCGATCGGCCACTCCCAGCACCCTGGCCCCCCACCAGCCAGCAATAACAAACAAGCAAGCTCACAATCAAATGTCACTCATTCGCGAGACTAGACTTGGAACCCGTGCCAGTACTAGATCATTCTTACGCAATTGCGTTATCAGGTAGATCGGCGGAGGGGGAAGGAGGACGACAAATTCGACGAGCTTGGTGTTTAGAGGGAGTGGGTGTGTGAGAGTGAGCTTCTTGGTAGATGGGGAAGTTGCTCAGGGGGCGGGGTAGAGGAGGGGGTGTTGTGCTGGGTCAGATGGTTAAGAGGCTTTCATAGGGACTCACTCGCACTTCGCTCTGCGACCTGCCTCTGTAGCAAGTCGGCTGTGCTATAACTCGTGATGCAGAGAGAGAGCAGTCGGATGTAATCTCCGAGAAGGATTACCATAGATCATGGATCTGGCATGTATCGTGCTGAACTGACAAATATGCCCCGAACTACAAAAGAAAAGGCAAGCGTGACCAAAAGGCTAAATCAGATCTCTCATCGTTCCTTCCTTTTTACACTAACACCTTCAATCTCCATACAACGAAGGCATCCCTAACAAGCTGCATCGAACGAAGTGGGATCAGCAGGACCAAAGGCTTTCATGAGACCTCCGGATAACTGAGGGTGCTGGTTGGCCCGGGCGGAAAGTACAAGGCCGGCATAAAGGAATCGTAGGAAAACCGGGAGGGCCTGGGCCGAGGGTCAAAGGCTGGCTACAAAAGGAGTATCATAGATGTAGATCACTGGCGTCCGCGCCGGCGTTTTCTCCTGTGGGCTTTAGCTTACTGTTGTATTCTTTTACTCATCCGGGTGTTTTACATATAAAATTTCCTTCCTCACTTGCATTCCGCTCGCCCCATTAAGCCTCTGCTAGTTACGCTATGCTACACTTTAGATCCGAGGACATTGTGTGATTATATTTTGGAATTGACCCCGGGGCGATCTATGGCGCCCCGTCCTTTGAGGGAGAGGATAAAAACACTCGATCATGCTATACTTTGCTCACCCCCTATCTTCCACATTCCCGCTGGGGCCTGGCGTTAGGGTCTTGGGTGCGGGAACGAGTGAGCAGTTGTGAATATGTAAATGAGAGATGGTAATATTATTATGATACTGGTAATGCTTGTACCTATCAGATTCTGGTGGATCAAATTCCTTTACCCCCTCTTGGGCTGATTGGTAGTTCATCTATCTGATACATGTTTCTTCGTCACCCCACCTAACCCTCTCTCTCTCTCTCTCCTAAACGTATCCAATGGTGCATGGAACGAAAATCGGGTATTGCAAACAAGGACCCATCAGCAGCAAACTGGGAAGTAAAACCAAAGCTATCGATGTGGGATTCGAGGGACCCAGGAATCTGATGAGTGCTATCATCCCATTCCTTAGAAGACTCTGGGATTATCCGGTGTTGAGAGTGGGCACGACCGTGAGCCCTGAGTGAAGAAACCGAGTCCCATCAAAATTAAGATCTTACCACCCGCAAGAGGGGAGACTGGAGGGATCAGGTGCGAAAACTGTTGGCTTCTCTGCGGGTTATCTTGGCGATTGACTAACACAATCCTCATCCTAGTCCCCCGGGTCTTCTGTCATCTTCCCGTGCTGTTCGAGGCAAGCTTACCATTGACAACCTGGGCTGGACTCTTTCTGTAGCAGGAGAATATATAACATCGGGCATTCACTGGGCATAGATCTGGACCTGGTGGCTTGACCATATATACCTTCCTGTTGCTTCCTGCCTCTTTGTGTAAGTTACATTTCCCAACCACAATTGATCTAATCTTGAGAGTAAATCATATCCGCCCTCCGGTTTCTCAGGTGCCGCTGACTAGGAAGAACCTACAACTGAGTGCCGAGGGTAGGAAAAGGAATTAAGAAAAACTACTTCTTCTAGCTCCACCAGGCCTAGATACCTCACAAGAGATAGCCTCAATTCAAAGCACTTATCTCTGCGAGTTAGTGCCCAAGATCTGTGAATACTTTATATAGTTATTATCATTTATCCTTGTGCATTCCACTAATCCATTCTCCCATTCTTATAACCCCCTCGAACGCAATGCCTAAAAATAACACGACGCTTAACACGGGCCCATGCTATAATAGTGTATCCTTTCTTAGGTAAGGCCATATGTGGAATTTTAATTTAAGGAGTGAGACATTTTATCTAGGAAGTTCGTCTCCCAGCATATTTTCATGAGCACGCGATCATTTCCTTAACCCTTACAACCGGTATCATTCGTTTGGTTCCAGGCATCAAAGAAAACATTGGCTTTTTATTCATCCTAGGCCAATAGCCTCGCTGTGGTATTAAGGCCCTTCGTGTGGCAGTGTGGCAGTAGGCGATACTACTAGCATCATCACAAAGCTATATCCTCCGGATCTCCCTCCTCAGGCATATCATCAAAAACAGGCTTGCTTTGGCTCCTCCTCCCTCCCTTCCCGCGAGGAGAGTATCGGACATCATGACCCTTTACCATTCCGACCCCTGCCCTTTTTATCAACCCTCCATTTTTCCCCCCAACCTCGTTTTTTTTTTAAGAATATTGCTCCTAAAATAACCTAACACTTAACTCCAAAACAGCGGAGTAATGGTATAAAGGTCGTAGCTCTGGGAGACACGGCTTCCCCATGTTTCCAAGCTTAATTCTCCTAGGGGGTGATACTTAATACCTCGAGCTAGAGTACAAAAATAACATTCTTGAGGGGAGGGGAGGGGAGGGGGGGTTAGAGGTGGAGCAAGAACGAACTCCTGGTATTATAGAAGGAAATGGGTCAGGTCTTCTCCCTCCCTACCCCGGTATGTAATAAGCTTGGGGGAAGGAGTGGAGTGGATGAGCTTTTATAGCAGTAGAGAGTTGGTATTTAAGCGCTTGGCAATTCGTTTTGTAAGGTCGTGAGAGTGAATTTGTGGCACCTCACCCGGGTTTCTCACATTTTAAAGTCCAATTCATTCCTCCCCTAAGGAACCAAGCTGATATCGTAACCCTGGTGAGAAGCCTTAACTGCAGAATATCTCTGGACATGGCATTTCTTGTGACTGCCTCATGTGTATTGTACATCATCCATTCTCCTTCACTTAAACGACCGATAGTAGTGTAGAAATTTCAGGAGTAGACCGTACCACAGTCTCTCCCTTGATCCAACACAAATTTAGAGAAGCGCGTCTTGTTGGCGGAACGGTTCTCAAATAAAGTTGGGGTTGTGTAATCAATGGCCGTTCAATTATTGCTGGTAACAAAGTCCCAGGGAACAGGTAGCCCGAGTTCTTGGATATAAAGTCTAATTCAAAAGAACTTTCTTCTGTTCGATACCGGCTTCCATCCGCCAAAATTCGAGAAGGGATAAAAATGGATAAAATAAAATAAAAAATAGCATTTTTGCAAAGGGGTTAACTCTCAGGACGGAAATTCTTGGGAATGCCAAAAATCCAATACAAGCTATCATAGGAAGAAATTTAGTTAATGAATCTACTATTTACAATTTTAATAGAGGAGGGGGGCGGGGTCAGCGAACCCTACTGGTATGATATGATACACTAAAAAGTAGCTTAGTAAGCGTTAATTCAAGCGGCGATTTTGTTTCGTTTGATCGTTAACCCCTTATGTGATCAAGTATGATATGATAACTTACGGTACTCACGCGGCCGAGTGCTGAGTTCGTCACGTGATCATCGATTCCTATTGACCAACAGGAATCGATGATCACGTGACGAACTCAACACTCGGCCGCGTGAGTAGTGTGAAAGCTGAACTGCTAACCCAATCACCGGCCTCCATATCTGTCGCTACTGGAGGACACAAGGCCCACTGCCCTGATTAGTAATGAGACGTCGGTATAACATGTCAGGGCTTGGCTAGATCATCCAGCATAGTGCAGGGAGCGAGTACATGGGCATTTAGAGGGGAAAACGAGGATATGTCGGGGACATTTCACCTTTCTTCAACGTGGCATTGACTTCCCCCTGCGTTCAGGTGTCTCTTGCTTCGGATGAGTATTATGAGGATTCGTTCACCCTCTCCGAATCCTGCAGCCTAGTGCGCGCACCAGGCGCTGAGTCGAGTGCAACTTCATGACTCCCTAGAACCCACCGCCTATGTCACATAGCATCGAAACAATCGTACTATGCCCACACCACCACCACCACCACCACCACCACGGCTCCCCCTCCGAAACGACTAGCCCCTCCTTCCCCCTCATCCACCACCATCGCCCACCATCATTGCAAACACATCATGCCCACAGGCACATATGCATTGCCAGCAGAGCCGGTAGGGGGGACGTAAAAGAGAGGATATCGAGTAGTGCTCACCAAAACTAGGATTTCTGGGGTCATAAGAACTCAGCTAAAACCTGAGAAGTAACGAATAAACAACTTGACTCACGCGCAGACCTCAAGATCGAGAATTTTCACTCCAGTTCCGAAATGACAGCCTAACAACGCATAGAAAGTCGCAGCTGCCTTCCGGGACGAACAGCGGCTTTTGGAGGGTTAGCTGCGGATGACCTATTATCCCCAACTTCCTCCATTTAAGGCGCGGACCATCAATCCATTCCGGATATCCGGGGCATAAGAGGAATGTTTGAAAATTCATATAACACTATGACTTCAAACGTTTGAAAATAATATGCACATGTCCCCGGAAATTGATAGTGGCGTAGACAATTGTCTCACATAGCTTCGGTTTTTGTGAGGGTTATCAGCTGTCGTCATTGTTCTTTCTACCCCCCTCTAGTGACCATAGTGCTTAGAGCAAAGTTTTGTGACCCTGTAGAACTCACTAGCGTGCACCCAAGGCAAGCCGCATAGAATTAAGCAATTAGACTATGTCGTACTTGAGCACCCCCCCCTCGCCACGAAACTAGAACATCTAACCGCGCTACATACAGTCTTCAACGGGGGGCATGATGAATACTCGAGTACTGGCGGGGTGACCAACAGGGATCAGCAACAGGCTTTTTTTGTTACCCTACCGTATTTGCTCTTGCGATTCGCTGTCTCCGTTAACTCAGAATAGGTTTAGTTTGACAAGCCAGCAGAATTGCACATGCCGGTGAATGGGACCCTGAAGGCTGATCTTATCGTGACGGGAGAGCACTAACCATTCCAGGGCCTCTTGTCTCCAGACCCGGAGATTAGAGGAGTGCTAGAGATGGAGGATTGCAGGGGTAAGCACGGTGCTTTGACAAATTCACTTTTCTGCTTGACAGACACCCCTGTTCGTTACCGGCCGCCGGTATTCGCCACCCGCCGATATTGGTCATGCCCCCCGCCAGAGTTCTCCCAAATCGCCGTTTCCACCCTCTGCCTTACTGTATAGTACAGTACGATATTGTACCCACCGGGACCAGGGGAAGACAAAAGACCTGACAGCTGGCAAACCACACCTAAATTGATTTCGAGTAGCACATATATATTTCCCTGAAATGGTTCCAAAAAGAAAAAGAAAAAAGTCGCACAATGCAGCTAAATCTTCAGCATCACACTCGTGCAGAGGTCAATTTCTTCAACACCCTCCCTCCATCTCGTATCGGCAACCTAAGAAGCCTGTATTTGACGTGTACGGTAAACTATCCCAGGCCGATTCAACGCTCCCCCGCTGCGCCCTAGCAAATCGAGGTGGGAATGCCCACCTTTCCCTACGATTCGAGCATTAGTGCACCCGCTCTCGTAAGAAGATGGCCAACGGGCGAGCAATTGTTCTTCGGAGACCCTGGCTTTGTGGCGTTTGCCAGCTACCGACATCCTGTCTTCTGCGGGTGCCCGGTAGTGATGGTGGTTCGAGTGAAGCCCCGTGACTTGCTTGGACCTACTCGGCTGCATAAAAACAAAAGTACCGGCACTACGTCGATGCCACGATACCACTCCAAGCCCATCAGCATCCCTCCCCCGTACAAATGGGAATATCAACCTTCTGCCTTGTAAACCACACATCCACCGACAACAGCCCCAGCCACGAGTGATCCATCATGACCCCCACTGCAGTAGCCCCACCCACCAAACAAACAAGGCCAGCTGAAAAACACGTTTGCCGTCTCAAAAAGCAAGCAAAAGGGCCATAATTTGTACTTTTTCAATCGCACCCCAAGATGCCGGATGCATTGCATCGGGGCTGCCACGCATCGCAGCAGAGATGAACGTCATGAGGAAAGCATGCGCAGCGATGAGCTTAGGGCAAACTGTTCGGGTTGACTCGGAAGGAGGGGGCTAAACTATATGCGTGGGGTAATAATTATCCCACTATGATGAGGCTGAGCTCGGTGGGTGGGCTGGTCGAGATGAGTTTCTGCGGGTCGTATTTTTTTGGCTGGGGTTCGGATAGATACGGTAGAATTTTTGCATGAGATAGTGGTACTGTACCGGGAAGTGAGAGAGAGGGGAAGGAAAAAACTTGCTTTTTGGGGGGCGCGGCGGCCTAGGATAGTGGTCGAAGGGATGCGCTGGATTGGAGGCATCGCTTGCGGGGCGAAGAGCAGATTGTGAGTTTTGGGCTGAGCATTTCGCAAATACATTTTGTTTGTTTGTTTGTTTGTTTGTTTGTTTGTTTTTTGTTTTCTTCAAAGATAATAATGATTGATTTCAGACTCTTAATCCCCAACACCACAAATAATCGTCCGTTAGATACGAAACCTTATCATCAGGTAAGTTACATTGAATGAGTGTGATGCTTGCTATGCTACCGGTAGCCAACTTCCCGTAGCATCCTAGTGAATAGATGAAACATAAAGCGACAACTCCAACAGCAACGAAAATGATAATGGGGAAAACATCAAATAGTTATGACGGCAAAGGAAAACAATCTGTAGACATAACAATGTGCCTCAAAGTCAAAAAAAATCTAAACATAAACTACTTGAGAATAACCACATTCCCCCGACCATCACCCCTCTAAAACCTCAATGTCCTCTCAGACATCTCCCGTTCTTCCATCTTGACCTTCTCCTTCAGCAGCGTGTCTTCAACCTTACGCTGTTTCTCCTGGGCCTTGGCCCTCGCTTTGAATGCTTCATGTTCATCTTTCGCCCTTCCAGTGACCCCCGCTCTCTCCTCTAATCTAGTCGCTCTATCTTCTGCTCTGGCGGCCTTCTCTTCAGCTCTTGCTAGCTTCTCCTGCGAGGATCCGGGCAATCCAATGAATCCCGTCGGTGCGAGAGTTGGGGATGTGGTAGTGGTAGTAGTGACAGTTTTGGAGATGCGATGCGAAGAATAATCAGAATTAAGGTGTGTCGCGGTGTCGGAAGTTAGTGGTGCACGGTGTCGCGTGGTTTCGTGGGATGGATAGTGATGTACAATGCGTTCTTGGGAGACTGGAGGCGGCGGCTGTGGTGCGTAGGGTGGGGCTTCGTGGATTATAGTCTTCTCTTCAAAGGTGACTGCTTTGCCGGTTGAGTGACGACGACCTAGTATACATGTCAGTGCATAGGATTAAAAGAGCCGACGAGGGCAATGGCGAAGGGGTATTAGTCAAGGAAAGGGCTAGGATAAATTACAGTGTACTCACGTCGGATCTCCTCCGTCAGATCCACCAATCTCCCAATTTCGGTTCTGCCCAGCGCCTGTAGAACGACAACGCATCCGTCTGGGTCTTGTGTCCATGGTAGCCCCATCTCCTCAACGGCTTCCTTGCTCACAATCTTCCGTGGAAACTTGGTGCGGCCTCGCCGACCGATTCCGCCGTCTGCATTGCCTTCGTGGTCGTCCCGGATATCAATTGAGTTGTAATATCTAGTGTATCCGTGGCTGGCAAGGGTTCTCGCAGAGAGTGGGCCGGACATGGAGTCCCGTCGTCGACGATCACGGTCAGAGTTTGATGATGCAGGCACAATCAGAGTGCGTGGGGAGTGGTCGCTACGATAGGCACCATGGGATCTGGAGTCGGTGTGGTATGCGTTCAGTGACCGAGAGGTTGGCGGGGGAGATGGCACAGGGGGTTGTCTGTGAATAACGATAGGAGAAGGGCGACCATCTGCTGACATGCGGTGGGGGGCCTCAACAATCCTAACACCATCACTAATGGACTGTCTTCGTGGGCGACTATGACGGTGGTGTTGGTGATGAGTAGAAACAGAAGGCATTGAAGAAGTCGGGGTCTCGGACCAGGGGGTGTTGAGCGGCAGTGAAGAATCGCAGGATGAGCAAGTAGACTCGGTCGGGGATGGGGGGTTCACAGAAACCATTTGAGTATTGCGAGTAGGGGAAGGGGGCCTGGCAAGAGTGCCAGTGGATGCCCGGTAGGGGTTAGCGGTACGGCCTGCGTAGTAGGACATTTCGGTTGGCCTGGAGGGTTGAACGAGTGAATTGCTCGAGGAGCTCTTAATGTTTGGGTACTTCAGTTTGACGGTTTGATAGAATGACCGAAAGGATGATCAACGGTCGACAGCTTTCTCGGGAAAGCTGTGAATGTTGTTTCAGTTGGACGATGTTTGGGATTGTGGGTGTTCCAAACTTCGAGGGGCAGTCTATAATATATACTCGAGTATGGACGATTTCTGTTGTTTGTTGTTGTTTGTTGTTATTGCTACCGTATAACTAGCGAGCAGAGCGTGGGAAGAAAGAGAGGATGGCGGGGATAGTAGTTTATATGTGTCCCCCTGGCTCATCCTGCTGGTATTGGAGGTCTTGCCTGCCTATCATCGGCAGATTCCATCCGATAAAGGGTCTCATTCACTCCGAGTGCTCCAATCCCCTATGCATTTTCTCTCCCCTCCACACTATTGGGAGTACCCAGTATGCCGAAATGGAGGCAGTGCTTAAGGAGAAAGGCTTTTCCCACTCTCTAGAATTCTTTCCGGCTGCTGGAGTACCCCGCGGGTTTCAAGCGGTCGTCCGGTCGATGACGGTGCTGCCCTACCATAACACAGGCATTGGCAGGGTGCCGCATCTCACAGCCAACGAGTAATTAAGGCTTAGAGTCGGTTGATAAGGAGGGTGGACCACAGGCAGCCAAGTGAAGAATGGACCTGACAGTTCTGTGCAAGCATCCATGACGCTCCAAAGAAGAAATATGTCAGTCAAAAAAGAAAAGAAACCAATATTCGGGCACAGCATAAAATCGTCAAACAAAAAATCACTCACATCAGCCCAAACAAAGCCTCTGCATTTTTTTTCTTTCGCAAGGGAAGCAAAAGGAAAAGAAGGGACCCTGGCTGCATTCAAAGACGGCAGCGGTCCAGGAATCATCGGATGCGAATCATGCAGCTTGAGAATATCCATTGGTTTGAGGCCCTTGTTAGCCTGAAATTGTTGGGTTCTCAGTGAATAGTACCCAGCTATCATGCCGCATGGAATTGCAGTATAAAACAAGACAAGGTTCCATAACACCACCCCCCTTTGCTTCTCTCACTCTCCATTTGATCACAGCTTAATTGTGTTATTTAGTTGGCCAATTGAAAGGCCGAATCCCTATCTGCCACGGTAGGGCCTATTGTGTCTATCCCCACCCACTTTCAATAAACCATTCCTTCTTCTCCGGTCGAAGGGGGCAGGTCGGATACGAAATTTGAATATGGAGAAAGTCGGTCATGATCGCCCCGGATTTCGAAGAGTAAGACTCGTCCTAATGAAAGGTACTCGCCCAAAGAAAAAGTCTGTCCCCCTAGGCGCCGGGGGTGGGTGGGTTTAGAAGGCGCATCGCTAAAGGTCGGGGACAGACTTTTTCTTTGGGCGAGTAGACTGTCAGACCAAAACAAAAGATCCACCTTTCCCCTCTCTCTCCCCTGCAGTCCTCGGGTAATCAGTCCCCTTGAAAAGAAGTAACATGACATCACCCAACCAACCCTTTCCTAAAAACGCCCCACTAGCTCACCGGGCTGCCCATGTCTCCAGTTTGCGCCACAAACCTCAACCAAATCCCCTCTTAACACTCTCGAGGCTCCGTGGGGAGGTCCGGCTAGCGTCACGTGTGTGATTCAGTTTTTTGCCTCAACTTTTCTCTCCTTCGTACCTCTGAGGATTTTATGAGACAGGGCGAAGCTGCAGTGGATTGAAGGGGGATCATCTCTGCCAGCTCACCACTCGTTCGCCGAACTTTAACGGCCTTGGTGGCGAAAACCGCCCGCGGAAACTTTTGGGGGAACAGATTTGGGCTGTCATGCACTTGGAAGCGTTGCGTTAGGGGTAGATGCAGGTTGATTGAGATCTCAAGAATCTGCTAGGGCTTGCGAACGATAGTCTTCTACAAGTAGTAGATGCTAGATGACGTCCTGTAGAACAGGAGTGCGCTGGTGCCAAGAGGACAGCGTGGGTAGACTAGCATAAGCCCCTCCGAGACCTCGAAGGCATTAGAGTTCTATGTACTTATTGAAATTATGTTGTGGGAAATTTGACGACAACTATGCGAGTGATATTGCCCTCTTAGGCATTCTAGTTTTTGTGTTGCTCAATCATATCAGGAATAGAGTTATAGCATTTCAAGGTAGCAGATTATCCTCAAAAGAGCCTGTTTCAAGCAGGATGTGAACAGTTAGTAATGCATACTTTATAACAGGTTACAAGTACTTCATCATATCAACTCCATTTCCTCGATTTTCCGGATCCCACTTTTTACCTTCCTGTTTAGGAAGGTAGTTATGGGTAAAGCACCCTACTTTTCTGAGGATCGTGATCCCCCCCCCCCCCAGCCGGACTTGGGGTTTTATAGACATGGGTCAGAATTGAACAATACTACCGCCTTCTATGCTGAGAGGCATCGGGTTTTATGGTAGGAAGTGGTGAAATACATACGGCTGCTGGCACCATACCAAAATTACCCAACTTTTCCTAGTGTAATGACCCTAGTAGTGCTTACAAGAGCCGACTGAACCTAAGGCTATGCCAGGTACCAAGAGGTAACTAAAGTAGGAACAACCTGAGTCTGATATCCTTTAGTATACTAACTCAGGTACTTGGAAGTATAAAATGTCTAAGAAGGCGGTAGGACACAAGGCAGCAGGTTGAGGAAGCGCTATTAAAAGAGTGGGGGAGTGTGCCTCAAGAGTATTTGATAGGCTCTATATGAACTTTCATTTAAGTATGCTACCACTTCGAGCTTGGGAAGGCGATAATAGATTCAGTGCCGGCGCATGAATTTATTCACAACTGTTGGTAGACAGTGAGCGTAGGCATGCAATCACATACCCGAAAACCGGGACTGAAAGGTTAGCTCACTATACCCCATTGCGCTACCAACCTTTTTATGATACTATACCGCATCTTTACTTTGTATAATATGCGACTGCTCGGGGAGAGATTATGTAGGCCATACCTCAGGGTGAAGGCCGCGGATTTTCGTGTAGCTAGCTACGAATAAACCACTGGACTTGACAAAAAAAAAAGTGTGGAGAGTAAGTTCTGGTTAAACCATCTTGATAACCACAATGGGAATTACAACCGCATCCACAACTATAATGACTATTAATACTACGATCTGTATACTCGTAATGTCCTGACGTTTGTGAACACAACTGCTATTGCATGATGCCAAGATCAGGGCTAAAAAGCTGAATTTTGGCGGTATGCAATAGCAGTTG
>Ga0307513_10001903_pt1 | contig 29670 bp, 35 predicted proteins | sample 15_EM_MG_FD_202174 | JGI IMG/M metagenome (GOLD analysis project Ga0307513, IMG submission 202174) | Populus trichocarpa ectomycorrhiza microbial communities from riparian zone in the Pacific Northwest, United States - 15_EM | ecosystem: Host-associated > Plants > Roots > Unclassified | place... | reverse complement strand
TCCCGCCCATCTTATCCAATTCCAATAAGTAACTAAGATATATTCTCTAGGTTCCATTATTTTCATGCGTTCCTATGCAGTGGAACATTATATTGGCTCTTTTGTGGGAAATCGGTGTAGTGTTGTTCACTTTACACATCAAGCAGTGCACGATGCATATGTGGAGAAGATGGGGAAGCCATTGTGGGAGTTCAATAAGATGCCTAAATGGTGGCAGAAGTTGCGCATGCATCTGAATGTATAATAATGTTCCTAATCATTGATTTTTCTATTGAGTATGGGTATACACTCACACCCCGCTGTCCCGGATCTTGATAATCCGGATACCTTGCTGTGTTGTGCGAATCTCAGTAAGTTCTGAATTTCTCTAGACCAAAGCCTAGCCTGTTGTCCCGGATCACTCGCTATGCTGGATGGATTCTTAGGATTTTGTCCGTCCGGGATAGCGGGGTGCTAGTGTATACTTTTGAGCTTGGCCTGCCCTCGTTTGCAAGGCTCTCCCCCCAAAATCATACGTCCAACCTATACGCCCAAAGCCATACGCCCAAAACCATACGCCTATAACCATACGCCCAAAACCATACGCCCAAAGCCAAACCAATCGCCCAAACCCATACGCCAAAAACCATGCGCCCAAAACCATACGCCCAAAAGCCATACGGTCAAAGCCAAACTATACGCCCAAAACCATACGCCCAAAACCATATGCCCAAAAGCCATTCGCCCAAAGCCAAACCATATGCCCAAAGCCATACACCCAAAACCATCCCCCCGAAACCATATGCCTAAAACCATACGCCCAAAAACATACGCCCAAAACCATGCGCCCAAAACCATACGCCCAAAAGCCATACGCCCAAAGCCAAACCATACGCCCACAGCCATACACCCAAAACCTTACGCCCAAAACCATACGCCCAAAAGCCATACGCCCAAAGCCAAACCATACGCCCAAAGCCATACGCCCAAAACCATACGCCCAAAACCATACGCCAAAGAGAGTCACCTAAAACCATAGCTTTTTATACACCATAGTGAGCGCCCAGTTTAACCAACTCTCTGCAAGTTTAGGGTAAGTGATTGCCTAAACCTCAGACCAGATTTAAATAGTGGCTAGTATTTGCGTGGATGGCTTGCAAGGCATGTGAGACGTGACGCCTAAACTAATAGTCTTTGAATGAAAAGCCCAAAACTGAATGCCCAAAGCCATAAGCCCAAAGCCATACACCCTGAATGAGATCACGAAATGATAAGCTGGAGAGCATATCCTCAGGAAGATAGGAATCGTGCATGCACCACTATACAACTATACGCTTAGAGTTATGTTCCCGGAATCATATGTTTAGAAGTACTTAGAAACATACATAGATTATACGCTTACAATCATAGACTGAGAGCGATTTCCAAACACTATTTATCTCAAACTAGAAGCCCAAATCATAAGGATAATGTGAGCACTATATTCAAATCCTATCTTTTGAGATAGTTGCCAGATTGCTATATGGAATATCCAAATAGTGGAGTCATCATACTAGACATACGAAGTAATTAGAGGGTGTTTGGCCAGCCAATTCTGATCTCAAATTGTCATTTCAGATCAGAATTGAGAGGCCAAACACCCCTTAGATTTCAACCTGCCATTTGTTTAGTCAGAGAATATCACTCGTAGGAATAAGTGGGGCCCAGCACAGGGGCAAGAGTGGGGGACGAGAAGACGGGGGCCGTCTAGGCAATCAGCGGGGAAAGTAAAGGACCCGCCCCGTTCCACAGCCCAGCCAGAGCCCCGTGTCATACGGGGCGGAGAGGAACGGCAAAGAGTTGACCCCGGGCCGGAGTAACGGCGGGGTCACAAAGTGAAAACCCGCCCAGCCCCGCCCCGTAACGAACACTACACATAGCTAAAATTAATAGATTTGAACATACAAACAAAGCAAGGCAATATGGATAATAGGTCTAAGGAAGCAGAGCGTCAAACGGAATTGAAGCGTGGAGCAACACGAGAACGAGTACCCAAGCATCGAGCAACCCATAATGTACAGCCTACCGCATCCCGACAACCCCCAAAATCGACCCAGGAGAGATCCCATCAGAGCCACCTAAAGAAGAAGCAGCTTCGCATAGCAATATCAGCAAACCAGTCAAATGAGCTAGAACTAGACAGGGCTGCGTTAGCTACGCATGCTACATCGATGGAGCGTACACGCCAATACCGACAAAGATTGAGCCAACGATCACGCTACCTCAAACCAATGCCCCTTTCGCAAAGTGAGTGCAACCGTAAATGCTACGCAAAGCCACAGCAATGCAGACTCCGAAGCCAGGGAGCTGAGATAGTCCAAGCACAGGTAGGCAGCTATCCAACAATATTACTAAATTCACTTGAGCTTAGGCTAATGCATAGCAAATAGGATGATGAGAAATGAAAGCAGGCATATCCCAGCTGGCCATGTCTTGCAAGGTCATTGAGAACCCTGAAGGCTGATATTCTGCAATCAGCTCTAAAGAGACTGAAAGGAAAGATGAAGTCCCTTGGTGGACGACGAGGAAGGCTGCAAGTAGACCTACAGCTGCACTGGAATGCTCAGTTATATTTCTTTCTAAAGCTGCAGCTAAAGGCTTAAACGCGGTGGGTGATGTCGGAACTGAAGTGAGCGCCTACTGAGGCAATTACACAATCAGTGCCAAGGAAGGAATTAGCACTATTAGTGGCTAAGTCAGCGGGATGAGGAATGTGGGTCATGAGGCAGATTTTGAAACAGGAGGTTGATTTTATTCGGTTGGGAAAGCTGCCAGCACCCAGGCAGGGTAGCCATGCAAAGGTTGCCAGTTGGCTCACTGATGAGAGTACAATGCTGACAATGCGAGAATATATGTCCGTATCACGTGAAGGTATGTTAATCCCTTTACAATGAGGATTTAGCTTAAGAGTATAAGAATATGACTAATAATGAGTTTGATTAGCGATGGATTCAGCCGGACTTGCACAAGCAGTAACCAATTATTTGTGCGAAACCTATAAGGAGCAGGAAGATGCTTTGTATGAGCACAACTAATTACCAGTAATTTTAATTGCTGGTATTCATCGCCGGATCAAGCAAGCACTTTCCAGTCAGTCAGCACGAGCTTGGCTATTGAAGTTGGGTTGGAATTGGAAAGAGGTCACAAAGGGCGTGTATCAGGACGGTCATGAGAGAGAAGATGTTAAAGCATACCGACAAGATGTCTTCCTTCCCGGGATGAAATCCCTTCAACCACATATGATGGAATGGGATGAAGCTTTTCAGGTGGTTGATAAGTCTTACGGAGCCAACCAGCGACCCCTAGTTTTTATTGCCCATGATGAATGTCCATTCAACTCAAATGACGGGCGAAAGAAGATTTGGATTCACGAGAATAAATCACCAATTCGCAAGAAGGGTTGAGGCCAGGGCCTTCATGTTTCCGACTTTCTTACCCCTGTTGGTAGGCTTGGTGCTGGAAATGTTTGTGAGGTGCTAAAGTGTGGGGGGGATGTCTGGTGGACAGGGGACCTGCTATTACAGCAACTGAAAGAAAAAGCAATCCCAGCTTTTGAAATAGCATTTCCAAGATGTCAAGGCTTATGGGCATTTGACAATGCCAAGATTCACCACAAGTATGCCCCAGATGCCTTGCAGGTTGGAAATTTAAACCTTACAGCAGGGGGGAAAAACACGGTTCCAATACGAGATGGATACTATATCCATTCAAATGATCTATATACAACTCGTCGGCAATCGATGATGCTACCAGATGGTCGCCTCAAGGGATTACATATAATCCTCTAAGAACATGGTCTCTGGCCACAAAATACCCGATTTCTCACTCAATGTTCTATTCCAGGCAATAAACCTGTAGAACAAAAGCCAAATCCAGCATGCAAACATGCGACCAATGCTAACTGTTGTGCACGAGCACTTCTTTCTTCCCAGCCTGACTTTCAGGCTCAAAAGTGTCAATTGCAGGAAACCCTGGAGGATGCAGGGCATCAGATGATTTTTTACCCTGTTTTTCATTGTGAGTTAGGCCCTGTTCACCACACCACAATATAAATATATCACAACAAATGTTGTAAATGGCATATATGCTAAAATAAATTTGTAGCATATTTCAGAAATATTAGGTGTTCTTTTGCGCAACCACAAAATAAATATTCATGCTAAGAAAACAGATACCCTATTCTGATCATTGTAAAAGTAGGGTTATAAAACACCCTAAATGATAACTGAGCCTCGTAGTGTAACTACAAAGCATACTTTTGACTCAGTTAATTCACAACCTATAACAACCACACACCAAAAGCCGATTCAGCACCATGGGCAATAGTCTTTGGGTTGAAGACATGGAACGACTCCTCATCGAAACTCTTTTAAAACGAGTAGAAGATAGAGACCGGAGTGAGAACGGGTTTAAAAAGTCAGCCTGGGCAAAGGTTGTGGTGAAATTGAATGTGGCTTGCAAGGATACTTTCGAAAAGCCAATTACGATTGCCCAAGCCAAGAGCAAAGAGGTTACAGTAAGTTTAAACCCAGATTGATTAATTTAACTTGAGATTTTAGCAGTGTACGATGAGGTATATCTAAAAATGAAATAGTTGAAGAGGGAATTTGAAATTCTGCATGCAATTAGACAGTGTTCTGGCTTGGGCTGGGATGAGATGAAGGGGATTCCAACAGCCTCTAGTGATGTTTGGAAAACCTATATTCAAGTAAGTTTTACTCCTAATAGCTTACTATTGTTTATTTATTCTATCCTATTTATAAATTATATAGTCCTTAATAGCTAATACTAAAGTATTTTAAATAGTCTCATAAGGAAGCGGCCAAGTATAGACATAAGGGATTTCCCCTTTATGACAGGCATGTGGACCTGTTTCTTGGTGTGAGGGCTACTGGGAGATTTGCACGTACCGGTATGCAACAGTCAGAAGCAGAAGAAGAGGAAACTGAGAATGACAGCTCCTCCCAAGAGTTGATAAATTCTGCCTTTCCATCCCCGGATATGAATTTTGCAATAATTGATCCAGCACTTCTGCATAATTTGGACCCTATCGAGCCAATGTTTGATGGGCAATTTCGGTCTGCATCTCCTCCCTCAAGCCAGTCTCAGTGTTCCCAACCATCCCATCCGGACGCCAGGGCCCTGGCGTCCTATAGTCCCGTCCGTCCCAGGCAGGATGGGTAAGGACGGACGGGCGTCACCTCTAGGTTACCTACCGTCCTGCATAATAACGGGCGTTACCTGTAGGTTACCTCCCGTCCTGAGTAAGGACAGGCATCACCTATAGGTTACCTACCGTCCTGAGTAAGGACGGGCGTCACCTATAGGTTACCTACCGTCCTGCATAATAACGAGCGTCCCTTGTAGGTCAAGGAAGTGGAATGGGGTCACGGCACTCAAAACCAGGATCGGATATCACTGGAAGCATTGGTTGATTGTTAGCGAAATTTGATACATAATAGTAGAGCCTAAGCTTCTCTTCATTAGAATAAAAATGGTTCACATCTTGATAACACTTACCTAATGTTCATGAAATTCGAAAATAAAACATAAACTAAGACACCTATAGGGCCCGGCCGTCCGTCCCGGGCATAGGTCAGGACGGACTGGAATTGGGCGTCCGTCCCGTCCGAAGGGCTCAAACTTGGCGTCCATCCCGTCCTAAGCTAAAGACGGACGGACTGGACGCTTGGGAACACTGGCCAGTCTTCTAATCCTGCACCTTCTATCTCGCGTCTTAGACATCAGCGCAACGAGTCACCAAGTCCCACGAACCGCAAGCGCCCTCGCAATAGCCGCTCTTCACTTTCATCATTGGCTGCCACCCTGGCAGATGCAAATGAGGAGGATGTGTATCAGAGAACACATGGGGTACTCTCAAAGCAGGAACGTGCTGTCCATATTCTGGCACAGGACTATGGTGATCGGTATTCTACGGATAACATGGTGAAGGCAGTGTGTTTGTTTCAAGATCGAAGTAAAGCTTGTGTATTTCTAGGGCTTTCAGGTGGTATAGTTTGTGATGCTTGTTTGAGAAGTCAGCTAGAGATGTAAATCTGGCGTGTATGTACTTATGAGATAGGCAATGGGGGTTTTTTTTGTTTTCTATTTGTTTTTCTATATGTAGAGAATAGAAAACATTTTTTCCCCCATGATACGTTACTCCATTACTTGTTATCAGAAATATTAACAAACTATTACATGCCCATTCCCTGCAAATACAGCTGATAATCATTCCACATGTGACTAGCGATCTTGTCCCGTAGTGTAACCATTTCTATCACTCCATTGCATTGGTTTTCTTCCTCAACAGTTGCATTCTGTCGACTGCTATAATGGTACTCCTAAGGACTGGTGTTGTGGTTAGGTCGTCCAAGCACAATGTTCCTATCTACCCAGTATGTTCTGTCAGTACCTAGTCATCTCACCTTGGTTTATATAGTTTTTGTAATACAAGTAGAAAAGATTTGCAAAGAACTTACCCCATGCTTCTCCCACCCTACCTACCGCACAGACGAAAAGTGCACTTTTTTCCACACCACGATTTTTGCACTTACCCCTCTTTAAAGAAAAATAACTGCGTCAAAACTGGGAAATGGCATGCCCAGGGATGAGAGGGATGTGGAGGATGACCCCTCTTCCCCGTTATCTACTCCCACTCGTCACCGTGGAAGGAAAGGGGAAGGGGAGGGCGATGTTGACGAAAGTTCGAAGGAACATAATCAAGTTGTGATGGACTGCCTTTGAGCAGATGGTCTGAGTGCTGCAAACCCCATCATGAAACAATTATTATCGTTTCCCACGGACAGATACACCGAAGCGGAATACACGATGACAACTTTGATGGTCAGTCTGACACGACCAGTGCAGGAGGTGACGGTCACGGTTCAAACTCTGACCACGACGGTGGCCGATCCCAAACCTGCAGGAGCTCCCAAGGGAACGACTACCAGACAGTGATCGGAACCAGCTGCTAAATCGTACGCAAAGGCAGCTGCACAAGCGCCGCAAAATGCTACTAGTGCAACCCCTGGAAATTGAAAAAGAAAGGCGGAGGTGGGACCCACACTACCAAAGCAACAAACAATCAAGATAGTGAAAAAGGCGTACCAACAACAGGCATTCAACCAACCGAAGGGAAAGAGCGATCGCCCCAAACCCAAACAGGTCATGAATGTTGCCAGAAGAAAGCTATTTGCGACCAGAACTACTGCAAAACCCCTTGCCGTCCCGGCAAGAGAAGAAGCGAGGATCTCACTAGCTGTACCAACAGTCGTGATGGGCTGCCAGTGCAAGGCACCCACCAATCTGCAGGTTTTTTCCAACCAAACGAACGGCACGATTACCCTGACCACCCCAGCTAGTACAGACTCAGGACAATATGCAAAATATATCGACAAGATTACGGAAGCCCTAAATGGAACAATCGGTCCCGACAAACCGAGGTACCTCCCGTTTAGAAGAGCACCCACCAATGTGGACGTCATAAGTCACGGAGTGTCGCTTACCGCAATCCCAAAAAAAGATCAGGACCTGGAAGAAGAAGTCAAAAAGGCCTTCAATGTCACACACAAATTTGAGATAGCTGGAGCAAAGTTCCTGAAACCAAAGGAAGAGCACAGAAGGGACAAGAAAGTGACCTCGATTATAATCAGGGTACCAGAAGCGGTGGCCGACAACGTTACACCGTCGGTCCTGTTTATGGGAAAATACAAGACATCAGCAGTGACGTGGCAGGCCTTAGCCACTACACAATGCCATAAATGTTGGAACTTTGGGCACCCGATAGCAGGCTGTAAAGCTCGAGGGGAAATATGCCCGATATGCTCCAAAGCGCATACCTAGAGGGAGCATAAATGCCACCAAACCGCATTCAGAGGCCACAGGAGAATCATTCCGGGCTGCTGTTTAATGACCCCTGCCAAATATCCAGCATGTGGAGGCCCACACTCCGCCCCAGACAATAGCTGCCCCGAGAAGTTGAGAGTGAAAGAAGCTGCAAAGAAGAAGTACGATCTGTGGATGGCCTCCCTTGCCGGAAACAGGCGGACTGAGTGAACCCCTCAAAATTAGGCCGTTGAGCCAGTATGTGGGGAAATAGCACTCAAAACACGATACTGAGAAGATGGAGAATAAAAATCGCTCAAAACAATTGCCGAAGGAGTAATACTGTATTTATTTCGTTATATCATATTCTGAAGGGGTTTGATGTTTCCTTTATATGTGTACAAGATCCACCATTGTTTAACGGCCAGCCCTTAAGGGCGCCGAGTTACGAATGTATTTCTTTAAATGCTGATAAGGTTCGAGTTTGTACTTATGTTTCCTTAAGAGTGTCAGTTGATATTTCTTTTGACGTGGTCCCTAGGGACCAGGATATTTTGTACTTGAGGATTTCTGCGAAGGAAGGGAGCTTGCTTGGAAATTACCGATCCCTCAGAATAATCAACCCCTATAACAGACCAGCCGAAGGAGGTCACACCATCACCGGCGAAGGGCTTTTTACCGAAACCAACGAGACTACCCTGGTGGTAGGAGACCTAAACGTTCACACAGCATACACTGACCCCATGAGAAACCTCAAACCTGGGGCGAGAAGAACGGGAGAGCACTACCTGAGGTTAGCAGCACTGCGGGGTTATACCATAATCAACTCCCTGGGAATATACACGAGATTTCCAGACAATCCTACATTACATCGGCCCACCGTTATCGACTATACTTTGGCAAACAACTCGTTACTTGCCAAGGTGTCAAAATGGAAGAATGTATACCAAAGATCAGGTTCGGACCACATCATAATCGTTACTGAACTGGGCTTAGAAGGGGTAACACTCGCCAGAGTATGGCGGGAACTGGGAAAAGATAAAATGAAAAGACAAAGAAGGAGAACCTAACCTGGTTATCGAATCGGCCCTGAAACGATATTTGATTGAGGGCAACGAATACAAACAAATTTACGAAGCGGAAGGAGCAGAAGAGAGATTTGGAGACAACCTAGGAAGGCTAATCCAGATGGTGAAAAACTGAGCACCGCAAAAGAACCCAACCAGGTGGTCCCAAGCATGGTGGACGGCTGACATCACCGAACTGAGAAGAGTGTACACCTCGGCTGCCCGGGGGGTAAGGGGTGACGGGAGCGTGGTGGAGGAAAGAAATCAGGCAAAAAAAGCATACAAAGCAGAGATAGAAAAGGCGAAAAGGAAACACGGGAACAACTTCCTAGTGAGCGCGACGAACAATAATGTGTGGACGGCTCACCAGTTTACAAAGCAAAGACTACATGTGTGGATACCGGGAGAGCATACCGATAGTCCGGACCAGACCTCACAAAAGATAATAGAGCATTTCTTCCCACTGAGTGACAATCCAATCTCTCCGCGACCCCTCCTTAGGAAACAGCTCGTGGATAGTGACCGTGTGACCGCCGGTGAGGTCTCAGAAACTTTGGAAAAATGTAGCAACAAATCAGCCCTGGGGCCAGACCAAGTCACATATGGGGTTTGGAACAATATACACAGGATGGAAGGGAAGATAATACCAAAGTTACCGGAAGATATGTTAGAATAGGGCATTCATCCGCCTATGCTAAAAGAGTCAACTGGGATTATCCTACCGAAACCTGGAAAGAGGGACTACACGGACAGCGCAAGTTTTAGGGTAATCACCTTAATGCAAACCTTTTTGAAAATCGTCGAACGAATTGTCAACAAAAGGCTAATGGCGATAGCTTATAAGGAAGACATGTACTGCATCAATCAGACTGGGAGCCTACCTCAAAGGTCGACGGTACATGCCATACTGTCGCTGAAACACTGGTTAAGGGAATCCCAATTCGCTGGGAAGAAGACTTCCACTGTCTTCCTCGACGTAAAAGGGGGCTTTGATAATGTAAACCGGTAAGCAGTTGGATCTACTAGGAACCGAGGAAAAGGTACCAAGATACTTAGTGGACTGGATCTCGAACTTTATACACACAAGACAAATCGTGCTGCCCTACCCGGGCAGCCCTAGGACCTCAAACAAGGTCGACAGAGGGATTCCCCAAGGGTCACCGCTATCACCCTTACTGTTTGTGATATACATCAGGGCACTACACCCTAAAGTACAACACTCAGATATATTTACATTATCATATGTGGACCACCTCCAGATCACGGTAGCGTCAACAAGTTGGTACAGGAATACAAAAATAGTGGAAGAAAGGATACAGAGGATGAATAGTACAGCTGCCGGTCTGGGGCTATCGTTCGGTATGGCAAAAACTGAACTGATGCATTGGAGGAAACCTAAGGAGAAGGGCGAAAGGTCTGAATGCACAGTAATGTTCCAATCACACGTTATAGAACCTGCAGGGAAAGCAGTCAAATGGCTGGGATTCTGGCGTACGGATAACGGAGAAACGTCAACTCATTTCAGAAAGAGACTTGCGCTTGCACAAGCCGCTTTCATACGAATACAGAGAGTGTCAATACCCGGCAAAGGCCTGAGCCCGTATGGGGCAAGGAGGCTAGCGAAAGGGATAATTTTACCGACGTTGCTATACGGGGCCGAGATATTCGACCTCACTGTAACGATGATAGGGAGGATGCAAACATTTTGGAATAGGCTCCTTCCGTGGATTACGAACTCCTTCTATGCAACAAATACGACCGTCGTTTGAGCGGAAGCGTGCTTAGCACCCATCAAGCTGTATGCGAAACAGGCCAGAGAAATGACGGCTCTCCGAATCACCACGGCAGTCCCGAAGAACAATATAGCCACAGCGATGCTACCTTGAGGGTTCCCTTTGGTAGACGAGTACACATACCCCATGAACAGGAGACAGGCTTTTGACAACAATAAAGGAGGAATGAGACCTAAAACATGGAACTCAACAGCCACAACGACGGCCCAAGTCCGCATACCAATCGACGAGGTGGGGGCAATCGCAGCAGGAAACTACTCGGCGAGACCCTTCCCGATGAAACCAAACCGACTCTCAATGGTGACGGAACAGGCAGCGAAATCCTGGTTTGAGGCCACAGAGGGGATTCGGAAGAAGATACAGAAAGAATTGGTGGAATGGGAGTACCTGTCATACTACCAATACAGACCACCGTTTAGGGAATGCTGGTACTTCATGACTCTCCCGAAGTTCAAGGCAGGTCAGATACACCAGATGAGAGCGAATAAGAGCTATTTAAAAGCACAGAAAGACTGGTCAAACCAAGATCAAGACCCGCGTTGTGATCGATGCGGACAGGCAGACCAGACATTTCGACACATTATTACAGACTGTCCAGCTCTAGCCAGCGTCAGAAATGGAAGGGACCCAGAGATATTTAACATAGGTAGAGAGTCTACGCTATGGAAAGGAGATAAACCGGGAAAGGCGTTGATGAAGGAGTTTTCCGGGTATGTGATGAAAAATTTGATAAATTTTCCAGTTAGATTGGGACTTTTTCCTTTTACAAGAGACGGTGATTTAAGGTCATAAATTGTTTGTACCCTTTATGGGAATGATGGATGAAGGTGATAAGTTTATTATCGTTTATTTGTTTTATGTAGGTGGTGATGGAGTTTTTTTATGTTTTTAGGGTTTTCTAGGCCATACTTTAGGGTGCTTGCCGGGATTTTCCCATAATAAATCCTGAGATTTAACAAAAAAAACAAAATTTTGCCCACCATCATTATTTCCAGTATTGCACCATGGGTATTAACTAACAGAGCTTGTCACATATAAAATTTAATGATAATATCTAGATGAGTCTAAAGACTCTGAAGAATTTTATCACTTTTTTTGCAAAGCAACTGGCTGTGATTTTATCAGGTGAGAATGGCCATTTTTGGTGTAAAATGGCGGGGGGGGGGGGGGGCAGGAAATTTGTCACCAATCTCGTACCAAGCTAGCCGATTCTATAATACCACAGGCCCGTCAGGGTGTTTATGTAGCGAAGCGCAAGATTTTCGCTCTGCGTCACCATTGAGCAAGATAAACCCGTGTCGGGGAGTATACTCGAGTATAGGACTTGAACAGGTGTGGAATGTCCTGCTATGAAGGGTGTCAATTTGACAAGAAGAACCATCTGCGCAACCAAGTACTGCACCTCCGCCGAAAATCTATGAAAGTATTCCGGGCGATTAAAGCAAACCCCCACAATCGCAACCAAATAAAAATCAGTGCTGCTAGGAGTTCTCCGATCCGAAGTATTTTCGCAATCTGCCAAGCATGTCTGGGAGGGTGCGGGCCGTCATTAGTGCTGAAGAATGGTATAAGTTACATATTTTAAGTTTTCGGTTATTGTTGAAGTCGGTGGAATTATTATGGCAGGGTTTCATTGGGATATTACTCGAGTACCTGCGGTTGCAACGCAAGGCGTCCGCGCTTAACCTAACTTAGGTTTACACGTAGCCCAACTGCCGCAATTTCTCCTGCGGGAGGAACGCGGCGGGTGGTGTCGGCACAAATTTGGGGGAGGTTGACAGGGTGGTCCTATGCATTGGTGAGGCTGCACAAATTGCCCCTCTTTTCTTCAACCCCTAAGAATTCCTGTAGCCGACTGTCTACTTCCCCCATTATCTGCAATATCCCAACCTGCGAAAAAGAGAAAATGTTCCAACTTTTTAGTAATAATATTGGCTCTTTCAACACAAGCTACATTTTTAACGTGTGGAATAACTTTATAGTTCCCGATGATCGATCTGATATCCTAGCCTGGTTATCCCAACTAGATCCCAAGTTGCGACACCGAGACATCCAAGACCGCCGAGTCGAAAGCATAGGGGAATGGCTTCTGAAAACCCAAGAATTTAGAAGATGGCACGCCGGTAGTGGGGAAGGTGGATCTGGTGACGCGGTTTTGTTTTGTTATGGAGATCCTGGAGTCGGGAAAACATATATTAAGTAAAAAGGACATACCTCATGGAATAGAAGAAAAGGGCGAGCACTGACAAGCCGCGATGTTAGCTCATTGGTGATAGACAGCTTGTGTGATCAGGCTGGGGGACAAAATGTCACCGTTGCGTGCTTCTACTTTGACTTCACCGCCCAAAAAGAACAGTCATCAACGAGTATGCTGGGCGCCCTGCTCAAACAACTTGTGGTTGGGCTAGAAGGGGTGCCGGAGGACGTGGTGGAAGCCTATGAGGCCCAGAAGAATTTCATTGGTGGACGGGGACCGCAACATGCCAATATTCTAAAGATGCTACAGACTACCTCTTCCAAAAAGCGCACGTTCATATGCATCGACGCCCTTGACGAATGTGCGCCAGAACATCGACTTAAGCTTCTTGATTCGCTAAACAAAATTCTCCAAGAGTCTCCGGGCACTAGAATATTCGTGACTGGAAGACCGCACATTCGGTCCGAGATCGGAAGACGTCTTCCCGGAAGAGTGACAAGTCTACCCATAAGTACCAAGAGAGATGATGTTATTAGGTATCTCCGCAGCAGGCTGGAAGAGGACACAACCCCTGATGCGATGGACAGTTGTCTAGAGGCAGACATCCTGAGGAAAATTCCTGAAGATATTTCTGAAATGTATGTAGAAACAACACCAGCGAAGCACCTCAAGCATCCACTAACAGATACATGTTTAGATTCTTACTAGTCTCGCTCAATATCGATGCGATCCTCCAAGAAACTACAATCCATCGCAGGCGACAAAAGCTCAGCTCAATAACCGAGGGCTTAGGGTTGGGGGATGCTTATGGCGCAACACTGGGTCGGATAAAGGGACAGGGTGGGGAGAAGGCGAGGCTTGGAATGGCCGCTTTAATGTGGATATCCCACTCGGAGCGGCCCCTGAAGGTCGATGAACTGCGCCACGCCCTTGCAGTCGAAATCGGGTCTCCGAATCTCAATGCCGACAATGTTCCTTCAATAAGCACATTACTAGCTTGTTGTCAAGGGCTTATTGTGGTAGAAAAGGAGGGTTCCACTGTCCGGCTAATCCACTCCACCCTTCAAGAATACCTCCGGGCTCATCCCGGTCTTTTCGGTTCAGCTCACTCGGCGATGGCAGAAACCTGCTTGAGTTATCTGAATTCCCAACAGGTCAAGGCCCTTTCGACCAATTCCTCCCCCGACCTCCATGATACACCAGTTCTCGAATATTCTTCTGTGTATTGGGGAGTGCATGCAAAAAAGGACCTTTCAGATCGCGCGAAACTTCTTGCACTGAAGCTGTTTGACGACTACAACAGCCACATATCCACTAAAATCCTCTTGGAAGCACAGAAACCGTATTGTTATGCCGTTGATCTCCAAAAACCTTCCCTATTTAGTGGTCTACATTGGGCATCCTTCTTCGGGATTGTTGAGATTGTAGCTGGTTTGGTGGAGATTGAAGATTGCGATATTAACCGGGCGGACTTTATGGGAAATACACCACTCCATTGGGCAGCTGGGCGGGGGCACGAGGGAGTGGTGAGAACACTGCTCCGACGAGACGACGTCAACCTCAACAAACCAGATAACTACGGCCGAACACCACTCTGGTGGGCCGCTTACAATGGGCATGAGGGGGTGGCGGAAATACTACTCGGACGAGACGGCGTCAACCCCGACAAACTTGACAACTACGGCCGAACATCGCTCTGGTGGGCGGCTCAGAATGGGTACGGGGGAGTGGTGAAAATACTACTCGGACGAGACGACGTCAGCCCCGGCAACCCAGATATCAACAGCCAAACACCCCTCTTGTGTGCTGCTTACAATGGGCACGAGGGAGTGGTGGAAATACTACTCGGACGAGACGACGTCGACCCCAACAAATCAGATAACAACGGCCGGGCACCACTCTGGTGGGCTGCTCGCAATGGGCACGAGGGGGTGGTGAAAATACTGCTCGGACGAGACGGCGTTAACCCCAACAAACCAGATAACGGCGGTCGGACACCGCTCTGGCGGGCTGCTTGCTATGGGCACGGGGGGGTGGTAGAGATACTGCTCGGACGAGGCGACGTCAACCCCAACAACCCAGATAACGACGGTCAAACGTTGCTCGGGTGGGCTGCCCGCAATGGGCACGGAGGGGTAGTGAAAATGCTACTCGGATGAGACGACGTCAGCCCTAATAAACAAGATAAGTACGGCCAAACGCCACTATTTTGGGCCGTTAAGGATGGGCACAAGGAGTGATAGCGCTACCCCTACCTCAGAATCCTCTCGCGTAGCATAAAGGCGCGAAGCCATCGCCCTCTTTACCGCCTCCTAACACAGATAATCCACACGCCATTTCGGCAAGGGCCTTAACAAGCCCATATCGCGCACGTCACCGCCGTCGCCCGCCCCCCTCGCCCAACCCCCTTCCGCAGTCCCAATCCCCACTCTATGTTAATTCCAGTCTTTTCTTTCCTCCCCGAATAAACCCGCGGCGGAACCTTGATTTTCTTGTTCCTCTTCTGGTTGATGGAAATACCTGCCCAAACCTCTACACGGATTTCCTTATGTAGTCAAGTCACCACAGTATTTATCAAATTTATATTTTTAGTCTAGAGTTGGCGTTGATGAGGGATATTTTTACTGTACAAATATAGACCGGTATGCCTTGAAATTTCTAGCACACTTCCCTTTCTCTCTCCTTGTTTTCTAGTTGTATCTCCTCTATATCGATTGTTTCTTTCATTTTTCCACGATTCTCTTCCCCCTCCCCCATATGATGTGTAGACCTGAGGGTTATTTAGATATGGACACAGAAAAGAATTAAGGGGTCAAGAATTTCCGACCAACCGTGAAAAGCGGCGGAGGGTCAAATTTCAACTATAGGATGGCGGTGGTTAGTTTCCAACGAGGGATTAGTTTGACAAAGGTGATGTTTATACCCCTTCCCCCCACCGTGAGCTCGAACCCGAGTCTTGAAGACGACCCACACTTCCAACTCTCACCCATCCAGGAAAATCCAACGTAGCCTCGAAACCAAACCCCCATCCCATGAGTCTTATATCACAAGCTCAAAACAAAATACCCCACAATCTAGCCAAACCCTTCACTCTCGATCTTAGATATACGTCACTCGTATCTGGTACAATTTCGTGAGGTAACACCGAAGAGAAAGATTCACAATAGGTTTGTCTACCAGCCCAGCGGCTAGCTTTCTGTTTTAAAGCCAACACTGGAACTTCTCCTCGCTTACCCTTTATGCCATGCTAGCATAAACCCTACTCCCCCCCTCCTCCAACCCCTTCTTATATCTCCGCTGAGACCCGAAGTGTTTTTTTATAAATACTAGCACGGCTAACGGCACGCTACCGTACTATCCTATGATAATCTCTCTATTCCATCGCCCATTATGTGGGATATGACAGGTCTAAAGCACAGCTCTCGTTCAGGAAATAGCGCAATCCTAGGTAAACGGTATCTAAAAGAACAAAGAGTGGGGGAAAAATTCATTCCCTCATCACCATTTTATTAGATTGTGCATAAAGGGGTGGGTATGAAGAAAGAAGAGATGAGTGTTGATTGCTGACTGTCGTTCTCGATCCTCCTTCGGCTTAAATACTCCCTTTTTTCTTCCCCTGACTACTAAATTCAGTGTGGTTAATAGTACGCAATGTTCACGAGTCCCCACACAATCGACTGCGGGTCCATCTGTATGCCCTACAGTACATTGTATAGTGCGCCATGCAAGCTTACAGTTCGAATGTTGAAAATCTGGGCTGTGGAGGCAATGATTTACGGTGAAGATTTTACGCAGTGGACTGAAACCGCTTGAGTGGAGATGAGGATCATGATTGATTGATAATAACTTGATCAAAGGAAAGGCTTGAGGAAAGTTGTGGACAGGAAGGAAGGTGTGAAGAGGAAAGAACAAGGGGGGTGAAAACATGTTCAGAGCTTGCGCGTCCTTTGACTAGTGCGTACGTATGCCTCTGTGACAACAGAGTGCGGGCATATCAAGTGCGGCTATTGAACTGCGATTTCCAACATCGAACACTAAAACGGAGCGAGTGAGGTCTTATGACTCGCAGTGGCTTCAGGACTTGCTCATTTGACACCATAATCTCAGGTCTACTCCCCAATTGTTTTTTCTTGTCCCTTTCCCTTCCCATCCCCAACGGAGGGCAGAACTTACGGTGGTTCTCCTGTTCCAGAGGAGGAACTTCAATGACCTGCGCATTTCTCTTGTATCTGAGTATTATGCGTAGCGCGTACCATACTACCGGTAGGGCACTATACATCTTACCGACAAAATTAGTCCCCACCCCCGTTTTACACTAGAGATAGGAATTTTCGCTCCGCAAAGCCTCAGCTTTGCCGATTGCAAGATGTTGGAAATTGTGTTCACGGTCGTGCTCTAATATTCCCTGTTCCCGCTCTTACGAGGCGTCACTCGTGACCGCTTGAGTCACCTCCTGTCCCAACTCCCACTTCTACACCCCTCCTTTTCTCCTCTCCATTTCTTCTCTTTCTTGCTTTTCTCTCGGTATCTTCTTCTCTTGTTCTATAAGCAATACAAGTTGTTCGCTTACATTGAAGACCACTCTCCTCTTGAAACTTGTGACACCGCTCGCTTCCACCCGTTCACTCCCAGTCCTTCCCAAAACAAGAAAATTCCAAAATTACCAGAGCCTTTAGAGTGATCGGGACATCATCACTCATAAGAGGCAAGCTCTGCTAGTTAATGCGCATGGCGCGATACTGGAAAGAATGACAGTGGGCAAAATGTATCTCTAATCTTCTCGGTGGATGAGTTTCCTATACAAAAGGTACATTGAGACAATATCTAATCTGCATCCTAAGCTCTCGGCCCCCAAAGCGGAGTGGAAAAATTCTCATAATTTCTACCCGGAAAGTCTAGGGAATTGCCTATACTATGGAATTGGCTTTGTTAATTCTATATGGCTTTCAGATGAGTTTTGAATGGCTAAAATCGGCTGTTTTTGGTGTAAAACGGGGGGGGAGGGGGTGGGGCAGACAACCTTTATTCGCCAAGATGGGACAAGGGTAAGGAGCAGTAAACTTGTCCATTCGGGTTAATTCCCTACCATTGCGCTGTCTCGGCGAGTTATCTTTAGCCGCAACCCAAATTTTGTATCCAGCATTACGGTAAGAACTGGAATGATTGAACCTCACGCTTGGATTTTTGAGCTGCCTTTGCTAGTATCATAAGGACTGGCTCGTTCGTTTTCTTGCTTTTCTGTCTTAAGCTCGGGCTGATGGGGTCAGTTTTCGCTGTGCGCTCGCCCTCCTATCCAAGAGGGGGGATTTCGGACGTCGTGGCGCAAGGTTCGGTTATTCCAATTCTTATGGTATTGACCTGGGGTTGGATAAAAGGTGGTTCCTCGTATGATACCGTACTCTAATTGCAGAAGCAGATGGATTCGCTCGGTCCGTCCCCGCATCCTTCAACCCAGTTTTACAAGAGATGAGGCTCTGCACGTGGCTTGGCAGAGGGATGTCTCATAAAGTTATTTGCCCCGATCCACCAGTTCCTTGTGAATGATTACAGCAGTTTTCCCTCTCTCCTCCTCCTGTTTATGGTTTGGATAATGGCATTATATAGTATTAATAATTTGGGGGACCTCAACAACAGAATCACGGAATAAATATACCCTCTGTTGGCCTCAATGATAGCCTTTATTCTCTCAGTATGCTCCTTGCTAGATTTGCAAAATAGTCTGAATCTAGTAACTTTTAGTAGTGTTCAATTGTATTGTGAATTTCATTCCTCAAGCCCCAACCTTGGTATTCAGAGTGGAGTATGACACCGGTGCAATGGGATACATTCTCTCAGAAAGCGGCTTCCCCGGTTCTTGCACGGTAGCTTTGCAATTAGCAGTCGCTTTGACAATCCAACCTACCGGCAATCCGGTACAGCAGAAGCCAGCTAAGTCGCCTTTCTCTCAGAATATAAGGGTTCTGTTGTAGGGGTGGGAAATCCGGCTTACTACTTGGTTTGGTTATGATGTGATCTGAGGAAATGCTTTGACAGATGTTCAGGTGAGGTTCTTAGTTGCGACCTAGGGGGGTATGATTTGACCGCGATAGTAATACCCTACGGTGCGAGCACTCGAGTACGGGTTTGACGACAAAAGAAACCGGCCACAAAATACACGTGCAGTGCTGTATAGCCAAGCACCACAAACTCAGACTCCAGAATTTGTTCTTCAAAAAAGTATATAAAATTGCCAGTTTCTCTCACGCAGCCTAGTGCAGGAAGCACGCGAGCAAAGTCAGCCATTGGAAGAAATCTCACACAAATTGAGTGTCTTGGCAAGGGTTTGAGGCTCTTCCATTAGCAATTTGGTATGATAATCAGAGTTCCTCGCGTGCTTTCTGTAGCCTGGTGATCGGTTATGCAAGTCTTCATGCTAAGCTGAAAAATCCCTGGATTTTTCCAATGTTATCATGGCAAGCAGGCACCTTTTGAAAATGAGCATTTTTGGTATGGAAAACCTGGGGGTGTCAGTTTCTTTTGTCCGAAGACGGTGCTGGGGTGTGAGGGTAGGTTAAGTGCGGCTCAATATCTTGCTGGGATTGGCAGCCTTGGGACTCGCTTTTGACCCGGGTAACCAGGCCCCGCGATGTTGATTCCACTCGCGGTGACTGTCACTACCGTAAAAATTGGGAAGACCCAGAATACGCTAGCAGGGGTAAACAAGGTGTGGCAAATCGTGATACCTTTTAGAGGAAATTAAACTGCCAAAAGAGCCGAAATTCTAGGGCTTGGGTGGCGATCATGAAAAGTATTATTACCCCTTGAAGCAATTTCTCTTCCGGCGGCCCTTTCTTACCCTTGCTAGCGTATTCTGTGTTTTCCCAATTTTTACGGTACTTCTCCATTCCGTACCCTCTTTGTGGCCCAATCAGCAGCCTCAAGTCCAGCGCGAACTAAGTTATGACTACAGTACTCGAGTACAAGCCTTTGAATCCAAGTGCTTGAGCATTGCAAAAGTTTCCGGACATGCTGACCTTGTCTTAGTGCTGCCTTGGAATACCCAATCTTTTAACACAAGCTACAATGTTAGCGTGTCGAATAACTTTACAGTTACCGATGACCGAGCCAATATCCTTGCCTGGCTATCGCCACTGGATCCCAAGTCACGCCATCAAGACATCCGAGACCGCCGAGTCGAAAACATTGGGGAATGGCTCTTACGAACCGAGGAGTTTAGAGGCTGGCAGGACGGTGGCGCGAAAGGCGAAGCCGATAACCCAGCCCTGTTTTATTATGGAGATCCAGGGGTCGGGAAGACTCATGTTAGGTAACAAGGACGAACCTTGCGGGGGAGAAGAAAAGGGCAATCGCTGACCAGCCGTGATGTTAGCTCGTTAATGATAGACAGCTTGTGTGATCGGGCTGGAGAACAAAACGCTACCGTCGTATGTTTTTATTTCGACTTTACCGTCCAAAAGGAGCAATCCCCCACGAGCATGATGGGCGCCCTGCTGAAACAGGCGGTTGGAGGACTGGAGGAGATCCCGGAGGAGATATCGCAAGCATACCAAAAACAAAAAAAGCTCTTGGAGGACGGGCTCGACTTTCGGATATTGTGAAAATGCTATAGACTACCTCTTCCAATAAGCGCACGTTCATATGTATCGACGCTCTGGACGAATGTGTGCCAGAGCACCGAGCCAAGGTTCTTGATTCGCTCAACCAAATTCTCCAAAGGTCACCAGACACGAGGATATTTGTGACTGGAAGGCCGCACATTCGACCCGAGATCGGAAGGCGTCTTGCTGGAAGAGTCACGAGCCTATCCATAAGTACCACGAGAGGTGACATCGTTAGATATCTTCATTTCAGGCTGGAAGAGGACACACCCCCAGATACAATGGACAGTAGACTAGAGGCCGACATTCTGGGGAAAATTCCTGGGGATATATCTGAAATGTGTGTAGGACTCGCGGCCTGAGGAAGGTACTCAAGCATCCACTGACAGATACATGTCTAGATTCTTACTAGTCTCGCTGAATATCGATGCGATCCTCCAAGAAACTACAATACATCATCGGCGACAAAGGCTCACACGATGACCGAAGGCTTAGGGCTAGGGATGCTTATGGCGCAACGATAGGTCGGATAAAGGGACAGGGTGGGGAAAAAGCGAGGCTTGGAATGGCCGCTTTGATGTGGATATCTCACGCAGAGCGGCCCTTGAAGGCCGGTGAACTGTGCCACGCCTTAGCAGTTGAAATTGGGTCGCCAGATCTCAATACCGACAATGTTCCTTCAATAAGTACATTAATAGCGTGTTGTCAAGGACTTGTTGTGATAGAGAAGGAGACTTTCGCGGTCCGGTTGATCCACTTTACGCTTCAAGAATACCTCCGTGCTTACCCTAACCTTTTTGGTCCAGCTCACTCGACAATGGCAAGAGACCTGCTTAAGTTATCTGAATTCTCAGCAGGCTAAGACTCTTTCGGCCAGTCCCTCCCCCGATACCCAACACCCACCCTTCCTCACATATTCTTCTCTGTATTGGGGAGTGCACGCAAAAAAGGACCTCTCGGATCGCGCAAAACTGCTTGCGCTGAAGCTATTTGACGACTACGATTGCCATATATCCACTAATATCCTCTTGGAAGCACAAAAGATGTATCGGTATGCCACGGATTTCGATAAACCTTCCCTGTTTAGTAGTCTACATTGTGCATCCTTCTTCGGGATTGTTGAGATTGTAGCTAGTTAGCTCCAGACGGAAGGTTGTGATATCAACCAACTGGATTGTGGGGGCAGCACACCTCTCGTCTGGGCTGGTAGGAATGGGCACGAGGGGGTTGTGGAAATACTATTCGGACGGATCGAAGTCAACCCCGACAAACCAGATAACGACGGTCGGGCACCACTCTTCATTGCTGCTTGCTGTGGGCATGAGGGGGTAGTGAAAATACTACTCGGACGGATCGAAGTCAACCCCGACAAACAGGGTGACGACGGCCGAACCACTCTGGTGGGCTGCTTACATGGGGTATGAGGGAGTGGTGAAAATACTGCTCGGACGAGATGGCGTCAACCCCGACAGACCAGATAACGACGGCCAAACACCACTCTTCATTGCTGCTTGGAATGGGCGCGAGGGAGTGGTGAAACTACTGCTCGGACGAGACGGCGGCAATCCCGACAAACCAGATAACGACAACCGAACACCACTCTTCATTGCTGCGCGGAATGGGCGCGAGGGAGTGGTGAAATTACTGCTTCGACGAGACGACGTCAATCCCGACAAACCAGATAACATCGGCCAAACACCCCTCTCCATTGCTGCTTTCTATGGGTACGAGGGAGTGGTGAAAATACTGCTCGGGAGAGACGTCAACCCAGACAAGCCAAACACCAACGGCCAAACACCACTCTATATGGCTGCTTGGACTGGGCAAAAGGGAGTGGTAAAAATACTACTTAGACGGAACGATGTCAATCCCAATAAATTAGATAAGGACGGCAAAACACCACTCGATCGGGCTACTGAAGAAGGGCATCTGGGAGTGATAGCGCTACTCCAGCCAGAATCTGCCGCCCTCAGCCTATCATTAAGGCCACTAGCTATCGCCCTCCTTTACCCCCTTTAAACGTAGATAACCTGTGCGCCATCCCTGCATGGACCGCGACAGCTCCGCAACACGCCCACCACCGCCATTGCCCTCCCCTTTCACCCCGACCCCACCTCTTCCCGTGGCTCAAGTCCCACCTAGTCTGATTTCCCATCATTCCTTTCCTCCCCGAACAAGCCCCGGGAAAGATCTCTCTTGCTCGAAGGTGACACCCCCCCAACCTCTATGGATTTTTTCACTCGGCCAGGTCAGAATTTCTCAGTTCCCGTTTATAGCCTAGTCTGGGGTTTGGTGTAGGTAGCGGGTACTTCTATTCCATTATGATAAGCCTGTATGACTCGAAACCCCCATAATATTTACCTTCTTTCCCCTTTTTCCGGTTATATATCCTCTTTGCACAACACTTGTTTCTTTAATTTTCCACAATTACCTTTTTTCCTCTTCCCCTTCCCCCCATTTGAGGTATAGATGTGAGGATTATTTAGATATGGATAGAGAAAAGCACGCCAAGTTCAAGCTTACTGACGACTCGTGAAAAGCGGCAGAAAGTTAGATGTTAACCAAAGTACCGGTATTCTGGTGATGGAAAAGAAATAACTCCCAATTGAACCAAACCCAATTCATGGACTTAGATATACATCACCCGAATAACCTATGGTATCGGGGAGTAATATTGAGGAGGATCCAAATCAGGCGTTTTGGGGTGTTAGCGCATCGCAGTGTAGTACCCGAGTATTTTGTGCTATGCATTACCGTAAAGCAAGATAGCACCCGAACAGATGCCGCACCTCCTAATGATGCTGTAGGCACAAGCTGGTGCCTTGGTACAAATTTGGGGGTAATTCGCACGACGGCACTGGATGGTCACCCCCTAGTGGCGAAGAGTGCACGTACTACGATGACACAATCAAAACGGTTAGGGAAGCCATCTACGAAAAATGGAAATTGCGCAACTACCCTGATTACTATGGCTACAGGCCACCGTTCAGAACATGCTGGCGATTCATGACATCACGAAAGTTTACCGCTGCACGCATCCATCAGATGAGGGCCGGTAAGAGCTACCTTAAAGCACACAAGGATTGGAGGGACCCTGATGGATTTTCTCTATGCCCGAGGTGTGAAGAAGAAGAAGAGAGTTTTAAACATGTTATAACCGTATGCCCTGCCCTGGCGGAAGCTAGAATAAGGCACTCGGAGTTTTCATTTGATATTTCCCCAGATTCATTGGTATGGAAAGAGAACAAGAAAGGATGGGATATGATGAAGCTTTTGATTTCGTTTATTTCCTTGAATAAGTTAAATTTTCCTGATGATAAGAATGTTTTTGCATTTACGCGGGCAACACAGGTGCAGTCTTGAAGTTTGTTTCAGGATGGAATTGGAAGAATCTCATAGGTTGGGAAATACTCATGTTGATTTTATACTTAGGTATTAGTGAATAGTTTTTGTTTTATTTCTTTTGTTTTTGTTTTGATTTGGGTTTTTATTTGCCATGGGATACTTCCCGAATGCAGCGGTTGGACCCTAGGGAGTGCTAGTCATGTACCTAAAATCATACCACGGAATTAACAAAAAAAAAATCGCACGACGGCACTGGGGTATCGATCGGGTTCCACAAGCGCCCTCGCTTTTTTTCAGCCGCCATGAACTCCGGTATCGACTACCTCCACCACGGATCATCTACAATACCCTCACCTGCCGACAGAGGAATATGTCGCAATCTTTCAGCCACAATATCAACTCTTTGAACACCTACACGGCTATTAACGTGTCGAATAACTTTACAGTTGCCGATGACCGATCTAATATCCTCTCCTGGTTATCTCCGCTAGACCCCAAGTCGCGGCATCGGGACATCCAAGATCGCCGAGTCGAAAATATAGGGGAATGGCTCTTAGAAACCGAGGAATTTAGGAGCTGGAACAGCGGTAGGGGAGGGGGTGAATCCGATGAGGCGGTTCTGTTTTGCTATGGGGGTCCGGGGGTCGGGAAGACGCATATTAGGTAACAAGGTCGAAGCTTGTGGAATAGAAGGAAAGGGGCGAGCGCTAACTAGCCATGATGTCAACTCATTGGTGATAGACAGGCTGTGTGATCAGGCTAGGAGACAAAATACCACCGTCGCGTGTTTTTATTTCGACTTTGCCGCCCAGAAGGAGCAGTCCTCCACGAGCACGATGGGCGCGCTGCTGAGACAAGTGGTTGGAGGACTAGCGGAGATCCCAGAGGAGATATCGCGGGCATACCATGAACAAAAAAAAGCCCTTGGGGGGCGGGGACCTCAGCTTCCGGAAATTGTGAAAATGCTACAAACTACTTCTTCCAAAGAGCGCACGTTCATATGCATCGACGCCCTAGATGAATCCGTGCCAGGACATCGAACCAAGCTTCTCGATTCGCTCAACCAAATTCTCCAGAAATCCCCAGGTACTAGGATATTCGTAACCGGAAGACCGCACATCCGACCCGAGATCGAAAGGCGTCTCGCTGGAAGAGTGGCGAGTCTATCTATACTCTCTAAGAGAGATGACATCATCAGGTATTTTCGCTCCAAGCTGGGAGAGGACACAACCCCAGATGCGATGGACAATAATCTGGAGGCAGAAATCCTGAGGAAGATTCCTGAAGACATTTCCGAAATGTATGTAGAAGCAACACTAGGGAAGCCAGACCAAGCCTGCACTGACAGATACATATCTAGATTCTTACTAGTCTCGCTCAATACCGATCCCATCCTGCAGGAAACCACGATCTATGGTCGGCGACAAAAGCTCAGCGCATTGACCGATGGCTTAGGGTTGGGGGATGCTTATGGTGCAACTCTAGATCGGATAAAAAGACAGGGTGGGGAGAAGGCGAGGCTTGGAATGGCCGCTTTGATGTGGATATCCCACTCGGAGCGGCCCTTGAAGGCCGGTGAACTGTGCCATGCTTAGCAGTCGAGATAGGATCGCCGGACCTCAATACCGACAATGTTCCTTCGGCCACATTGATGTTGTGTTGTCAGGGACTTGTGGTGGGCAAGGAGGCTTCCACCCTCCGGCTAATCCACTTTACGCTTCAGGAATACCTACGCGCTCATCCCGAGCCTTTCGGTGCAGCTCACTCGATAATGGCAGAAACCTGCTTAACTTATCTGAACTCCCAGGAGGTCAAGGCCTTTTCGGCCAGTCCCTCCCCTGACACTCAACACACACCCTTCCTCGAATACTCTTCTCTGTATTGGGGAGTGCACGCAAAAAGAGATCTTTCAGATCGCACGAAACAGCCCGCGCTAAAGTTGTTTGACGACTACAACAACCACGTTTCCGCTAAAATCCTCTATAGGGCGCAGAAACCCTATTTGTCCCGCGACCCGCCTCTGTTTTGTGGCCTGCACAGTGCATCCTTCTTCGGGATTGCCCAGATTGTAGCTAGTTTGGTAGAGCTGGAAGGTTGTGATATCAACCAAACGGACTGTGAGGGCAGCACGCCCCTCATGTGGGCTGCCAAGAGTGGGAGCGAGGAAGTGGTGAAAATATTGCTTGGACGGGATGGCGTCAACCATAAAATTGTAGGTTTTCGGGCTATTATATTTCCACAGACTTCTCGACTCAGCTTCGGAAGTTTTTCTGGAAAAATATAGCATGCCTGGAGTATAATATATATTGATTTCAGTTTTTTATCTTGAGTTTGTAGAGAGCGGTGGGCATATGAACTGGGTAAGGTGTGTTGTAATGTAACTTTCTAATACAAAAATTCTGGTCTTAGCAGGTACCTTGAAGGAAGGAAGGAAGGGATATTCCACTCCCAACTACTCTAGGAGAATTGAAGAAAAAAGTTTCACAATTTCTTACGTGGGTGCTATCATAGCATATTACTTTTTGAATGTTTTTCCATGCTATTGTCATATATGGTGGTTCGGGTGTGGTATAATGGCTCGAAAGCCATTAATTTTTGTGTTTTGGCCCCCGAGTGGTTACTAGGTGACCCGTACCGGCGGTCGTGACGAAGGTCACAAGAGATGGCCCTTAGCTTCCGAGAACCTGATACGAAAAGTGCTTTCCGGCTTCATCAAAGAGCTATTCTGAGATGCTCTAAGTTAGGTGATATGTCTGGCTGCTCGACGGGCTCTTGATAAGGCTTGATGTATTATGGTTGTCGTGTATCTATGCCAAGCTAGCGGGTTCTGGCAAGAGGACTTTAGGGTGTTCGTGCGCCGCAGCGAAAGGTATCGCTATGCGACACTACTGAAGGGGATAACACTTAAATAGGTGTAGCATTTCCGGGTGTTAAAACGAAGGCGAACATCTAGCGTTGCTACCAAGTGCTATATCGTACAGTGCCTTAGCTGAAAACCTGTGAATGAATTTTCTGCGATTACAGCATATCATTAAAATCGCGACCTAGCTAAAATCGGTACAGCTAGGAGTTACTATATCCGGACTATTTTTGCAATCTAGCAAGGAGTATGCTTCGAGAGGATGAAGGCTGGTTTTGGTGCTCAAGCGTGGGGTACTGTACAAGATTTGAAGTCTTCATTTGTACTGCTGAGGTCGCTGGAATTACTGTAGTATCCCAGAGTTTCGTTGGGATGTTACCCTTAGTTGCAACACAGGGTGTCCTCCCTTACGTGAGGTCCTAGGTTAGGAATGTACTCGAGTAGTGGCACAAGCCGGATGCTCAGGGAATAAATCTGGGGGAGATTGATTGGACGGTCCTGAGGAATTGGCGAGGTTGCACAAATGACCCCGCTTCCCTTCAGCCCTTAAGAGTTCCCGTAGCCGACTCCCTCCCCTCGTCTACCATCTACAATATCCTAACCTGCGAAAAAGCGAAAATGTCACAATCTTTCAGTCACAATATCAACTCTCTGAACACGAACACGAGCTACACTGCTATTAGCGTGTCGAATAAATTTACAGTTGCCGATGGCCAATCTAACATTCTAGGCTGGCTATCCCCACTAGATCCCAAGTCACGGCATCAAGACATTCAGGATCGTCGAGTTGAAAGTTTGGGGGAATGGCTATTACGAACTGAGGAATTTAGAACCTGGCATGCGGGTAGTGGAGAAGGGGAATCAGGAGATGCAGTTTTGTTTTGCTATGGGCATCCAGGGGTCGGCAAGACATATATTAGGTAAGGTCGGACATCACGGAATGGAAGAGAGGGGCGTGTGCTAACAAGCAATGATGTTAGCTCATTGGTGATAGATTGTTTGTGTGGTCGGGCTAGAGGGCAAAATGTCACGGTTGCCTGCCTCTACCTTGACTTCACCGCTCAACGAGATCAGTCATCAACGAGTATGCTGGGAGCCCTGCTCAAACAACTTGTGGTCGGGCTAGGAGAGGTACCGGAGGAAATGGTCGAAGCCTATGAGGAGCAAAAAAATTTCATCGGTGGACGGAAGCCACAACATACGGATATTGTGAAGATGCTACAGACCACCGCTTCCAAAAAGCGCACGTTCATATGTATCGACGCCCTGGACGAATGTGTGCCAGAACATCGTGTTAAGCTTCTTGATTCGCTAAACGAAATTCTCCGAGAGTCTCCGGGCACTAGAATATTCGTGACTGGAAGATCACACATTCGGCTCGAGGTCGGAAGGCGTTTTGCAGGAAGGGTGACGAGTCTACCCATCAGTACAAAGAGAGATGATATTATTAGATATCTTCACTCCAGGCTAGCAGAGGACCCAACCCCGGATGCGATGGATAGCAGTCTGGAGGCAGAGATCTTGAAGAAAATTCCGGAAGACATTTCGGAAATGTATGTAGAAACGATAGAACCAGGGAAAGCTATCCAAAGCATTCACTGACAGGTACATATCTAGATTCTTACTAGTTTCGCTCAATATCGATGCTGTCCTGCAGGAAACCACAATCTATCGCCGGCGACAAAAACTAAACGCAATGACTGATGGGTTAGGGTTAGGGGGTGCTTACGGCGCAACGCTGGATCGAATAATGGGGCAGGGTAGGGAGAGAGCGAGGCTTGGAATGGCGGCTTTGATGTGGATATCTCACTCGGAGCGGCCCCTGAGGGCTAACGAACTGTGCCACGCGCTATCAGTCGAAATCGGGTCGGCGAATCTCAATACCGACAATGCTCCTTCAATAAATACGTTACTGGCCTGTTGTCAGGGGCTTGTTACAGTAGAAAAGGAGGGTTCCACAGTCAGGTTAACCCACTTTACACTTCAAGAATACCTCCGGGCACATCCCGAGCTTTTTGGCGCAGCTCACTCGACAATGGCAGAGACCTGCCTGAGTTATCTGAATTCCCAGCAGGTCAAGGCCTTTTCGACAAGGCTCTCCCCAGACCTCCAAACCACGCCATTTCTGGAATATTCTTCATTATTTTGGGGAGTGCACGCAAATAAGGATCTTTCGGATTGCGCGGTACAGCTTGCGCTAAAGCTATTTGATGACAACAGTAACCATATGCCCGCCAAAACACTCTTGCAAGCATGGGGGGTGTATTGTCATGCTGTCGATTGCGATAAATTTTTCCAGTTTAGTGGTCTACATTATGCATCTTTCTTCGGGATTTTTGAGATTGTAGCTGGTTTGGTCGGGGAGGAAGGGTGTGATATCAACCAGATGGATTGTTGGGGTAACACACCTCTTGTGTGGGCTGCCAGGAATGGGCACGAGGAAGTGGTGAAAATGCTTCTCAGTCGGGACGATATCAACCCCGACCAGCCAGATAACAATGGCCGGTCACCACTCCAGGGAGCTGCTTCCGGGGGGCATGAAGGGGTGGTGAAAATACTGCTCCAACGAAATGACGTCAACCCCGACAAACCAGATGCGAATAGTCAAACACCACTGAATTGGGCTGCTTCCGAGGGGCATGAAGGAGTGGTGAAAATACTACTCGGACGAAACGATGTCAACGCCGACAAGCGGGATATCAATGGCCAAACACCACTGAAGTGGGCTGCTTCCAAGGGACATGAAGGAGTGGTGAAAATACTACTCGGACGAAACGATGTCAACCCCGACAAACCAGATAAAAATGGCCAGACACCACTGAAGTGGGCTGCTTCCAAGGGACATGAAGGAGTGGTGAAAATACTACTCGGACGAAACGACGTCAACCCCGACAAACCAGATATCAATGGCCAGACACCACTGAACTGGGCTGCTTCCAAGGGACATGAAGGAGTGGTGAAAATA
>Ga0307513_10001902_pt1 | contig 29673 bp, 20 predicted proteins | sample 15_EM_MG_FD_202174 | JGI IMG/M metagenome (GOLD analysis project Ga0307513, IMG submission 202174) | Populus trichocarpa ectomycorrhiza microbial communities from riparian zone in the Pacific Northwest, United States - 15_EM | ecosystem: Host-associated > Plants > Roots > Unclassified | place... | reverse complement strand
CCGACCTGGCGGGCTTGCTCGTGCAGGCCCTCGGAGACCAGCCCCGAGCTCAGGATCACCGGCAGATCCGCGCGCAGCGCGGCGATCTCGCGGCTCAGCTCGATGCCCGACCGGTCGGGCATGTTGAAGTCGGTGACGACGATGTCGAAGTCCATCGGCCGCGCCCGCAACAACGCCAGCGCTAGGGTCGCGCCCTGGCAGGTGGTGACCCGAAAGCCGGCGCGCTGGAGCAGCCGCTCGGCCATCACGACCATCACCTCGTCGTCGTCGACATACAGCACGTGCTCGCCGCTGCCGCTGGAATCGGCGCTGCCGGCGGCCGCCGCCGGGCTGCTCGCCGCCGGCAGTTCGGTCGACGGGAAATACAGGTGAAAGCTGCTGCCTTCGCCCGGCGTGCTGTGGACCACGATCGCGCCTTCGTGCGCGCGAACGATGCCGTGCACCACCGACAGCCCGAGCCCGGTTCCCTGGCCGACCGGCTTGGTGGTGAAGAAGGGGTCGAAGATGCGCGACAAGGTCGCCGCTTCGATGCCGCTGCCGTTGTCGCGCACCCACAGGTGGACCGCCGGCCCCGGCCGCAGCCCCGGCTCGGGCAACAAGGCGGCGTCCTGCGCGGCCATGCACTCGAAGCCGATCTCGATCCGCCCGCCTGGTTCGGGCAGCGCGTGCCAGGCGTTGGTGGCCAGGTTCATCAGCACCTGCTGCAACTGGGTGGCATCGGCGCGCACCGACACCGGCTCGTCGGGCAGCAGCGCAACCAGGCGCACGGCGGCCGGCAGCGTGGCGCGCAGCAGCGACAGCGTCTCTTCGACCACCGGGCGCAGCGGCTGCACCGCCAGCACGCCGGGCTCGCGCCGGCTGAAGTCGAGGATCTGCTGGACCAGGCTGCGCGCGCGCAAGCCGGCCTTCTGGATCTGCACCAGGCTCGCCTGCACCGGGTGCTCCGGGCCGGCGTCTTCGCGCGCCAGCGCGACGTTGCCGATGATCGCTGCCAGGATGTTGTTGAAGTCGTGGGCGATGCCGCCGGCCAGCGTGCCGATCGACTCCATCTTCTGCGACTCGCGAAGCTGGGCTTCGAGCGCCTGGCGTTCGAGCTCGGCCTGCCGGCGCTCGGTGATGTCGACCAGCGTGACGATGATCTGCTCGATCCGCTCGCCGCCTTTGCCGTTCGGGCCGCGGACCGGGAACGCATTGCACAGCACCCACAGCGGGCGCACGCTGCCCGGGTGCATGACCCCGCCGACCAGGTTGATCAGCGGTTCGCCGCTGGCCAGCACCTGCTGCACCGGAAACTGCTCGTGCGCCATCGGCGAGCCGTCTTCGGCGACGAACATCCAGACCGGGTCGACCGCGGCCTTGCCGCGCATCTGGTCCAGGCTCAGGCCCAGCATGCGCCGCGCCGCCGGGTTGGCCTCGAGCACGCGGGTGTCGGCGGCATGCACGACGACCCCCGTCAGCAGGTTGTCGAGCAGCGCGCGCGACTGCTGCTCGCTGGCGCGCAGCGCGTCCTCGGCGCTCTTGCGCTCGCTGATGTCGGTGGCGACGGTGAAGTGGCCGCGCACCCGGCCGCTGGGGTCGCGGTCGGGCAGCAAGGTCACCAACGCGAACACGAGTTCGCCGTTGGCGATGCGGAACGGCAGTTCGTAACGCACGGTCTCGCCGGCCTGCGCACGCCGCACATAGCCCTCGATCGCGGCGTTGCGCTCCTCGCCGAGCACGTCGAACCGGGTGCGCCCGATCACCTGCTCGGGCGGGACGCCGAACCAGCGCAGGTAGGCCGCGTTCGCGAACAGGTAGCGGCCTTCAAGGTCGGTGCGTGCCACCGGACCGGGCAATGCATCGGCAATCGTGCTGAGCTGGCGCTCGCGGTCGCGCAGTGCCTGCTGCGCGCGGTAGCGCTCGCTGACGTCGCTGAAGACCAGCACGACGCCGATGATCGCGCCGCCCTGCGTGCGGATCGGCGCCGCGCTGTCGGCGATCTGGATCTCGCTGCCGTCGCGGCCGACGAGCAGCGTGTCGTTGGCGAGGCCCACCACTTCGCCGTGGGCCAGCACCTGCTGCACCGGGTCGAGCGCGGCGCGGCCGCTGTGCGGGTTGAAGATCCGGAACACGCTGGCCAGCGGCTGGCCCATCGCGTCGGCCGCCGGCCAGCCGGTCAGCCGCTCGGCGGTGGCATTGAGCCGCGTGATGCGGCCTTGTTCGTCGGTGGCGATCACCGCGTCGCCGATCGACTGCAAGGTGATCGCCAGGCTCTCTTCGCTGCGCCGCAGGGCCTGCTCGGCCTCCATCCGCTGGCTGATGTCCATGTGGGTGCCGACCATGCGCAGCGGCTCGCCGGCCGGGCCGCGTTCGAGCACCTTGCCGCGGTCGAGGATCCAGACCCAGCGGCCGTCGCGGTGGCGCATCCGGTAGACCGCTTCGTAGCTTTCGCTGCGGCCTTGCAGGTGGGCGGCCTGGGCCGCTTCGACCTGCGGCCAGTCGTCCGGGTGGACCAGCACGTGCCAGCCGGCATAGTCGCTCGCGACCTCGTCCTGCGTGTAGCCGAGCATTTCGTGCCAGCGCGCGTTGATGGTGCCGCGGCCGCTCGGCACGTCGTGGTCCCACAGGCCGAGGTCGGCGCCGCGCAGCGCCAGTTCGAGGCGCACGCCTTCGGCGCGTTCGCGTGCGTCGGCCTCGTGCTGCACCCCCTGCAGCGTGCGCTGGCGGCCCTGCAGCAGCGCCAGCAGCAAGGCCATGCCGGCGGCCAGCATGGCGTAGAGGCCGATATTGAGCGCACTCTGCTGGCGCCACGGCGCAAACACCGCGTCGAGGCTGCGGCTGAGCGAGACGACCGGCGGCGCATCCATCCGCAGGCCTTCGGGCCTCAGCGTGCGCATCGCCACCAGCCGCTTCTCGCCGGTGCGCAGCAGCCGGCCGCTGAACACGCTGGCATCGCGCCCGCTGTCGCGGTGGAGCACGAAGAACGAACCCGGGATCGCGAAATTGGCGTCCACGGGGCCTGCGGTCGGCGGCTCGAACATCAGCACCGGGCCGCTGCTGTGGACGACCGCCGCGCGCATGTCGCCAGCGTAGATCACCGAGCGCAGCACGAGGCGGAAGTAGTCCGGATCCAGCGTCGCCAGCAGCGCACCGCCGCCTTCGGCCGCGTCGACCGGCAGCACGAGATCGGCCACGCCGCCGTCGCCGCTATCGGCGGGATGGCGCGGCAGCGAGCGCACCTGCAGGACGCCGGGCTCGCCGTTCGGCGGCAGGCGCGGCGCGAAATCGGCGCCGATCATCGTCAGCCGGCTGGCCGCGAGCACGCGGCCCCGGCTGTCGAGCAAGGCCGCCGACGACAGGCCGGGTATCGCATCGGCCACTGCCTTCAGCCGCCGCGACGCGCCGGCGGCCACCGTGTCGCGGGTCCACAGGCCGAGGTCGTCGCGCACGCCGAGCAGCGCACCATGAACCGCCTGCAACTGCTGGCCGAGGATCTGCTGCGTCGCCTTGGCCTGGCCGTCCAGGCGCTGGCGCTCGGCTTCGTCGGCCTCGGCGTGGGCGTTCGAACGCAGGCCCGCGACCAGCAACCCCACTGCGACCAGTAGCAGGCCCAGGGCCCACCATTCCTGCCGTTGGCGACGGCGCAGATCGTCGATGGGTTGGGACATCAAACCGCAAACCTCGTCGGTGTGCGGATCAGCGTATCACGCCCCGCGAGCGCGGGCCATCGGCGCCCGCCCGCCGGAGAACGCGGGCGAGCGCCTGTTCAGGCGACCTGCGGCGCGCTGAAGCTGACTTGGAAGTCGTCGGCGCTCAGTCAGGCGCGCCGGCCCGAGCCAGCCCCAGCACCAGCGGCGTAGAATTCGCCACCGGGCCCAAATTCTGGCGCCCGGTATTCGTTGGCGGCCCACCGCGCACGGTGGCATCTCGCAACGGCCCGGCGCGCCAGGTCAAGCGCTCTCCACCCTGGAGCCTGACCATGGAAATCTTCGACTACGACAACATCCTGCTGCTGCCGCGCAAGTGCCGCGTCGAAAGCCGCAGCGAGTGCGACACCTCGGTGCTGTTCGGCGGCCGCCGCTTCACGCTGCCGGTGGTGCCGGCGAACATGAAGACGGTGATCGACGAGCCGATCAGCGAGCAGCTCGCCCGCGGCGGCCACTTCTACGTGATGCACCGCTTCGACCTCGACAGCGTGGCCTATGCGGGTCAGATGCGCGACAAGGGCTTGTTCGTCTCGCTGAGCTCGGGCGTCAAGCCGCACGACTTCGCGGTCATCGACCGGCTCGCGGCGGATGGCGTCGGCGCCGACTACATCACGATCGACATCGCCCATGGCCACGCCGAGAGCGTGCGCAAGGCCATCGAGCACATCAAGCAGAAGCTGCCGAAGACCTTCGTCATCGCCGGCAACGTGGCGACCCCGGAAGCGGTGATCGACCTCGAGAACTGGGGCGCCGACGCGACCAAGGTCGGGGTCGGCCCGGGCAAGGTCTGCATCACCAAGCTGAAGACCGGCTTCGGCACCGGCGGCTGGCAGTTGAGCGCGCTGAAGTGGTGTGCGCGGGTGGCCAACAAGCCGATCGTCGCCGACGGCGGCATCCGCCACCACGGCGACATCGCGAAGAGCGTGCGCTTCGGCGCGGCGATGGTGATGGTCGGCTCGCTGTTCGCGGGCCACGAAGAATCGCCCGGGGCGACGGTCGAGGTCGACGGCCGGCGCTGCAAGGAGTACTACGGCTCGGCCAGCGACTTCAACAAGGGCGAGTACAAACACGTCGAAGGCAAGCGCATCCTGGAGCCGATCAAGGGCCACCTGGCCGACACGCTGCGCGAGATGCACGAGGACCTGCAAAGCTCGATCAGCTACGCCGGCGGGCGCGTGCTGGCCGACCTGAAGAAGGTCAACTACGTGGTCCTCGGCGGCGAGAACGCAGGCGAACACCTGTTCATGTGACCGGGCTGTCGTCAGCGTAGTCCTTCGTTACCGTCGGCGGCCGGCCGGAACGGCATCCGGGTGACGAAACGCGCCAGCTCGAACGGGCTGTCGAAGACCTGGGCCGAACCGTCGGCCCATTCGATGCGCGCCCGCCAGCGGCCGGCGTCTGCGGTCCAGACGGTCAGCAGCAGCCGCATCGCGGGCGCCGCGTCGGGCTCGTTTGGCGTCCCGGCGACCGGCTGGCCGTCCATCATCGCCCCGCCCGGCTCAGGCCCGCGTCGCCGGGCGGATCCGCGTGATTGCCATCGTCAGCGAATTGATGTTGTCGAACAGAGCGAGTCCACCGGCGGCCGAATTCAGCACCACCCGGCTTCCAACGAGAGTCACGCCTCTGTAATCGGTCGGAACCAGGCCGAAATTGATCGAGTCCGAGGCGGTCGCGTCGTCGGCCAGGCCTGTCGAGAGCGAGCCCTTGTCGTAGGCCGCGACGTCGAACGAAAACGAGGCCAGGTCGATATCGTCGATCGTCAGTGCCTGGGCCTGGGTCGACATGAGGCATGCGGATGCGGCGAGTGCCGTGGCGAAGGCCCATGCCCCGCTGGCGCGCGCGCCGGAACAGAAGACTTTCATGAGGCTCTCCGGTGGTGTGCCCACACGGTAGAACCTGGCCGTTGCGGCGCCGTTGCGGGCCTCGGCGGGCCTGTCAGCGGCGCGCCAGCGCCAGGAAACGCCGCTGGTGTTCAGGCCAGCCGGCCAGGCTCTGCGCCATGCGGTCGATGGCGTCGCCGACTTCGGCGCCGAGGGCCTCGGCTTCCGAACGGCCCGGCGCCGCCAGCAGCAGCGCGCGGCGCAGTTCCAGCGCTTCCAGCGGCGGTATCGTGCCGCCGGCAAGCGCGGCACGCGCCTGCGCCCAGTCGGCCGGCGCCACGCCGCCCAGCGCGTGGCCGGCGCGCAGGCGCACGATCCAGCTCTGCGCCTGCAGTTCGACGTTCGGCATCTCGCCGCGCCACGGTTCCAGCAGCGCGATCGCCGCGCCCGGCTGCCCTTCCAGCAGCAGCACCTCGGCTTCGCGCAGCGCGCGCGCCGCGCGGTCTTGCGGCTGCTGGATCGCCGCCGCGTCGCCGGCCTGCGCCAGCGCCGCGCGCGCCGCGGCGGCGTTGCCGGCAAACGACTCGAGGAACACGCGGTTCAACGCCAGCTTGACGCCGAAGTACGCCAGCTGGCTGGTGCCGATGTCTTCCAGCCGCCGCAGCAGCGAGCGCGCGCGCTCGAAGTCGCCGAGGTAGACGAACAGGTCCAGGATCGTCAGCACCGCGTACTGCAGCGCGATCGGCTCGGCGTTGCGTTCGGCCTCGGCCAGCACCTGCTCGCCGAGCGTCATCGCCTCGCCCATGTTGCCGAGCAGCGAATGCGCGTGCAGCCGCGCCAGCGTCAGGATCTGACGCAGGCGCGGCCGCGGGAAGGTCGGCGACAGGTTCCAGCCCTCGTCGGCCAACGCCAGCATGCGCGCGGTGTCGCCGCGGTCGGCATGCACCTTGATGAGGTTGATGATCGCTTCGCGCTGCTGTTCGACCAGGTGCATCTCGGCGGCCGCCGAACGCACGAATTCGAGTTCGCGCTCGCCCGCTTCGGGCTCACCGACAGTCACCAGCAGCAAGCCCACGCGGTAACGGCCGTGAAGCACGCTGCGCCGGTCGCCGTGCGCGGCCCAGAGCGCCGCCGCCTCGCGTGCCAGCAACAGCGCGTCCCGCGGGCGGCCGCTCTGGTATTCGATCATCTGCATCATGTCGAGCAGCGTCGCGCGCTCGAGCGCGTCGTCGGGTACCAGCGCCAGTGCCGCTTCGGCGGCGGCCCGGGCTTCGTCCAGCCGGCCCAGGTCGTGCAGCGCATGGCTGCGCGCGCGCAGCGCCTTCGCGCGCGCTCGGCCGCCGCCCAGGCCGGCAAGCAAGGCGTCGATGCGCGGCAGCATCGTGGCGTTCTGGCCGAGGCTGATCCGGATGTCGGCGCTGGCGATCAAGGCTTCGGCACGCTCGTCGTCGGTCAGCGTGCCGGCGGCCAGCAACGCGTCGATCTCGTCGAAGCGCGTCTGCGCGCCCGGGCCGTCGCCGAGGTCGATCTGCGCCTGCGCGCAGCGCTGCAGCAGCAGCGCCTGCTGCGCCGGCGTCGGCCCATCGGCCAAGCCGGCCTGCCAGTGCTGCAAGGCCTGGGCGCCGGCGAAAACGCGCTGCGCCTCATCGCCCGCGGCCAGGCGGAAAGCCACCGCGCGCTGCGAGTCGCCGGCGGCTTCGAAGTGCTGCGCGGTCAGCGCCGGGTCGGCGCGCGTCGCCACCGCTGCCAGCGCCAGCCGGCGGTGGATCAGGCGGCGGCGCTGCGGCGTGAGGTCGCCCTCCAGCGCCTGCTGAGCCAGATCGTGGCCGAAGGCGTAACCGCCGCGCTCGTGTTCGCGCAGCAGCGCCGCCGCCAGCACCCGTTCGATCGCGTCCAGGGCTTCCATCTCCGACAGCGCGCAGGCGGCGGCCAGCAGCGCGGCGGCGAACGGCTCGGTCGCCAGGCTGGCCGCTTCGAGCAAGCGCCGCGGTGCGTCGGGCAGGCGCTGCACGCGGGCGAGCACGGCATCGCGCACGGTGGCCGGCAGCGGCAGTTCGCCATAGTCCTCGGTGTCGCCGTCGTACGGCGTGGACCAGCGGCCATCGGCGTCGGCGCGCAAGGCGCCGGTTTCAGCCAGGTGGCGCAGCGTCTCGGCGATGAAGAACAGATTGCCGCCGGTCGCCCGCTGCAGCCGGCTCGCGAAGCGCATCGGCGCGGCGACGCCCGAGAGCTGACGGACGAGGTCGACGACCGACTCGGCCGCCAGCGGCGCCAGCACCAGGTGCAGCGCCGCGCCTTCTGCGAACGCCGCGCTGGCGCCGCCCGGACGAAACAGCAGCAGCAAGCGCGCGGCGCCGGGATCCGCGCGTTGGGCGATGAAAGACAGCAAAGCCTGGCTGGGCTCGTCGGCGTGCTGCCAGTCGTCGATGACGACAGCATCGAAGTTGCCGCCGGCCAGGCGCAGCCAGGCTTGCGCGCAGGCTTCGAAAAAACGCGCCCGTTCTTCCGCCGATGTGATGGGCCGCGGCAGCGCGCCGAGTTCGGGCAGCACGTGCGCCAGTTCGTGCATCACCCAGTCGGGCAGGCCCGATGCGCCGAGGGCGTCGCCGGCCATCACGCGCAACGCGCGGGTGAACGCGGCATACGGCACGCCGGGGTCGCCCGGCCGGCAGCGGGCCAGTGCAAACGGCCCGTGCGCGGCGCAGAAGTCGGTCGCCAGCCGGGTCTTGCCGACCCCGCCCTCGCCTTCGACGAGCAGCGGGCCGGCGCTGGCCCAGCCGGCTTCGAGCGCGGCCACCTCGACCTCGCGGCCGACGAAGGGCAGGCGTTCCGGCAGCCGGGCGCTCGGCGGCGCGGTGGATGCGGGGCCGGTAGCGGCGGCGGCCGTGGCAGGCACGGCCAGGGCGGCAGCGCCCTCGCGCACGGCCGCGGCGAGCGCTTCGGTCGCAGCCATCGGCTGCAGGCCGAGTTCGGTCGCGAGCAACAGGCGGCAGCGCTCGTACTGGGCCAGCGCCGCCTCGCGCCGGCCGCTGGCAGCCAGCAGCCGCATCGCATCGCGGTGGCGCTGCTCCTGCAGCGGGTCGTCGGCAAGCAGCGCTTCGATGTGCCGCAGTGCCGTGCCGAGATCGCCGCCGGCTTCATGTGCCGCCGCCGACGCCTCGAGGACCCGCCAGCGCAGCGCCCGCAGGCGCTCGGCTTCGACAGCCAGCCAATCGTCGAAAGCTTCGGCGTCGTCGAGCCCCAGGCCATCGGCCGGCGGGCCGCGCCACAACGCCAGCGCATCGTCGGTCCGGCCTTCGGCCCATGCGGCTTCGAAGGCGCGCGCATCGCAGGCGACCGCCGGCGCGAGGGCGAGGAAGTCGGCGTCGACCTGCACCGCGTCGCCGGCGCCGGCCTCGCGCAGGCGCGCCAGCTCGCGCCGCAGGTTGCGCCGGCCCGTGCTTTCGTCGAGCAGCGGCCACAGCAGTGCAACGACCCGGTTGCGTGGCATCGGCCCGCCGAGCGCCAGCAGCACCACCAAGGCCTGCGTCTTCTTGACGGTCAGCGGCAGCACCGCGCCGCCATCGCGCAGCACCACGGGTCCGAGAAGATTGAGCGCGAGCATCCGGCGATGATGCCAGCGATGGCAAGCGCCCCGGTGGCGGTCAGCGCGCGATCATCCCGGCGGGCCTGTCGCCTTCGTTCGTCGGGCCGATGCGCTGGGCGCCGCTGCGCCGCGATTGCGGCAACTCGCGCGCCGCCGAGACCGCCGGGCAGGCGCCGAGGTCGGCGTATTCGCGCGCGGTCGCCAGCAGCGGCTCGGTCGGCGAGCCGAGCGGGCTGACGAAGTCTTCGGCCACCGCGCACGTCGGCGCGAAACCGTCGAAGTAGCGGCCTTCGAAACGCTCGTTGACCGACTCGAAATTGACCGCGCTGTAGGTCGTGCTGCACTGGCTGGTGGGCAGGAAGCCGACCGGCTTGCCGCAGCTGGTGTCGCCGATCGCGACGACGTCGATGCCGATGCCGCGCAGCCCGTTGATGACCTGCTCGCTGGCCGAGCAGGTGCGCTGGCCCGTCAGCACGAAGACGCGGGCGACGCCGGCCGCCGAGGCGAGGCTGCTGAACAGGTAGCTCTGGTTGGAGCCGCTCTGCTTGTCGTTGTAGAGCAGCGATGCATACGTGTGGCCGCTGCCGCGCGGTCCGGCCACGTACGAGGCGACGGTGGTGCCGGTGGAGACCAGGCCGCCGCCGTTGTAGCGCAGGTCGAGCACGATCTCGCTGACGCCCGCGGCCTTGAACTGCGCGAACGCGGTCTCCAGCGGCGCAAGGGCCTGCTTGATCATGTCCTTGACGACCACGTAGCCCATCTTGCGGCCCAGCGGCGAGGTGACGATGGTCGTCGTCGAGACCGGCGTCAGCGTGAAGACCGATGCGGTCAGCGTGACGCTGCGGTCGCCGCCGGCATTGCGCAATTGCAGGACCAGCGTGGTGCCGGCCTGGGCCGGGCTGAGCGCCGAGTAGTCGTCGGCGGCGATGATGTCGGCGGCGCTGCGGCCGTTGATCGCCAGTACCTGGTCGCCGCGCGCCACACCCTTGGCCGCCGCATCGGACAGCGCTTCGACGTAGCGCACGCGCAGCGGCTGCGTCGGCTGGCCGGTGACTTCGAGGCCGGCCACCGAAACGCCGTAGCCCAAGGTCTGGCCGGCGCCGAAGAAGCGGTTGAAGTCTTCGGTCGACTGGGTGTAGCTCCAGCGGTCGGCAGGGAAGGCGGCGTCGGTGCCGGTGTACAGCAGGGCGTTGAAGTAGTCGTCGACGTCCGCGTACGGCGCCGGGTTCGGGCGCGGCGAAATCTTGTACCAGAAGTACCAGTCGTTCATGTAGTCGGCCAGCCAGGCCTTCTGGTCGCTGACGCTGCAGCTGTACACCGGCGGGCCGCCATCGCCGCCGCCGCAGGCTGCCAGCAAGACGGGTAGCACGGCCAGCGCCATGCAGCGGAACGCTCGACGAGCGGGTCGACGAAGGGCTATCGGTATCGGGTGCATCGGGGGCATCAGGGGCGACGGGGGCTGCGGGTGGGCGACCTACAATTGAACTCCCCCGCAGCGCCCGGCGTTGACACGCCCGCGTGCGCCGAGACGTATCGTTTTGCATCCGCCGCCCATGTCCGAGCTCGCCAAGTCGTTCGACCCCGCCGCCATCGAAGCCCGCTGGGCGCCGGCCTGGGCCGCCCCGGCTGCATTCGCGCCGACGCTCGACCCGGCCCGGCCGTCGTTCAGCATCCAGCTCCCGCCGCCGAACGTGACCGGCACGCTGCACATGGGGCACGCGTTCAACCAGACGATCATGGATTCGCTGACCCGCATGCACCGGATGCGCGGCTTCAACACGCTGTGGGTGCCGGGCACCGACCATGCCGGCATCGCGACGCAGATCGTCGTCGAACGCCAGTTGCAGGACGCGGGCCTCTCGCGCCACGACCTCGGGCGGAAGAACTTCATCGCCCAGGTCTGGGACTGGAAGGCAAGCTCGGGGGCGACGATCACGCGCCAGATGCGCCGGCTCGGCGACAGCGTCGACTGGTCGCACGAATACTTCACGATGGACGAGAAGCTCTCGGCCATCGTCACCGAGACCTTCGTCCGCCTGTACGACGAAGGCCTGATCTACCGCGGCAAGCGGCTGGTCAGCTGGGACCCGGTGCTGAAGTCGGCGGTGTCGGACCTCGAAGTGGTCAGCGAAGAAGAAGACGGCTTCCTGTGGCTGATCCGCTACCCGCTCGAAGACGGCTCGGGCGATCTCGTCGTCGCCACCACGCGGCCGGAGACGATGCTCGGCGACACGGCGGTGATGGTCCACCCCGAAGACGAACGTTATGCGGCGCTGGTCGGCAAGCGCGTGCGTTTGCCGCTCACCGAACGGCTGATCCCGGTCATCGCCGACGCCTATGTCGACCGCGCCTTCGGCACCGGCGTCGTCAAGGTCACGCCGGCCCACGATGCCAACGACTATGCGGTCGGCCAGCGGCATGGCTTGCCCATGATCGGCGTGCTCGCGCTCGACGCGACGATCAACGACAACGCGCCGGCTGCCTACCGCGGGCTCGATCGATTCATCGCCCGCAAGAAGGTCGTCGCCGACCTCGATGCCCAAGGCCTGCTCGTCGAGACGAAGAAACACAAGCTGATGGTGCCGCGCTGCGAGCGCACCGGCCAGGTCGTCGAGCCGATGCTCACCGACCAGTGGTTCGTCGCCGTCAACAAGGCCGGCGCCGACGGCAAGAGCATCGCCGCGAAAGCGATCGATGCGGTCAGCAGCGGCCGGGTTCGTTTCGTTCCCGAACAGTGGGTCAACACCTACAACCACTGGATGGACAACATCCAGGACTGGTGCATCAGCCGCCAGCTCTGGTGGGGACACCAGATCCCGGCCTGGTACGGCAGCGGCGGCGAACTGTTCGTCGGCCGCAGCGAGGACGAAGCGCGCTCGCGCGCCGCAGCCGCCGGCTACGCCGGCGCGCTGGTTCGCGACGAAGACGTTCTCGACACCTGGTACTCGTCGGCACTGGTGCCGTTCTCGACCCTCGGCTGGCCCGGCAAGACGCTGGAGCAGGACCTGTTCCTGCCATCGACCGTGCTCGTCACCGGCTTCGACATCATCTTCTTCTGGGTCGCCCGGATGATCATGATGACGACGCACTTTGCCGGCCAGGTGCCGTTCCGCGACGTCTACATCCACGGCCTGGTGCGCGACGCGCAGGGCAAGAAGATGAGCAAGTCCGAAGGCAACGTGCTCGACCCGGTCGATCTGATCGACGGCATCGACTTGCCGGCCTTGCTGGAAAAACGCAGCATGGGCTTGCGCCGGCCCGAGACCGCGCCGCGCGTTCGCAAGGAAACCGAGAAGGAGTTCCCCGACGGCATTCCGGGCTTCGGCGCCGATGCCTTGCGCCTGACGATGGCCAGCTACGCGAGCCTGGGCCGCAACATCAACTTCGACGCCAAGCGCTGCGAGGGTTACCGCAACTTCTGCAACAAGCTCTGGAACGCGAGCAAGTTCGTGCTGATGAATTGCGAAGGGCAGGACTGCGGGCTGAAGGAACACAGCAAGGCCGAGTGCGCACCGGCCGTGACCGACGGTGACGGCCGCATCGTCAAGCCCAGTGGGCCCTTCCACGGCTACATGCGCTTCTCGATGGCCGACCGCTGGATCAGCGGTGAGTTGCAGCGGGTCGAGCACACGGTGGCGCAGGGCTTCGCCGAATACCGCCTGGATACCGTCGCCGGCGCGATCTACGCGTTCGTCTGGGAAGAGTACTGCGACTGGTACATCGAGATCGCCAAGGTCCAGATCGCCACCGGTGGTGAAGGCGAGCAGCGTGCGACCCGGCGGACCCTGATCCGAACCTTGGAGACCGTGCTGCGGCTGCTCCACCCGCTGGCGCCGTTCATCACCGCCGAGCTGTGGGAATCGGTCGCGCCGGTGGCCGGCCGCAAGCTGGCTGACAGCATCGTCACCGCGCCCTACCCCGAAGCCCAGCTGGAGAAGGTCGACCCGGCGGCGGACGCCTGGGTCGCGCGGCTGAAGTCGCTGACCACGGTCGCGCGCAACCTGCGCAGCGAGATGGGCTTGCCACCCGGTGAACGCGTGCCGCTGCTGACCTTGGGAGACCCGGCGTTCGTCGAATCGGCGGCACCGCTGCTGAAGGCGCTGCTGCGGCTGTCGGATGTGCGCGTGCTGGCCGACGAAGCCGCCTTCGCCGCCGCCACCGAGGCCGCGCCGGTGGCGGTAGTCGGCGACACCCGCGTCGCGCTGCACGTCGAGATCGATGTCGCCGCCGAGCAGGCGCGGCTGTCGAAGGAGATCACCCGCCTCGAAGGCGAGATCGTCAAGGCTCAGGCCAAGCTCGGCAACCAGAGCTTCGTCGCCCGCGCGCCGGCCGCGGTGGTGCAGCAGGAGCAGCAGCGGCTGGACGGTTTCACGCAGGCGTTGGGCCGTCTGCGAGATCAGCGAGATCGCCTGGGACCGTCGGCTTGAAACCGGGCCGCACCGGCGTCGAGCTCAGCAGTTCGTCGATCCGCTTGGCCACCGCCCAGGCGCTGCGCGAGCGCGATTCGAGCGTCGTGCTGGCGATGCGCGGCGTGACCTGCAGCGTGTCCAGGTGGCGCAGCGGCCGGCCGGGGTCGAGCATGCCCGGCTCCATGCTGTCGAACCAGGCGGCCGACATCCGGCCGTGGGTCAGCGCATGGGCCAGCGCGGCTTCGTCGAAGACGCTCGAATGGGCCAGGTTGACGAGCACCTGGTTCGGTTTGCAGGCGGCCAGGAAACGCTCGCCGAGCAGGCCGCGGTAGCGCGAGAAGTAGGTCAGCAGCACGCAGACGCCGTCGCAGCTTTCGAAGAGCTCGCTCAGGCCCATCGGCTCGACTTCCCAGCGTGCCCACAGCGTATCGGTGGCGTGCACCGCGGGGTCGTAGCCGACCACCCGGGCGCCGAATGCGGCCAGCAGCTTGGCCAGCGGCTTGGCCGCGGCCGACATGCCGACGATGCCGACCGTCGTGCCGCCGAGTTCGCGGCCGACCAGCAGCCCTTCGCTGCTGATCACCGGCACCTTGCGCAGCATCTGCAGCAGCGCGCCGATGACGAACTCGGCCTCGGCCGCGGCAGTGGCCGTGGCGGGGCGGACGACTTCGACGCCAGCGCGCGCGCAGGCGTCGAGGTCGATGTTCTCGGCGCCGGCCGACAGCCGGCCGACCGCGCGCAGCATCGGCGCCGATTGCACCGCCGACGCATCGAGCGGCACCGACGGCGGAATGATCATCGAGCGGACGCGGAACAGCGTCTTGCGGAATTCGTGCAGGTCTTGCGCGAGCTGCGGCGCATAGCCGACGGCATGCCGCTGCCCGAGCCAGTACAGCACTTCGGGGTCCAACGGTTCGACGATCAGTACGTCCATGCGGGATTCAGGCCATCGCGCCCCGGATGCCGTTGATGGACGGCATGCCACAATGACCCCGGTTTGGCTGATTGTATGTAAGCAAATGTCCGTTCAGAAGGCTATTTTCCCTGTCGCCGGTCTCGGCACACGATTCCTCCCGGCGACCAAGGCGCAGCCCAAGGAAATGCTGCCGGTGGTCGACAAGCCGCTGATCCAGTACGCGGTCGAGGAGGCCTACGCAGCCGGCGTGCGCGAGATGATCTTCGTCACCGGCCGCCACAAACGGCCGATCGAAGACCATTTCGACATGACCTTCGAGCTCGAGGTCGCACTCGAACGCTCGAACAAGCAGGAACTGCTCGACGTGGTGCGCGGCGTCAAGCCCGACGACATGGAGTGCATCTACGTGCGCCAGGCGCAGGCCCTGGGCCTGGGCCACGCGGTGCTGTGCGCGCAGCGCCTGATCGGCAACCAGCCGTTTGCGGTCCTGCTGGCCGACGACCTGATGGTCGGCGAGCCGCCGGTGCTGAAGCAGATGGTCGACCAGTTCGAAGAGTGGCGGGCGTCGATCCTGGCGGTGCAGGAAGTGCCGGCCGAGCACACCCGGCGCTACGGCATCGTCGCCGGCACGCCGGTCAACGACCGGGTGATGGACATCACGGGGATGGTCGAGAAGCCGGCGCCCGAAGACGCGCCGTCACGGCTGGGCGTGGCCGGCCGCTACATCCTGACGCCGGGCGTGTTCCACGAGATCCAGTCGCAACCGCGTGGTGTCGGCGGCGAGATCCAGCTCACCGACGGCATTGCGTCGCTGCTGCGGCGGGAGAAGGTTTTCGCCTACCGCTACGCGGGCAAGCGCTACGACTGCGGCAGCAAGGAAGGCTTTCTCGAAGCCAACGTCGAACTCGCGCTCGCGCACCCGCAGATCGGCCCGGGCTTTCGCGAATACCTGAAGACGCTGGAACTCTGATCTGAAGGGTCAAGCCCTCTTTAGCGGCGGCGGACGAGGTGGACGAATTCGCCGTCGCTGCTGAGCTGGCCGACCAGTTCGTTGCCGGTCTGGCGCGAAAAGGCCTGGAAGTCGCGCATCGAGCCGGGGTCGGTGCTGACCACCTTCAGCACCGCGCCGCTGGCCATGTCGGCCAAGGCCTTCTTGGCCTTCAGGATCGGCAGCGGGCAGTTGAGGCCGCGGGTGTCGAGTTCCTTGTCGAATTCCATCGGGCGCGATCTTAAGCGCTGAGAGCCTCTGACGCCTCAGGCGGGGAACACGCCGGTCGACAGGTAGCGGTCGCCGCGGTCGCAGACGACGAAGACGATCGTCGCGTTCTCCACGTCCTTGGCGATCTGCAGCGCCACCCAGCACGCGCCGGCCGCCGAGATGCCGGCGAAGAGGCCCTCTTCGCGTGCCATCCGGCGCACCATGTCTTCGGCCGCGGCCTGGCTGACGAGCACCAGTTCGTCGACGAAACGCGGGTCGTAGATCTTCGGCAGGTAGGCCTCGGGCCACTTGCGGATGCCCGGGATCCGCGAGCCTTCGGCCGGCTGCGCGCCGATGATGCGCACCGCCGGGTTCATCTCCTTCAGGTAGCGCGAGACGCCGGTGATGGTGCCGGTGGTGCCCATCGCGCTGACGAAATGCGTGACGCGGCCGGCGGTGTCGGCCCAGATCTCGGGGCCCGTGGTCTCGTAGTGGATACGCGGGTTGTCGGCGTTGGCGAACTGGTCGAGCACGCGGCCCTTGCCGTCCTTCTGCATCTGCTCGGCGAGGTCGCGCGCGTACTCCATGCCGCCCGAGCGCGGCGTCAGGATCAGCTCGGCGCCGAAGGCCTTCATCGTCTGCGCGCGTTCGACCGACAGGTCCTCCGGCATGATCAGCAGCATGCGGTAGCCGCGGATCGCCGCGGCCATCGCCAGCGCGATGCCGGTGTTGCCCGATGTCGCTTCGATCAGCGTATCACCGGGCTTGATGTCGCCGCGCTCTTCGGCACGGCGGATCATGCTGATCGCCGGCCGGTCCTTCACCGACCCGGCCGGGTTGTTGCCTTCGAGCTTGCCGAGGAGCACGTTGCCGCGACGCTCGTTCTCAGCGCCGGGAATGCGCTGCAGGCGGACCAGCGGCGTGCCGCCGATGCTGTCTTCCAGGGTCTTGTAAGCCGGTGCGGCCGGGTGGGCCATGATGAACTCCTCGAACCTTGACATTGTGCCGGTCTGCGGCCCGACGCGTCGAAAGGCGCATGCCATAATCGCCCGGCTCCAAAGTGCCAATCGGCAAATCCAGTCCTGCCCGCGTGACGAAATCGGTAGACGTAGCGGACTCAAAATCCGCCGCCGCAAGGCGTGCCAGTTCGAGTCTGGCCGCGGGCACCAGCGGGCTTCGAGCGTCGCCTCTCTAGCCCCTATCCATGCCGCCGATACCACCCGTCACCAAGATCCTGATGCTCATCTGCACGGCGCTGTTCTGCCTGCAGTACTTCATCCCGCTGGACCTGTGGTTCGCGCTGTGGCCGATCGGCAGCGACATGTTCTGGCCGTGGCAGCCGCTGACCTACGCGTTCCTGCACGGCAGCATGATCCACCTGTTCTTCAACATGTTCGGGCTGTGGATGTTCGGCTCCGAACTCGAACGCCTGTGGGGCGACCGCCGCTACCTGCACTTCCTGCTCGCCGGCGTGCTGGCCGCCGCGGCGACGCAGTTGCTCGTGACCTGGGTGACACGCTCGCCGGTGCCGACCGTCGGTGCGTCGGGCGGGCTCTTCGCGCTGCTGCTCGCCTTCGGCATGCTGTTCCCGAACCGGATCATCATGCCGCTGTTCCCGCCGATCCCGATGAAGGCCAGCACCTTCGTCGTCGTCTTCGGCGCCATCGAGCTGGTGATGGGCTACCTCGACCGCAGCGGCGTTGCCCACTTCGCCCATCTGGGCGGCATGGCCGGCGGCTTCCTGATGATCCGCTACTGGCGCCGCCAGCCGCCGTTCGGTTCGCGCCGCCGATAGCTTCACAATGGCCCTGGCCCGGCCAGGGTTCGCGCTAACCCGCATGCTGGTGGTTGTGTGGCCAGTCCAAGGGGAGTTGCGATGGGCGCGTCGATCAGCCGATTCCTGGGTTCGTTGGCCACCGCGCTGGTAGCCGCCAGCGCCGCCGCCGCTGACGAGCCGTCGATCGAAGCCCAGTCGCGCGCCCTGGCCCGCGCCAACGACTCGGTGCTGGCGGTACGCACGCAGGCCATCGAAGACGCACGTTCGGCCGCCACGCTCGGCCGCTTGCGCCAGGGCTCGGGGGTCGTGATCGCCGCCGACGGGCTGGTGCTGACGATCGGCTACCTGATCCTGGAGGCCGAGCAGGTCGACCTGTTCACCGACGACGAGCGCCAGATCCCCGCCCGCGTGCTCGGCTACGACGTCGCCACCGGCTTCGGCCTGGTCCAGGCGCTGGCGCCGCTGCCGATGCAACCGGCCCTGCTGGGCAGCGCCGCCGCGCTGCGTGCCGACGAGCCATTGCTGGTGGTCAGCGGCGGCGAAGAAGGCAGCGTCGGCCCGGCCCGGCTGGTTTCCCGGCGGCCCTTCTCGGGCTACTGGGAATACCACATCGACGGCGCCCTGTTCACGTCGCCGCCGCGCACCGACCACAGCGGCGCCGGCTTGTTCAACCTACAGGGCGAACTGGTCGGCATCGGCTCGCTGGTCGTCAACGACGCGCTGGGGCCCGACGCCGGCCGGGTGCCGGGCAACATGTTCGTGCCGATCGACCTGCTCAAACCGATCCTCGCCGACCTCCGAAAACACGGCAGCTCGGGCGCCAGCGCGCGGGCCTGGCTCGGCATCAACTGCATCGAGAACGGCGGCGAGATCCGCGTCGTGCGGGTCGCCGACGACAGCCCGGCCGACGTCGCCGGCCTGCTGCCGGGCGACCGCATCGTGCGCATCGACGGCGCCGAGGTCGCCCGCCTCGAACAGCTCTGGAAGCGGCTATGGGCCGGCACCAGCGCCGAGCGCGAGGTCACGCTCGACATCGAACGCGACGCGGAGCGGCAGACCGTCAAGCTGCAATCGGTGGACCGGGCGAAGACGCTGCGCCACGCGCGCGGGATCTAGATCGAGATCAAGCCGTCACGAACCGTCGGGTAGCGGAGCCGCAGACGCAGCTCGCGCTTCAGGCGCTCGTTGATCAACCGGCGCGACTCGCTCATGAAGCTCATCTGCAGGGGCGGCAAGGTTCGCAGCGCTTCGGCACGGTTGATTCGCGGCGGCCGCGGCAGGCCGCACAGGTCGGCGGCGAGGTCGAAGTAGTCGCCCATCTTCAGCTCGCTGTCGTCGCTGGCGTGGACCACGCGTTGCGGCAGGCCGCGATGCAATGCAGCGACGCAGGCGCGCGCCAGGTCGTCGGCGTGAATGTGGTTCGTGTAGACATCGTCGGCCGTCGCCAGCACCGGCGTGCCGCGCTGCAGCCGCTCGCGGGGGTGGCCGCCGGGGCGGTCGGCCGCGTAGATGCCGGGAATGCGCAGGATGCTGATCCGAACGCCGCTGCGCCGGCCGAACCAGCGCAGCTGCGCTTCGGCGTCGGCGCGCCGCCGCGCCCGCGCGCTGGCCGGCGCGATGGCGCGCGTCTCGTCGAAGCGAGCGCCGCCAGCGTCACCATAGACGCCGCTCGTGCTGCCGTAGACCAGTGTCCGCACCCGGCCGCCGCGCGCCAGCGCGCGCAGCAGCGCGCGGGTTCGCGGGTCGTCGTCGCCGCCGTCGCCGGTCGCCGGCGGCGGCGCGAGGTGCAATACCGCGTCGGCCAGGCCTCCCAGGCGGCCGAGCGTCGCCGGCTCGTCGAGGTTGCCGATCAGCGGCACGGCGCCGAGCGCGCGCAGTTCGGCGCAGCGCCCGGGTGACGACGTCAGCGCCAGCAGCCGCCAGCGGCCGCGCAGCAGCCGCAGCACGCGGCAGCCGACATCGCCGCAGCCGACGATCAGCAGAGTGGGTCGGTCCATCGCACCGTGCAAAATGAGGCGGCCGAGTTTACGCAAGCCCCCTTCATGAGCTTCAGCATCACGCTCCACCCGGCCGAACGGCAGTTCAATGTCGAGCGCGACGAGCCGATCCTGGCCGCCGCCATCCGCCAAGGCATCGGCCTGCCCTACGGCTGCCGCGACGGCGCCTGCGGGTCGTGCAAGAGCAAGCTGCTCGAAGGCCGCGTGATCCACGGCGCCCACCAGTTGAAGGCGTTGTCGCAGGCCGAAGAAGGCGCCGGCTACATCCTGACCTGCTGCGCGACGCCGCAGACCGACTGCGTCGTCGAAGCGCGCAGCGTTCCCGGCGCCGGCGAGTACCCGGTGCTGAAGATGCCGACGCGGGTGCTGAGCATCGAACGCGCGGCGCCCGATGTCGCCGTCATCAAGCTGCAGTTGCCGGCCAACCAGAACCTGCAGTACCGCGCCGGCCAGTACATCGAATTCATCCTGCAGGGTGCGAATTCGGGCGCCCGGCGCAGCTACAGCATGGCCAACGCGCCGCACGAGCTGGGCAGCCCGCCGGCGCTGGAGCTGCACCTGCGCCACATGCCGGGCGGCAAGTTCACCGACCACGTGTTCGGCGCGATGAAGGAGAAGGAGATCCTGCGCCTGGAAGGCCCGTTCGGCAGCTTCTTCCTGCGCGAGGACAGCGAGAAGCCGATCGTGCTGCTGGCCAGCGGAACCGGCTTCGCGCCGATCAAGGCGATCGTGCAGCACATGCGGGCCCTGGGGCTGACGCGCGACACCGTTCTCTACTGGGGCTGCCGGCGCCGGGCCGATCTCTACCAGCACGACTGGTGCATTGAGGCCGCCGCTGCGATGCCGAACCTGCGCTACGTGCCGGTGCTGTCGGAGCCGAGCGCCGACGACGGCTGGACCGGCCGCACCGGCTTCGTCCACCAGGCGGTGATGCGCGACCTGCCCGACCTGTCGCGCCACCAGGTCTATGCCTGCGGCGCGCCGGTGATGGTGGAAGCGGCGCAGCGCGAGTTCGTCTCCCAGTGCGACCTGCCGGCGGAAGAGTTCTATGCCGACTCGTTCACCTCCGAGGCCGACAAGCACGGGGCGATGAAATGAACGCGGCCGCGCGCCTCACTCACCCAGGTACGCCGCCCTCACCTTCGGATCGCTGAGCAGCGCCTTCGCCTCCCCGCTCATCGTGACCAACCCCGATTCCATCACGTAGCCGCGATTCGCCAGCCCGAGCGCGCGGCTCGCGTTCTGCTCGACCAGCAGCACCGTCGTGCCGCGGCTGTGGATGTCGGCGACGACCTCGAAGATCTTGTCGACCATGATCGGCGAAAGGCCCATCGACGGCTCGTCGAGCAGCAGCACCTTCGGCTTGGCCATCAAGGCCCGGCCCATCGCCAGCATCTGCTGCTCGCCGCCGCTCATCGTGCCGGCGAGCTGGGCCCGGCGTTCCTTCAGCCGCGGGAAGATCGCGAAGACCTTGTCGATGTCGGCTTCGACCTCGTTGTCGTTGCGAACGAAGGCGCCCATCTGCAGGTTCTCGGTGATCGTCATGCGGGTGAAGGTGCCGCGCCCTTCGGGCACCATCACGAGACCTTGCTTGACCAGCTCCCACGCGCCCTGGCCCTTGATGCTGCGGCCCATGAATTCGATCTCGCCGGCCGCGACCGGCTGGGTGCCGGTAATGGCCTTCAGCGTCGTCGTCTTGCCGGCGCCGTTGGCACCGATCAGGCTCACCAGTTCGCCCTGGTTGACCTCGAAGCTCACGCCCTTGACGGCCTGGATGCCGCCGTAGGCGACCTTCAAGCCGGTGACTTTCAACATCGTCGTCGTCATCGCGTGCCTTTCAATGGGCGCCGGCGCCGAGGTAAGCCTCGATCACCTTCTCGTTCTTCTGCACCTCGGCCGGCGAGCCTTCGGCGATCTGCTTGCCGTAGTCGAGCACGGTGACGCGGTCGCACAGGCCCATCACGAGCTTGACGTCGTGTTCGATCAACAGGATCGTGCGGCCATCGTTGCGGATGCGGTCGATCAACTCGCGCAGCACGACCTTCTCGGTCGCGTTCATGCCGGCGGCCGGCTCGTCGAGCGCGATCAGCTTCGGGTCGGTGGCCAGCGCGCGAGCGATCTCCAGCCGGCGCTGGTCGCCGTAGCTCAAGGTGCGTGCCTTGTATTCGCTGTACTTGCCGATGCCGACGTAGTCGAGCAGTTCCTGCGCACGCTTGGCGATAGCCGCTTCTTCGCTCTTGAAGGCGCCGGTCCGGAAGACCGCGCCGATCAGCCCCGAGTGCGTGCGCACGTGGCGGCCGACCATCACGTTCTCGAGCGCCGTCATCTCGGAGAACAAGCGGATGTTCTGGAAGGTGCGCGCGATGCCGGCCTTGGCGACTTCATGCACCGCCGACGGCTTGTACGGCATGCCGCCGAGCTCGAAGCTGCCGCCATCGGGCGTGTAGAGGCCGGTGATGACGTTGAAGAAGGTCGTCTTGCCGGCGCCGTTCGGTCCGATCAGACCGTAGACCTGGCCTTTCCGGATCGTGATGGCGACGTCGGACAAGGCCTGCAAGCCGCCGAAACGCTTCGAGACGCTGCCCACTTGGAGGACGATTTCGCTCATGGTGTCGCCCCTCATTCCGTCGTTGGCACGATGTGGGTGGCCGGCGGCGGTATCTGCGCGGCCGGCGCCAGGTGTTCATGCGGCCGCCCGGCCGGGAGCTGGACCGCCTTGCCGTGTTCGGACGCCGGCCACAGGCCGCGCGGGCGCAGCAGCATGATCGAGATCATCGCCATCGAGATCAGCAGCTGGCGCAGGATCGACGAATCGAGCCGCCCGCCGGTCATTTCCTGCAGCGGGCCGGCAACGTGGCGCAGTATCTCGGGCAGCGCCGACAGCATCAGCGCGCCGATGATCACGCCGGGAATGTGGCCGAGGCCGCCGAGCACGATCATCGCGACGATCATCACGCTCTCCTGCAGCGAGAACGACTCCGGCGAGACGAAGCCCTGGAAGGCCGCGAACATCGAACCCGAGACCCCCCCGAAGGTGGCGCCCATGCCGAACGCAAGCAGCTTCATATTGCGGGTGTTGATGCCCATCGCCTTGGCCGCGATCTCGTCTTCGCGGATCGCCATCCAGGCGCGGCCGATCCGCGAACGCTCCAGGCGGTAGCAGATCAGCACGCTGAAGACGACGAGCACCAGGAACAGGTAGTAGTACAGCGTGACCGACGGGATCGAGAACTCGCCGATGTATTTGGTCTTGCCGAAGTCGAAGCCGAACAGGTTCATCGAGTCGATGCGGTCCAGCCCGCGCGGCCCGTTCGTGATGTTGATCGGCTGCTCGAGGTTGTTCATGAACACGCGGATGATTTCGCCGAAGCCCAGCGTCACGATCGCCAGGTAGTCGCCGCGCAGCTTCAGCACCGGCGTGCCGAGCAGCACGCCGGCCAGCGCGGCCAGCCCGGCCGCGAGCGGTATCACCGCCCAGATCGGTGTGTGCATGCCGCCCGGCAGCGCCTTCGCGATCCACTCGACGTTCTCGATCAGGTGCGGCGACGCGAGCAGCGCGTACATGTAGGCGCCGACCGCGTAGAACGCAACATAGCCGAGGTCGAGCAGGCCGGCGTAGCCCACCACGATGTTCAGGCCCAGCGCGAGCAGCACGTAGAGCAGCGCCAGCGCCATGATGCGCACCCAGCTGTGGCCGAATTGCTGGGCGATGAGTGGCAGCGCCATCAGCGCGATCGCGGCCAGCACGAAGATGACGAGCTTGTTTTTCAGCATGGTGGCTCCGGGTCAGGCGCGATCGGCGACGCGTTCGCCCAGCAGGCCGGCCGGCCTGAGCGTCAGCACCAGGATCAGCGCGACGAAGGCGAAGATGTCGGTGTACTGGCTGCCGAGCACGCCGCCGGTCAGCGCGCCCAGGTAGCCGGCGCCGATGGCTTCGACCAGCCCGAGCAGGATGCCGCCGACCACCGCGCCGGCCAGGTTGCCGATGCCGCCCAGCACCGCGGCGGTGAACGCCTTCAGCCCGGGCAGGAAGCCCATCGAATGCTGCACGGTGCCGTAGTTCGCGGCCCACATCACGCCGGCCACCGCGGCCAATGCGGCGCCGATGATGAAGGTCGCCGAGATCACCATGTCGGGCCGCACGCCCATCAGCGCGGCCACCCGCGGGTTCTCGGCGGTGGCCCGCATCGCCCGGCCCAGCTTGGTGCGGTTGACGAGGTACATCAGCCCGGCCAGGATCACCGCGGTCAGGCCGAGGATCAGGCATTGCACGACGCTGATCACCGGGCCACCGAGGCTGATCGGGTCGTTCGGCAGCAGGATCGGGTACGGCTTCGGGTTCGGCTTCCAGAGAATCATCGCGATCGTCTGCAGCAACAGGCTCATGCCCATCGCGGTGATCAGCGGCGCCAGCCGCGGCGCGCTGCGCAGCGGCCGGTAGGCGAGCTTCTCGATCGTGAAGTTCAGCGCCGAGCAGACGACGATGGCGACCAGCAGCGACAGCAGCATGATCAGCCAGCCCGGCAGGCCCGAGCCTTCGAACAGCGAGACCACCGTCCAGCTGGACAAGGCGCCGACCATCAGCACCTCGCCGTGGGCGAAGTTGATCAGGTTGATGATGCCGTAGACCATCGTGTAGCCGAGTGCAACCAGCGCGTACATGCTGCCGAGCACGAGACCGTTGATGATCTGCTGAAAGAAAGTTTCCATCGAGGGTGTCTCCGGGTTGGGGCACCTTGTTGAATGCCCTCTTCGGCCTAGCAAGAAGCCGGCCGCTCGCGGAAATTGTAGGTGTCGCCCCAAACCAGCCAGGGCCGGGCTTACCCCCTTGGCGGCGGCGCGTTTCGCGGGTGGAGGCCGGCCTGGGCAGGGCCGCGGCGGCGGTTCGGCGCGGCGTCAGCGTTGCATCAGCGTGACGTTCGGGCGGCCGCGTCGAGCTGGCGCAATTCGGCCAGGCGCTGGGCTATGCGCTGCTCCAGCCCACGCTCGACCGGCTCGTAGAAGCGCGTCTGCGCCAGCCCTTCGGGGAGGTAGCTTTCGCCCGCAGCGTAGCCGCCGGCTTCGTCGTGCGCATAGCGGTAGCCTTCGCCATGGCCCAGGCTCTTCATCAGCCGGGTCGGCGCGTTGCGCAGGTGGTCGGGCACCGGCCGGCTGCCGTCGCGCTTGATGAGATCGCGCACCGCGCCCCAGGCCTTGTAGATGGCGTTGGACTTCGGTGCCACCGCCAGGTAGACCACCGCTTCGGCCAGCGCCAGCTCACCTTCGGGCGAGCCGAGCCGCTCGAAGACCTCGGCCGCGTCCAGCGCCAGGTGCAGCGCGCGCGGGTCGGCCAGGCCGATGTCTTCGATGGCCATGCGGACGATCCGCCGCGCCGCGTAGCGCGGGTCGGCGCCGCCGTCGAGCATGCGCGCCAGCCAGTACAGCGCGGCGTCGGGGTCGGAACCGCGAACCGACTTGTGCAGCGCCGAGATCGCATCGAAGAACTGGTCGCCGCTCTTGTCGTAGCGGCGCAGCAGCTCGCCCAACGCGCGTTCGAGCGTGGCCTCGTCGAACTCGGTCGCGTCGGGCGCGGCGGCGACCAGGTTCTCGTAGGCATTGAGCAGCCGGCGCGCGTCGCCGTCGGCATGGCCGATCAGGCGGGTGCGCGCCGCGGTAGCCAGCGGCGGGGCCTGCAGGGCGGCCTGCGCGCGGTCGAGCAGCAAGGAGAGGTCGGCGTCGGCGAGCAGCTTCAGCACGTGCACCGTCGCCCGCGACAGCAAGGCCGAGTTGACCTCGAACGACGGGTTCTCGGTGGTCGCGCCGATGAAGGTGAACAGGCCCGATTCGACATGCGGCAGGAAGGCGTCCTGCTGCGACTTGTTGAAGCGGTGCACTTCATCGACGAAGACTACGGTCGCCCGGCCGCGGTCGCGCTGCAGCCGGGCCAGCTCGACCGCTTCCCGGATGTCCTTCACGCCAGCCAGCACCGCCGACAAGACGACGAAGTCGGCGTCGACCGCACCGGCCATCAGCCGCGCCAGCGTCGTCTTGCCGACGCCAGGCGGGCCCCAGAGGATCATCGAATGCAGCCGGCCGGCTTCGAACGCCACCCGCAGCGGCCGCCCCGGGCCGAGCAGGTGCGGCTGGCCGATCACCTCGTCCAGCGTTCGCGGGCGCAGCCGTTCGGCCAGCGGTACCGCGGCCGGCGCGGCTTCGAACAGCGACTCCTGGGCGGTCATGCTGCGATTGTCGCAGCGGCTGAAGTGAAACCAGAGGACCCGATCCCGGTGCGAGGGGCGGCGGACCGCTCGCGGCCCATTGCAGTCATTCCTTCACAAGGTCCGTGGCGGAGGCCAAGGCCATCGGGTGGCCGACGGCGCTCATGTCCCCCCGCGGCGGCGGCCTGGCGGCCGCCGCCGCCTCCTCCTTTACTTCGCTCCGTCGGCCACCCGATGCCCTTGGCTGGCAGCCGTGGTGGCGCACGTTTTCGAACACCACCAGCGGCTCCGGAGCGGGTCGGTGGGGTGCTCTGTGGAGCGAAGTAAAGGAGGAGGCGGCGGCGGCCGCAGGCCGCCGCCGCCGGGGGACATTCGCGGAGCAGAGCACCCCGGCGGCACGCTCGCGCCCCGCTCTCCGCACGCATGAGATAACACTAGCGAACGACCGCAATGGGCCGCAAGCGGACTCTCGCGATACCGCAACGCTCACACGTCACGGGTCGCGGTGGCGAAGCTGAAATCCCGTCAGGCCGGTGCGACGTGCGGCTCGCGCAGCAGTTGCTGCACCTGCAGCGGCCCGAGCGGGCGCGACAGCAGATAGCCCTGGCCGATGGTCGCGCCGAGCTGGCGCAGGCGCAGCAGCTGTTCGTGGGTTTCGATGCCTTCGGCGACGACCTGCTTGTTCAGCGAGCGGCCGAGCGAGATCACGGTACGCACGATCTCCAGGTTCTGCCGGCTCTTTTCCATGCCGATCACGAACGAGCGGTCGATCTTCAGGCAATCGAAGGGCAAGGTGCTCAGATAAGCCAGCGACGAGTAGCCGGTGCCGAAGTCGTCGATGCCGACCTTGACCCCCAGCTCGCACAGCTCCTGCAGCGCCTTCAGCGCCAGCTCGCGGTGCTCCATCAGCGTGCTCTCGGTGATCTCCAGCACCAGCAGCCGCGGCGGCAGGCAGTGGCGCTGCAGCACGTCGCGCACGTGCGGCACGAAGTGCGGCTGCGACAAGTCCTTGCCCGACACGTTGACGTGCATCACCAGCTCCTCGTGCGCGGGCTCCTGGCACCAGGTGGCGTGCTGGCGTACCGCTTCGTCGATCGCCCAGCGGGTCAGCGCCTCGATGCAGCCGGTCTCTTCGGCGAGTGCGATGAACACCGCCGGGCTGATCTGGCCGCGCACCGGGTGCGTCCAGCGGGCCAGCGCTTCGAAGCCGTTCAGCCGGTGCGGGTCGAGTTCGAACAGCGGCTGGTAGGCCAGCGACAACTGGCCTTCGCCGATCGCCCGCCGCAGGTCGGATTCGAGCTGCAGGTTGTGGCCAAGCTGCTCGTGCAAGCTGGAATCGAACAGCGCGAGGCGCCCCTTGCCGCCGGCCTTGGCCTGGTACATCGCGAGGTCGGCGTCGCGCAGCACCTCGTCGGGCTCGCGGTAGCCCATGTCGCTGAAGGTCAGGCCGATGCTGGCCATCGGCCGCAGCTCGGTGCCGTTGATGTTGGCGGGCTGGTTCAGCGCCTGCAGCAGCCGCTCACCGAGCTTGACCGCGTCGTCGGGCTCGGGCGCCTCTTCGAGCAGGATCGCGAACTCGTCGCCACCGAGCCGGGCGACCAGGTCCTTCGGCCGCACGCAGGCGTTGAGGCGGCGCGCGGCTTCCTTCAGCAGCTCGTCGCCGGCCGGGTGGCCGAGGCTGTCGTTGACGATCTTGAAACGGTCCAGCCCGAGCAGCATCACCGCGAAGGTCGAACGGCGGTCGAGCCGGCTGCGCTCGACCGCGACGCTCAGGCGTTCCTGGAAGCAGTTGCGGTTGGCGAGGTCGGTCAGCGAATCGTGGTAGGCGACATGGCGCAGCTCGCCCTCGGCGCGCCGGCGCGAGGTGATGTCGTGCAGCTGGAAGATCAGCCCGGCACCCGAACCGCCAGGCGCCGCGCCATGGTCGTCGAACAGGGCGCAATGCATCGAGACCCAGGTCTCGCGCTGCTCGGCGCCGACACAGCGCAGCTCGATCGAAAAGCGGTCCTTCTGCCGGGCCAGCACGCCGGCCACGTGGGGCTCCAGCAAGCTTGCGTCGCCGGCATGCAGCAGGCCGCTGAAGGGCCGTTGCAGCAGGCCGCCTTCGGCGAACCCGAGCAGTGCATGCAGGGCCTGGTTGGCCTGCAGAACCTGGCCTTGGCTGGAGACGATGGCCATCCCGATCGAGGCCTGCGAGAAGGCCGAGTGGAAGCGCTGCTGGTTCTGCCGCGCTTCGAGTTCGGCCGCCGCGACGCGCGCCTCCTGCGCTTCGTGCTCGGCGATCTGCAGCCGGAAGTGGGCACGCAAAAGCGCCAGCGAGAGGCCGATCACGAGCACGCCGACGGCCACCGCCGAACGGCCGAACTGCTGCGCGTTGAGCGACAGCATGCCGGCCAGCGCCGCCGATACGAGGTACAGCGTGCCGACCCAGCTGCTGTGGCCGAACCAGTCGAGCAGGGTCAGCCGCACGCCGCGCTTCAGGCAGAGCACCTGCATCAGCGCCATCGTCGTGACGACGAAGCAGGTGATCGCGGCGGCCGCCAGCGCCGCCAGGTGGACCGCGGCAAAAGGCAAGCCGGCGGCGACCAGGCCGCTTTGCCCGCTCTCGAACATCACGCCGGCGATCGTCATGCCGGCCGCTGCCGCCGCCGGCGAAGCGATGTTGCTGGTCAGCCGCGCCGAGGTGCGCCGCGATGCGATCGCCGCGTCGAGCGCCGCGCCCAGCACCGCGGCCGCCGGGCCGTGAATCGCCAGCAGCAGGAAAATCACGACGTCGCCGGTCGAGATCGAATGCTTGGTGCGCGGGATCTGGATCGGGAACGCCGCGGCGACCGCCGTGATCAGCAGCCAGCCGACGATCTGCCAGCGCTCGGCGGCATCGACCCGGGCCAGCCCGAACGCCGCCAGCACCAGCGCCAGCGCGCCGCACGCGGCCAGCGCCAGCCAGAAGCGCGTGGCAGCCACGTTGTAGTCGAACAGATGGGCGCGGCGAAACGCCGCCCACGCGCCGGTGGGTGGTTTTTGCTCCGAAGCCGCCGGCCCATCCATGCAAAGCTCAGCGCTCGCCGCTCAGGCTGGGGTCGGCCTGCGAGGCCGGGTCGAGGGCCGACTCGCTGAGCACGAAACCTTCGCTGAGAACGAAGCCCTCGCTCAACACGAAGCCTTCGCTGAGCACGAAGCCTTCACTCAGCACGAATCCCTCGCTGAGCACGAAGCCTTCGCTCAGCACGAAACCCTCGCTGAGTACGAAGCCTTCGCTGAGGACGAATCCGCTGCCGTTGGCGACCTGCTCGGACAGCAGGGCCGGCAACGCGAACGGCCCGGCGCTGAGCGCATAGCCGCTGCCGTCGACGCGCACCACGTCGGCGGTGATGAGCTTCTGGTTCGTCACCCGCGTCTCGGTCACCGAGCGCGGCAGCCACAGGCCCGGCAGTGCCCAGGTGTTGATGGTGGTGCGCAAAACGATCTGCCGCGCCCAGGTCAGCGTCGGGTCCCAGATCGGCTGGAACTTGGTGAACAGCGCGTCGCCCGACAGCAGGTGGTTGCCGCCGGCGCTGACCATGCGTGACCAGTTGAAGGTCTGGCCCTCGATCGTCGTCCGCGGCGTCGGCAGCGAGCGGCCGACCGCGAGCAGCGAGTCGCCGGCGCGCAGCCGGCCGGCGGCGAGCGCCGGGCCGATGTCGGTGCGCAAGGCCGCCGCCAGGCGCACCGCGCCTTCGATGTTGATCTGGCCGATGCCTTGCTGCAGCAGGTTGGCGCCGGCCAGCGGCTGCGCGGTGTATTGCAGGATGGCCTTGATCAGCGGCGGCGTCAGGCCGGGGTTGGCCTGCAGCAGCAGCGCCGCCGCGCCGGCCACCGCCGGTGCCGCGACCGAAGTGCCGCTGAGTTCCATCAGGGTCCGGTTCGGCGTCTGCGCCGCGCCGGCCACCGCCGCGAGCTGCGGGTAGTTCGTGACCAGCGAGTTCCAGCTGCTGCGTGCGCCGAGCGTGTTCGACGACAGCGCGCCGACGAGCCGGTTGCCGGGGGCAACCAGGTCCGGCTTGAGCAGGTTGTCGACCCACGCCTCGCCGCTGGCGAGCACCGTGCG
>Ga0307513_10001901_pt1 | contig 29685 bp, 27 predicted proteins | sample 15_EM_MG_FD_202174 | JGI IMG/M metagenome (GOLD analysis project Ga0307513, IMG submission 202174) | Populus trichocarpa ectomycorrhiza microbial communities from riparian zone in the Pacific Northwest, United States - 15_EM | ecosystem: Host-associated > Plants > Roots > Unclassified | place... | reverse complement strand
AATCCCCAAAAGCCTCAATCTCCCAATTCCTAATTCCGGAATTCAAGCCTTCCGAGTGGTTCTTAAATATAAAAGCAAGAATAGAAAGAAAAGAAAAAGAAAAGAAATTGTTTTTTTACCTTGGGAAGGCAGCCATTGTCCCTCTTCCTATTTATTCCCTTGCATACTTGAGTGCGTAGCTTTTGTTCTTAGTAACGCGAGGTAGTACTAGCAGTACTGCACCTGGCACGGTCTAATTATCCAAGCTTTTACAGTACTTGTCCTTGGCATTGCCAGTAATCTAAAACTACGGCTATTGTTACGCAGCCACCCCCACTGTCTGGTTTTCAGATACCTTATGTCGAATTACCTACAGCACTCCGTGTGTAATAAAAGAGCCAGGCCCCCATACCCAAGATAAACCCACCAATGCTACCTTTGCAATACCGCTCCCCACGGCCATTCCCCACCTCCTTTTATCCTCTCAAAGCCTCCCACGGCTGGTAGACAGGGGCCAAAACCAAATCAAAACTCAAAAGGCTCAAATATACAGTACGTCCACCCTCTAGATTCCCATCCGAAAATGGGAAATCAGGAAGTCAATATGAATCTAATATGCCCAAACCGTCACAAGAAATCCAGATCCGGGACTCCACACAAGAACTAGCAACACGTAGTTGCACGATCGTATTAATCTCGGCGAGCGAACCGGTGGGACTACCCAATGGCCTCTGAACAGCGGCCCGCAAGTTAGTTTCAGCGCGTCCTACAGTACGTTAATTAGCTATACAAGTGGAGAGGCCTGGCCGGGGAAGGAGATTGGCAATAAGAACGCTAGGGGGTGGTGGGGTTACCTATTGCTCTTTGAAAATTTGGAGGGTTTTTGCGCACTCTACCTCAGTAGATGGTATCGGGAAGGCGTAGAAAGTAAGTTGGGCTGGGTGTTAGGCCCAAGACGCTATCCCTCGCAATACCCCAATACACAAACCTACCGCCGCTCGCTTCTACATGCGTTCTCTCCACTGGGTCCCTCTCTATTGAGAAATCCAATTACAAATGCAATACAATAAGACCAGGGACAATAATGACTAGTCATGGCGGTTCGTGCGGCTCCCACGCAGAGCTTATGTTTTCCCTAGGACAGTGTGGCGTAGAACAATACGTAGTAGTAAACCCCTTGAGCACCGCTACCAGAAAGCCAAGGACTCGTTAGTGAGTAAGTCAAAAGGGAAACCCATGGTAGACGTTCCACCAAAGAGTACACATTTTTTTCCTTCTCAAGCTCTCTAGGCTAACGAAGAACGGGACCTGAGTTGAAACCTGCCAGCAATATTCGTCACCCGGACTGAACGACTGAGAAGCGGGTATTTTGCCCTACCATCTCAAGCACTAGAGACGGCGAAGGGAGCCCGAGAGCCATTTCCTTCCTCTCTTCCTAACTAAGTACTGGGAAAAGACTCTTTCTCATTTTTCATTTTCAATATTGTTGATCCGGTTATTATGTGGACTAAAGGGGTAGAGCAGATTAGATAAACAATATCACACGCCCGACAAACAGACACAGATTCTCTCTCTTCAGCTACGACTCTCTGACTGTTTCCATGTTACCCCCGGTGTAGTTTGCAATAAAGTCTTGCACAACAAAGCCTATTTTTTTGCAACTGTAGATGAAGTAAGTAAGAAAAATAACCTCTCTACCCTTCACCCAGACGACCATACTAATTGAGAGTGCATTTGTATATCATATCATACCTGATCCAATTCGCAACAAACAGCGGCCCCATACAGGACCATTTTCTCCCTATTCTCCATCACCGATCGGGTTCCTAACCATCATATCATACCACAACCTGTAACCCCTTCCGCACCCCCCCTGCCAGAAATTCTTTGACTCCCCCATGGCTCTTCAAAAGTGATGCCATGCGGTCATTGCTATCTTCACAGCGATGGAGTGTTGCATCCTTACTTGTCCTTCTTTCGCAGTCCCATCGCATTATAACAGTAGAAGCTGGCTTTTTCACTTAATAGTATCATATCCCACTTCATGTCATGACTGCCCCAACCCACAAAACCAATTCAAATTCGGCATATTACTACTGCGCAATCGTACACTCATCACATCACCACAGCTAAACCTAACCCAACAGGCTATGCGAGCAAGGAAGAAGAGAAAGAAAAAAATATCAATCCCTCTCTCACACTCCCATCCGTGGACGCAAAACAGATAGTGTCATGAAATTCCGACAGCAGTTTAGCAACTATGTAATACCATGACCACAGTGGCAAGTACGGTCACACCCATACTAATACTGATACTCTGATCTTGTTTTATGAAAGGAAATCTCACCATCTGGGGTATTGAAACAGGAGACAGGACAAAACCCAGGGATAGCTCAGGCACCCTACACGTGACACCACACGCCACTCTATTAGATGACGCCTTCATAGTGGGTAGTCTCTAGTTTAGTTTCGCGTCCAGCCAGAAATCGGGACAGGAAGGCGGGAGCGAGTGATATCCTATGAATAGTATGAACCCTTTCTCTATTACGTGACTTATCTGAGAATTCGGGGTGGCTTGTTTTTTTGTAAACAGAAAAAATAAATGAGAAAAAAGAGAACAAAGACCCATCCCGTGTTGCACCGTTAAGAAAGCAAAGCAGGTAAGACAGAAGGAAGGAAAAACTCAATCACCCAACCAAGGTATCGTATCATACATCCCCCTACTTCCTATCCATTAAAAGTTCCATCTCAATCTACTTTATTTATTTTTAAGATCGCATATCACCCCCCACCCTATTCGCGTCTAGCGATTATAAGTGAAACAAAAGGATAACGGTTTCCCCGCGTCTCGAGCCAGAAAGCAATAAAGGCAAAAGTACGCAAGGGCACACCCCACGAGTCAACTAGCCCACCCCATGTATCCGACATCCCCGCCATCGCTTCCAAGGGCTTCGGTGAGGTCTTGGGGTGCATCGGTGATGGCTATTTCGGCGGTAGGTGCTTCGGAGGGGCCTTCGGCATCGCTTATCTCCCCGCCCTCTGGTAGAGGGGGTGTAGGCGAATAGTCCTCCAGGCCCCACCATTGGCCGGAGGTGGTGTAAATGCTATCATCGTCACTCGTTTCATCATAGTTGCCATCCTCCCCTTCGTAGCCAGACTCGGACTCGGAGTCACTCATCCAAACCTGACTTCTATCCATTTCCGTGTCTACGCCGCCGACAGCACAGCGGAGGTCGCGCGCACTAATGTACGACATGCCAGAGTCAACAGGAACGGAGTCGGAGGCGTTGTCTGTGTAAGCGATGTCGCGCCATTTAATCCAGAGTCCACTCCAGGCAGGACACTCCTCTCCGAGTTCTGATGATGAAACTTCGAGGACATCTTAGGTTCATTAGTTGAGGGAGGGGGGGGAGAAGAAACTGAGAGGGCAGGGGACTCACCGGCATTTTCGACGCGCCAAACTCCGACAAAGCATTTATCTTCTAAATCCCACACTGCGGTTTTCCATCCTGCTGTTACGCCCAGGTAGCGGCCGCAGCCGGACAAGACCACATATTTGTCCAAGTCGCCCCATCCCTGCGGGACCGGAACACGCGATGTAGGCCTGGTCATGTGAACTTCGCCTTTGATATCGCCACGGAAAGGTCCGGCAGCTGGAACGACCTCTGGAGCGGGATCAGGCTCACTGCCAAGATCCCAAACAAATACATTTTCATACCCATAGCGCCTCCTGTAACCTGTAAGACTCCAATAATCGCCATCCGTAAGAGGGGCAACGCCCCCAATACCCCCGAGACTAGCAATAAGAATACCATCGCCAAGGGTAAAAGAGCACCACATGCAACACTGGCGAATGATACTGCGCTCTTCTTCTGCAAGATTAAGTATCTTGACAGTATCTCCGGTTTGCAAGTTCAAGAGATGAAATTCCATCACGGCACGGTATCTTTCAGGACTAGAACTAGTAGCCGGCATGATGTGGCGTCGTGTAGAATAGGCACAAACAGCAGCATTGACTGCGTAACCGTCGTTATCAAGCCAATATTCGGCAGACGAAAGGGAAGGTCTAACAGCCATCTTACGTTGCCATTTAACGTCTGAGGCAGGTGCAGACGGAGAAAGCCTCCTAGAGGAGCTGGAGACTTTGGGCGCTCGTCCGGCGAAACAGCTAACAGTCGAAGCGCGGCATCCGCTGTTGTCATCACAAACAAGAAGATAAGCTCCACAGCTCTTGAATTCCCAGCACTCTTTGATGTCGCCATCCCAGATTTCATCAAAATCAAGGGTAGCGGCAGAATCAAGACTGAGATCCTTAATGCTCCCGGGCATTTTCCATTCCATATTAACGACTACCTCGTTCCCACCCGAGCGGACCATTGCGAGTCGTTCCACTACCGCGACTTCTACTTGGTTTTTGACAAGCCTTGGCACTAACCTCAGGTTTGCATCCGAATGTAAAAGACTCTTCCCAAATCCAACAAGCCCAGTGTCCGCTACCTTGTCCATGGTCCAGAGAACCTTCTCGGGTGTAAGCCACGACCCCGGGGGGGCACATTGCCCACTTTGATCCTTTTGGGGTGACTCGTGCCCCTTGCTCGGACCCTGGGTCCCAAACGCGTTATATATGCTCGCATAGATGCTCTTTTCCGGGGGGCCCCATCTTTGAGAATTGATAAATTTATCATGGTCGACAGGCCTGATGAAAGGGCTCTTGGCTCGCTCCTGCTCAGCTAGGTCTACCAAGCAGCTTGGCGGTCCAGGCGCTTCAATAGCTCCCAACAATTTAGAGCCCTCCGCCTCCTCCTCCACTCTCCGACGTGTTTGTAATTCGGCAGTTGATGGGCAACTGGGGGGATCCGGGGGTGCCCCACCAACAACAGCTGCCCGTTGAACGGTAATTGTATTGCGATCGCGCGACTCAGGAAAACTTCTGGGGTCGTCCGAAAACAGTATCCAACTTGCAGTCTCTCCCTGGCGAGGAGAAGTGGTATCGCTTCCCGGAGGAATAGAGTCGCTCCAGCCGCACGTCTTGACACCAACATACGCGGCATTAGAAAAGGTCCGAGAGGCCTCAGTGCACGAGTGAACGAAATCAATTATTCGCACAACCTTGCGGCCTGCAGGGTCCACCGACAGAGGCGGCAGTGCACCAGCACCCATCTCATTCCTGGGAAGCGTAGCGGCCCAAAAGGTATCCTCACCCTTCCAGTCACGATTTCCGGGGTTCGGTCCGAATTGGGTTGTTGGGCATACATCTGGGACACATGTAGCAGATGTATGATGCACCTGGGAGGGAAACCGTTGACGGGACAGGAACAAGTTGCGAGCCAAAGCCTTGTAGGTCTGCTTCTGAGCAGAGGGCGTGATCTGAGTGGGAGGTACGCGGGCCCCCGAGAGAGTAGATGGAGGGAAGAGCAAGGGATCATAAGATAAAAGTGAAAAGGCAGCGGCTTTATAGATATGCCTACAAGATGAGCGAATTAAACCGGCTTAAAGTTTCGCAAGGAGATTGTGTGTAAATACTTGTCAAGAGCAGGGTCTTCAATGACCCCGTAGAAACCCCTGCACACTAACAAACATGACCTCAAAGCGGGCGGGCCGCCGATCAAACCAACAAAGGTCAAAACTCGAACGAGAAGCTCAGGGGGTAAATGCGAGATTGGTGGTTGTTGGTCCATCTCCGCTGGATCTGTATCTATTCCGTTCTGCTCACAGACTGTGGGTAAGGAGGAAGGTTCACACAACTGGTGGGCCGAGGCGGTAGAAGTAGCCTCAATCCCAGGGCTAAAAATTAATGCGGGGTCATCGGACGGGAACATACTGAGGGGAGCGCTATTGAGAAGAAAAAGAAAAAGGGTTTCAGTGGGGGCCAGATAGGGAACCAGGAGAATATCAAGAGAGTGGTGTAAGGGAACGCAGAGCCAGCCCAACATGAATGTGCAGGAAATGAGCGAGCTCTGCAGCTCAACGTCGAGATAAGACAATGTCAGACCAAAGGATGGAGGTAGAAATTGGTGATGAGGTGGGGAAGGGGAAATGTTAGAGTGCAATACGGGGACAGTGCCGCAGGTGCTGTTATGGTGGTAGTGACGGGAGTGTCCTGATACCGCACAATCGGAAATGGTGGTGTTAGGGCGGCAGCGTTCAGTGACTTTTCTGACATTGCCCGCGTCTCTCCTTCCTTTATTCCTTTGCTCCCTTCCATCATTTCCAAATTCTATTCCTTATACAAGAACGAGGGGGATTGAAAGAAAAATAAAATCCAGCCACCAAAGACAGGCTGAGGGAACAATAATGGTTCCTCCCTTTTGCATTTGGTGCCGAGAGCTTTGATGAGACCAGCTGCAGGGTAGGTTTTGGATGACCATCTAAGGCCCGGCTCGGCTTGCTACAAAAATTGCCATCTCTCTCTACTTTGATATTTATTCCTTTTAGAATTGAGATCTAAATTAGGATCTGCTTGGCTCAGGCTTGCCATAAAAGGTGGGAAAAAAATAGTATGATACCTCCACTTTTTGAAATTAAGATTTCCTATGCTCTATTAACAGGTTATAGTAATAAACTTGATCATTAAATTTTAAAAAAAAAATATATAACTATCAACACCTTACGCAATATATGTGTCCTTCCCAAATGCTCTTAAAACTTGGGAAAACTATCATTTAGACAGTCTGAAATGGTTAGATGGATTGCTAACAAACAATTCTGGATAGTGAATACAAGGCCCAATATATATATCCTATAATAGAGGATAGCAACATTAGGCATCCTCTGTTTGCATCAAGTACTCGAGTACTTGGAAAGTTCTTAATACTCAAACACGTTTCTTGCTCTTGTTGGAAAACATGCTCAACATGTTGGTTTCCTTCGTCCCATCAAAGCATGGAGGTTGAGAAAAATGCTTCATTGACGGACGGATAGGACAATGGAAAGTATGAAAGGGTGTCTTTCACACCTTACACTTCCCACACGTATGCCGTCATCTTTACAAGAACTTTGCGGGAGTGTAACCTTTCTTGCTTGTTCCAATATTTCCCCTCTCATTTGAGTACCACATTGCTCGGGTCACTCCGGTTGCCACCAATTTGGATTATCTCAACACCATAATTCGACACGTTTCTACAGTATTGTGTCTCTAGTTTAAAGTACGAGTACAGGTGACAGAAACGGTGGACAATTCGTCAGGCCAAAAGAGGCGACAGAGATCCAGGTGGAGGTTATACCACAGGCTACTATTGCATACTGTGCCCAAGAACTGTTTCTCCTCCTCCTCACTCCAGATGTGTGTCTGTGTCCTAGCCGGCCTCTCTACGTCTCTTTCTCTCCCCGTCTATCATGCCGTATCTACCCTATCTACCCGTATCTCTACAGCCCGACACAAGCAGCGGCACAATACACTCAACTCCGATAAACCCTCTGATCATTCACCACAATTCCGTCCTCCCCCACCAAACCCCCTCCTTTCACATCTTTCCTACTCTAGCTCCATACCCATCCTAATCATTATTATGACTAGTGAGAATGCGTGGGTGTGGTACTACAAGTTACGGACATAAAGAACCCGAACACAGGGATGAAGAATTTGTATGGCAAAATGTCTGTGCGTGTCTGACCGCCCATACAAAATTCGGACTCAAATGTTCGGGTTCTTTTTTTTTTTTTTTTTTTAAAAAAAACTTTTTCCATTTCGGGTGCTTAAGCTACTCTAAAGCGTGACCCTAATCAACTAACTACTCCCGGACCCGCCTACCGGAACATAATCCCTCACCACCTCTAGCAACAACAAAGAAACAACAAACAACCCTTTACACTAAATCAACGTCAAAACCACAAATCCGACTTCCCCTCGTAGCCAACTGCACCCCGAGCGGGTCACCAAGCCGAATGAAGAATCTGTATCATTAGTAAAACAACAATAACAAGGTGAACTTACGCCGTCCGATGACCCCAGTGCTCACACACCAGGCGGGCTCATCCAACATCTGAACAGGGGGTAAAGCAAGCCCTGCCCACGTCGACTCGCATAATAAAGCCTAAATTAAGGCCAACCGTTAAGTTTACCCTCGCCACTCAAGGTTATCTGTATCCTCTCCCGCGCCCCGCTGGCCATTTTTCACGGTCTCCGGGAAAACCCCGGGAATGGTTGAAAAACATAGGAAAGTTAGGGTTAACCACACCCCGCCCAAAATAACCACTTCTCGGCCCAACTGGGGCCCCCGCCACATATCCACTACCCCGACCCCTACCCCCAGGTGTCCCCGCCACAAATCCTCTTGGACCCCTGGGAATCGAGGTCGCCACAATAATCCCCTCAACCACCTCCTCCGCCTCACTCCCCTCTTCTTCTCTCGCCTCCTCATCTCCAACTACTCTCCTCCTCTTACCTTTCGGTAGCCTCACCACCGCTACCTCCTGTTCCATCATCTCTAATGCCAACCTCGACTCAGCCACCGCCGGCTTCGCCTCAGTCAACACACTCGCCACACTCATCACATCATCCGACGCCACACTAGGCGCCACCTCACTAACCACATCAGGCTCGGGGGGCTCAGCCACCACTTGCGGCTCAGGCTCCTTACTCGAAGCCACCCCCTCACCCACAACCCGTAATCCGTCCAACTCTTTCTGAAGACCATGATTCCGCCTCGAAAGAACAGAAACATGGTGCCTCAACCGCGATACCTCCTTCTCCAGGTCCGCCATCTTTAACACTGCTGTCGAAACAGCCAACCCTTGCTTAGCAACCTGAGTTGCCGAAAACGACGTAACACCTCGCTTAGCCATCTTAATCGATATCGGACAGTGATGGATAGATAGAGGTTAAATAAAAGTAGATAAAAGAGATAAACTTATCCCTTAAAAACTAAATAAAGTCAAAGGAAAATCCCTTGAAGTTAAAGACTTGAAGCCGTCGTGAAGAGGGGTCCAAGGATCTCGATTGGTCAGAAGCCAAATGTGACGAGTTGAAATTTCAATCGCTGTGGTTGTAACGGACGTGGTGGATGTTGTTCGGGTTCTTTATGCCTGTAACTTGTAGTTAGGTTCAATAGTTCAACATTAACACTACATCCCACCCCTTTGAAACCCCGGGAATAATGGCGGTATGCAAGGCACTACTATCAAGGAGAAAAATAAAGTAAAAACCACCTACCGCCCGCCCCAAAACACGACGGGACATCACACCATTCCGCCCTGTTGGGTACGAGTACTTGGCAAGTGTTTTTTAAACCTGTCCAACGAAACTCAGCATATGACGTAACGATACTTCCGCCTGAGCCCTTGACTCTGCACAAATAGACTATTGTACAGTACCTCTCTTTGCCCTCTCCCGCCTCATCTCTCCTTTCCCCTTCCTCTCCCAGCCGCGTTCCCCCCGCTTTTGAAGCTCCACGTGACTCGCCTAACTGTTCTCCCTCTGACTTCCATATCCTACCCGGCGCCTGGTTGGTGGAATCGGACGATACCTACCCGTTTCCGCCGTAGCCGACAAATGTCACAATTCTCATTCTTCGGCGTCTCCTATTAAATATCATAGATCTCCAGATACCTACTGGTATCATATGAAATGTTGCTTCCTTGGAGAAAACTATAATACTGTCCTGCCTTAACTTATTTTGTTTACACGCGAAACCTCAACAATATCGCAATTTGTTAAACAGTCAGCTATCCTTAGGGATCGGATCCTATTCGCAAAATGAGAATATCGATGCTATTACTCCGCGATATGGTAGAGATACCATAATCCGTGATACCGTACCGTACCGCACAATACCATACCGGACAACATCACACCCGCAAGTACTCGAGTACAGGACTCGAGTAAGGTACATAACAAAACCCGCAGCAGCCACCAATTTCCTCAGAACGGGCAGCCCGACGAGCACATGTCACATTGTGATACAAGATATCACCAGCTGACTGGGCCTTGTTCCCCTGCTCCTTGTCCCTGTTATCTACTCGTATGCTTGCGTTGCATCTAGTCCTGCAGTTCACCCAACTCTCAAGGACACATCGCTGGGGAGTTAGTCACCATCTCCAAGGGCTCGGCGATATTTAGTGTTACACAATGCCCACGGTATGTAGGACGGAGGCTTCTTGTTCTGAAATTCTCATATGCGCGGTCAAGAGCTCACCAATCCGTCGAGTCTATTCCCCGAGATGAGACGAATGCCAAAAACATCTCGTTCGGTAGCGAACGTCAAAATGGGGCCCCGTACGGCGGTCAGACGCAAGATGCAATGCATGTCTTGGGCATCCTCTCTCCTATGCAATCGCCCTCGTTTGACCTTCCCCGGACCTGGTTTTCGCTTTATTAAGGATGATGCCTACTACCCTCTGAGGGGTTTACCTTCACGGCCCAACACAAGTTACCGCTAATGCTTCTTTCTTCACGAAGTAAGGATTGATGCATTCCGTTTCTTTTTTTAAAATTCTCAAGCTCATCCTGCATTCGAGTGAGACGACGTGACCAGCGGCTGAAATCCCTGATCTCACTGCATGTTTAGAGCGAGAAATCCCTGTCTGTGTCTCCGGATGGGGAAAAGGAGGAGGGAATTTTTCTTGCTCCCTCGTGCTTACCAGCCCCCTCACTGCCGCGCCAGAACCCGCTCTGTGCGAATCCCCGCGGGTAGTTGTCCGAATTTATATGTTTCACGACATTGATGTATGAATATGTGGTATTCATTCATTCATTCATTCATTCATTCATTCATTCGCTCTTGACCAGCGCCAATTGGCCCCTAGTCATGAGGTATTGCCCGTGCCTGTTGGGCCTCTAGAGGGTTGGAGGTTCGGATGTGATGGTAGAGTTGGTACTAGGCATCGCCCGTGCTAGGTTCGGATCGCACTGGTACTAGCTTTACAGCAGTTTAGTAGGTGTTTTTAAGATCCGCACTGAGAGCTCAGACCCGCCCCCAACACGGATCAGGAGGGGTTTGATTTGTGGGGACGATAGTGTTAGTGCTATCATAGCGATGGTATTATACTTTTTACATCTCTACACCACCATTATTGCTATTAACCAACGCCGATGTGGGCTATTTCCTCCTTTCCAACTGATGGCTCTCTCACCATTTCTGAGTCCAACAGGCTTTCGCACGCCGACAAGGGAACACAATTCACCCAGTAACCTCTTTTTCGCAGATCCCGAAATCCGCACCTCCTGAGGGATCCATTCTGAGCAACTCTGCCCTACTTGTAGGTTAATGCGGTTCAGGAAGTAGCTTAATTCTAAATCCCCAACTTGAACGTCCCCGCGTTCCCATACGCCTGAGCTCGGCTTGCAGTAAGCCGTACCGCGCCCACCCGGACAATCAAGTGTGATGTTTGTGCATATGACAGGGGTTTTCTTGTAGGAAAACATCCCCCCCTGGTACTTGTGCCTCCGTCAGGCCTCTGGCTTCCGCAGTTAGAGAATAGCGTTTAGCTGACACTTGTTGGATCTCATAACTGGCTTTCATGGTTTCGTTAACATGCTCAGCGAAGCCTATTATAGTGCAGCCCTGTTGCTTAACTGATGGTGGATTGTGCGAGTGGGCACCGTTCTCATTTTGCCTCCAGCCAACTTTAATTCATTGATGCATTTGCTATTTTCTCTTCCAGAGAGAGCACAAATATCGGTACGAGTAAAATACAGCCCAAAGTCTCCTCTTGTACATGTCGGTCGACCATTTCCCGTCTCATAGGCAGTCGCACCCTGTTGCCCCAGATCTCCCTCCACCTTAAGCTCGCCAACGGGGCTGGTAAGAAGTTATGGGAAGGCTATTTGAGGTTAGCCAGCCAAATGTATCAATATCCATTTCCAGCTAACCGGCTCTTGCCCTTGCACCAGTCTAATATTTGACGATAGCTGCTAGAGCATGAGGTAAACATGGTGTGTGGCCCACTTCTCAGGAGTACGGTGCTTCTTTACCCCCGCTCACTGCCACCCGAGACTACAATTCATAACCGCTTTACTTACTAATTTAGAAAGTGTCCTGATGGCTCGGCAAATGATAACGGCTACCCTACCGGCAGTGCCTAGACGTCCGGATACCCTATGAACTAGTACAAGTAGGTAGACTCCGGTTAACCCGTGCAAGCTCCTTCACCACAATTTCCCGGATCCAGCTTTTCGCCTTTGTAGCTAGGAAGGTGGTTATAGGGCAGAATATCTGGCCCACTACCGCAATCCTTCCAAACTGAACTTTTATGCCTTTTGGACCTAAGTTAGGCACTAACTTCACTGGAGGATTTAGTAATGGCACCTTCACGTACTTGAAGACACAAGCCCCTACAGTAGAAGGCTATAGTTCACAGTGGCACTCATGCCTAGAGGGCTATAGGAGGCAAAAACCTCTGAGTGATTACCTGCTTCTTCGGTAAATCCCAAGGCTACAAATTATTCCAGACCACTGGACCTTTGGGCCCCGCCTAGCCTACTGCACAGAACCCCTCTTGAGAGGCCAGCACTTCTGGGCTGGCCTTGGCTACATGTATCGTCAAGGTCTCCAGGTGCTTGAAGCAAGGTAAGAGTTTGCCCTGTTATCACAGGACTTGAATGATAAAAATAGGGTTTTGTTGACGTTTTTCGTGTCAGTGTCCCCTGATGGCACCTTCCTTTTCTTCCCGCCATTCTTATTTCAGGGGAGGATGTACTAGTACGGTTGGTTCCACACTAGGGGATGTGGGATTCAAGGGTATTGGGTAGGGGAAACGCCCTCCCGCTGTTAATGTTTCTGACTTTATGATTTAAGTTGGGCTGTATACATTGGATGAACCCTGGTCTTGTACCTAAGTTCAATCCAAAGATCTAAAAAAATATATATCCGGTGGATTCATGCAGATTTCTGTTTTCCATGCGGATATGAAACGTCTAGCCCAAAGAGCGGGCATGGAGAAGAAGACTCGGTAATGGGAAAAAACGATCCAGAGATGAGTGTCTGTCTATTTATTGACTGTCGGTTTCTGATGGCTTTCGATCCTCTCCTCCACCCCCCGGCGAGACCTGATCTGGACGGGTTGCTTCTTGCTCCTCATTACTCCAGGCTAGGTTCCTTTCTTCGTGAAGGGGATATCCCTAATTTCACTCCCCCGGACGCTTAGTTGTCCCAGACAGCCCCTTCCGGGCTTTGCCATCAGGGGAATGAGGCGCAACTGTACCTGGTCCAGAATTATCCCAGCCTCAGATAGATCAACTGACCCCACAGACCTGAAACCATCACCAACCCTCACTCGAGTGTCACCAGAGGTTCGGAATAACATTGTTCCGAAGCAGAGGGAAGCCGGCAAAACGAGACCTCTGATCGGGGTATAAAACAGAAGGGGCGAGGCGTGCCGTATTCCCTAATGAAAATAGGTTTATTGGGCGCGTATAGAAACTGAGATGTGTACCGGTATTTTGCAAAGTATTGAGGCGCCGGTCAACTGAGCACCGGTAAATTAAAGGTTGGGTACGGCAGAGCAGGGTAATTTTTAGTCGTCGTTCATCCATCCGAAACAGGCCGGAGAAATGGGGGACCATTTTCTTTTTCCTTTCCCCGCTGTCGTTCGTTGTCCCTTCAAATTTCGCTGCTCGGCAACCCCTCACTGGACTGAATTGGTAAATCCCCCTCCTTCTTCCCAACTCACCACCACCATTCTCCCTCTTCCCTCACGATACAGAGGCTTCATTCGAAGGTGGGTAATCCCCTTTCTTTCTTTCTTTCTCCATCCCCTCTCCTGACGAGAATTGACGGGAGATTTTCGACCGCCTATTTATTGTTTTCTCGATATTTTACTGACTGGATGCTAGCACAAGCGCGCCGCTAGACTAAATACCCAGTAGTTTCGGAATCGACTCTTGAACAGGCCAGCGAACGAAGCCACGAGGACGAAAGCTACGCGAAATAATTAATCCTTTCATACTAGGGTTGTTTCCTCACCATCTTTCTCTCTAATACTCCTCTTCGGTGGCGATTACCAAGCTGTAGGCACTTGCTCGTTTCTACCAGAACGACTGCGCTCGAAGTAAACGGCTGAGTGTGATAGACGGCCGAGATAAACACGATTTCCAAAAGAAGGAGGAGGCCTGTCCACAGAACAAAGGGAGGGTTTCGACAGCCCCGCTATCCTATTCCAACACTGCTTTCCTCCGGTCTAGCAAACGCACCGAATACTCTACTGCCGGCATAACAGCAATTTACACTACCCTTCACATCTTCAACACGCGGTTTGTTTCTCCTTCTACCATCGTTACTCTCCATTCCACGTACAAATCACATATCCTGAAGAGCCCCTCATCATTTATCGCCGGATCGCAAGCTTCGTCTCATTATTCCATCCACTCACTCACTCACTCACTCACTCACTCATTCATTCATTCGTCCATTCATTCATTCAATCTTTCATTCGTTTACTCCATGTCTCTCCTGAGCCCCCCTTTCCCTTTTCGGGTGTTATGAAATTGTGGGGTTTAGTAGCTCCTGTTATTGGGTAAACATGGGCCCCTCAGTCTGCGCCACGAACAGAGCCCGCTATCGGGGTCCGCTTCGACTAAACTCTCACCCCTCAGCCTACTATTACTCCCTCCACGTACCTCCCCTTCCGTATCCATACCCACTTCCTTCCATCTTCCTCCCCTTTCCTCTCCCGCTCCATTCTCCTCAACCCGCTTTGTCCATAACCTCTTAGAAGATCTCCATTCCTTTATTGGTTTCTGACTTCATAGCTAGAACACTCCTTATTTGACGGGGACGTCCTTCTTATTCCGTAAGTTGCTGTCCATTCGTCCGTTCTTACCCGAACCCATCAACGCTTCCCTCCCCACTCGACTGCTTACTTATAGATCCTTGCGCTATGCCGCTTTGTGGCGATTCCAAGAAGCTGACATGTTGGAACCTGTGCTTGTACATCAGGGGTCCTATCCTACCTCAGATTCTCCCAGCGCTAGGCTCGCTTCTTGAACTATTTTTTCCGTCTTTATATACACCTTCCCTCTCCCCCTTCAACGAAAGGTCGAGATAACTCTCCCTGCGCCCCCGCCCTTCCTCTGCGTTTTCTCCTGTTTTAAGACTTCGTGAACCGGCATTTGCGAAGAACGACAGAGAGAACCATGTCCAGACATAATTCCTCTTCAAGGAAAATTTCCTTCAATGTCAGCGATCAGTATGAGATCCAGGATGTTGTCGGTGAAGGAGCTTACGGAGTAGTGTGGTATGTGTTTTATACTTCATCCAGTCCAGTGGAGATGTTAATTGCCCGGCTAGCTCAGCACTTCACAAACCTTCAGGCCAAAAGGTTGCAATCAAGAAGATTACTCCATTCGACCACAGTATGTTCTGTTTGAGGACTCTTCGCGAGATGAAGTTGTTGAGATACTTCAATCATGAGAATATTATTAGTATTCTGGATATTCAGAAGCCGAGGAACTATGAGACCTTTACCGAAGTCTATCTCATCCAGGTTTGTCACTCATATGCCTGACGGGTAGTAGCTTGGCTCAACTAACCGGTAACGGGGATAGGAGCTTATGGAAACTGATATGCATCGCGTGATTCGCACACAAGATCTTTCGGATGATCACTGCCAGTACTTCATTTACCAGACCCTACGTGCGCTGAAAGCCATGCATTCGGCCAATGTTTTGCATAGAGATCTCAAACCTTCGAATCTGTTGCTTAACGCAAACTGCGATTTGAAGGTTTGTGATTTTGGCCTTGCTCGATCTGCTGCCAGCACTGATGATAACTCCGGTTTTATGACTGAATATGTTGCTACGAGATGGTACAGAGCTCCAGAGATTATGTTGACCTTCAAGGAATACACCAAGGCTATTGATGTTTGGAGTGTGGGTTGTATTTTGGCAGAAATGCTGAGTGGAAAACCTCTCTTCCCCGGAAAGGATTGTGCGCGATACCTTATCCTATTTGTTGGGGAAAAGCTTTAACAGTGGTTTGGCAGATCATCATCAACTCACTTTGATTTTGGATGTTCTTGGAACTCCTACCATGGAGGATTATTACGGAATCAAATCTCGTCGTGCGCGTGAATACATTCGCTCACTTCCATTCAAGAAGAGAATTCCGTTCTCCGCAATGTTCCCCAAGACATCCACCTCGGCACTCGATCTTCTAGAGAAACTGTTGGCGTTTAATCCTGCAAAAAGGATTACTGTTGAGGATGCTTTGAAGCACCCTTACCTTGAGCCTTACCACGACCCTGAGGATGAGCCTACCGCACCGCCAATTCCCGATGAGTTCTTTGACTTTGATAGGAGAAAGGATGAGTTAAGCAAAGAGCAGTTGAAGAGTAAGCTTTGTTATCCTTCAAGAGAACGATGTTGAAGCTAACTCCCCCTCTCTCCAGTGCTTATCTATGAGGAGATTATGCGGTAGAGTGAACATTGGATTCAATGAAACCTGGGCTTTGGTTTTTCCCTTGGGAGTATTGTTTACGTCATGTATGTTTTCCTCGACTGGTTATACTGATGGATTCGCAATCCCCGTTTCGTATCTCGGCGATTCCCCCTACCATCCTGCCATTGTTTATTTCCTCTTTTCCCTTAGCTTTCTCATTCCATCAGGCTAGCGAGAGGGCTTAATCGCCCGCAGGACAAGCGGGTGGGAAAATAAAAGTCAAATTCTCACACGAGCATACACGTAGACTAGGATTGATACTTGGTACTCATTTGTAAACAATTCAATTGCTCGGATGATATTATGTGTTGAAATAGTGAGGGCTTTTATTCGTTCTCGCACCTTCCCCGCTTTTGCCAGAGGACTGGGGCTTCGATTGTCTAAGTTGCTGCCCTAACTAGGACGGATCGCTGCAGGGATGATAGGGGGAGGGTCGGTGGAGTTACCTAACATGGCCCGATTAGTTGGTTGTATGAGTCCAAAAGAGTAATCGTAGCAATGGCTGGAATGAAGAGATTACGGGTTCGCTGGTAATTAATTGGCTAGTAAACTTGCCAAAGGATAGGTGCATGAAACTTAATTTAACGAGTGACTGGAGGTGTAGGAGTTCGGGAGCAGGGTCGTGAGAGCGGAATGACGTAACTTGTGCCCCTTTGTCCTTTTCTTCTTTCCTCCTCCATTCTTCCCCCCCTCCTTTTTTCCCCTTTTTCGCTTTTGCTTCTCATAAAAAAAACCCCCTCTGTTGAATCAAAATATCAATAACATGAGGGATAGCTCTACCAGTGCGCCGCCTCTCGAGGCTCTCACAGTGGAATCGTGTAGCGGCGCCTTCCCCGGAAAACTCGCCGGGGAGCTCATCTACGATCAGAATCACCAGCTCACACCCGCTCTCGACAGAAAGATATTATACACCACATACAATGAGAGAGACAAGAACTTGAGCACAGGGAAAGTAGGCGAGCGGATCTTCATGTTCGACTACGACGGCACATTGGCCCACATTGTCAACGATCCGGAGCAGGCCACGCCCTCTGACAAAGTCGCCAGGTGCATCAAGAGGCTCGCGCAGCAGGAAGGGAACAGGGTCTGGATAATCTCTGGCCGTGACCAAGTGTTCCTGGAAAAGTGGCTCGGTCCCATCCACGAGTTGGGCCTTAGTGCCGAACATGGCTGCTTCATACGCGAACCGGGTTCTGACAAATGGATCAACCTGGCGGAGACCATGGACATGTCGTGGAGCGCTATATGTATTGACATATTCAACCGGTATACTGAACGCACGCCCGGTAAAAACCCCCCTGGTTTATTAAAGAAGAAAACTAACGGGAGTGGATATAGGTTCCTTTGTTGAACCCAAAAACGTAGCCATAACCTGGCACTACCGTCTCTCTGACCAACAACTCGGCGAACTTCAAGCAAAGGAGTGCCTGATGGAACTAGAATCCTTGATGAAAGAAGGAGGCTACCCTGTGGAAGTGATAACCGGCAAAGCAAACCTGGAGGTCCGCCCGCGCTTGATCAACAAAGGCGAGATAGCCAGGAGATTAGTCGCTGGAGCAAAGAGCACACCTGCTATGGTGTTTTGTGCGGGCGACGATACCACCGATGAAGGTACGCTTCATTCCGGTGGTCCTTGAAAGTGAGAGGGAGGCTAATTGTCGTGAGGAATAGATATGTTTCGGGCGCTCCAGCAATCAAACTTGCCCAAGGAAAGTTTATTCACTGTTACCGTCGGTCCGTCGTCGAAGCCGACCGAGGCTAGTTATCATCTGCTTGGGCCCGAGAACGTGATTGAGTGTGTGGAGTTGCTTGTTGGAATAGTGGAGCCGGGGGAGTTGGGGATCATTGTGTAGGGGGTTGGAAATATCGCGGATACTGTGATGCTCAGGGGGGTGAGGATATCGTCTGTATCGTTTTCTCTTTCATCTAGCGTTTTCATGTTTATTTTGAGATATCTTAGAATTGCAGTTGGAGAGAGAGATAGAGAGACCATGAGGGAGGTTTGCCAAACCGGGAGGCGGCAAATCCCCTTGACAGAAGTCTCCGTGAGACATGTCTCATATTTGTCATGTTAGCCGTTGTTGTGACTGGCATTATGGTACTGCGCGACTGGTAGTGCAAGGGGTTGCGTTTGAACCCAAGAGCCTACAGTTAGCCATAGCGCTATTGCTTTTTCATCACTACGGCTCAGGTGCCAGATACGCGCAATAAAAGATGTTTTAAAATTAATCCAGAGATCCTCCCGCAGGAGCCAGTAGACACAGGTACAGGAATGATCGTTTGATTCGTTCAAAGCCTTTGAGGCACCGTCCAAGTCGCCCCCCCTTACAGGCCCTCGCAGGTCATAGCTCACTCCCCCTAATACCTAATAATGAGACTCCCATCTTGGAAGTAAAGAGGAGTTACCAGTGTTCCGGATGTTGGCTCTCAATTCCTACTTTTACCCTTTTTTTTATTTATTACCCCCTCTCTTCTCCCCACTCTACCTAACAAATTACCATTTGTTCTGTCTGTCATACCCATCAGCGGTTCTCGACGATGGTGGGGTATTAGGCTATAGCTAAGGAGTGAGATAATAAGAGAAGCGTATTCCACTCGTCTCACTGGGGCAATTCCAAGCTTTACATCTTGTATCGTGAGGACAGAACGCTGAATGGATATTATACGAGACTGTTTGTTGTGACGTAGCGGCTGGCCCTGGAGTCCCTGGTCCACTACAAGAGGTGGCGTTTCGGGGTGTGGAACCCCCAGGCTGCGGGTTGGTTGCTCCATGAAGCGTTTTCAGCTGGTATGATATAATAAGTGAGCGAGCCCAGTGATGAGCGTACCGGCAGTGTAATGAGCGAGTCTTTGCCCTGGTCTTTGCTTAACGGAGGCTATATCTAGCAAGCATCTAACTCTGGTACTTGGATGTATCATAGGTATCATAGATGGTAAGATGGGGTGTGCGTGTGAAGAGCGAGGCATACGAATGAAGGAGAGGTGTGAGTCTTTGCAATCGACTATCGAGGTTGAATATGGATAAGAGTGCGGGCTTGGAAGAAGGTGCATTTGATTCTGGAAGGATATTATGCATGAAGAATTACCTTCGTTATGGGATTTTGTATAGTCTATTGGTAGATCTATCTTCAGTATCGTTCGTGGCTGTCTTGTAAAAAAAAGTTATGTTTCTCTGATGGGGTGTATTTGTGGCGTGTCTTTGCTGGTGATTTGGGTATGATACATGGGGTCCAATGATTGAATTGTTCGCACCATGGTGCTTTTTGAATTCCCTTGGGGGGGGGGGGGGGGTATGGAGCAGCTGGAAGTCGGAAAAACGGGCTTTTTGAAGGATGCAAGAAAGAAAGAAAGAAAGAAAAAAAGAAAAAAAGAAAAAAAGAAAAAAAGTATCAGCTGGGTTACTACTAACTTACTGCACAAGATGGTTTTTTAAAATCTTATAGTCAGGTTGGTATTTCAGGGCTGGGTGGGATATAAAACTTACTCCAGCAGTCTACTATAATAAATACTACGGCATTTCAAAGGATACCCCATGAAAAAGTGTTACCAAAAAGCTGTAGAGGAGAACCCGAATAAAAAAACCAAGGAGAATAAAACTGTAGATATGTGTATATCTCATTTCCCGGAGCTCAAAACAAAAAGCCCACTATTCAGAGCAACTATTTAGAACATTACCTTCCGGCATGTTAGAGCTGGTGAAACAAACCTGAACCCATATCCAAGACGAGAAAAGCAACTGGGATGGACTCTAGCCACCAGAACAACTTAGAATCTACCATAATAATATTATTATGGTATGCACAAAAGGTGTTTTAGCATCGAGGGAGCCTAATGATGCCCGAGCACACGGGTCATCAGCCACATTCTCCAATGTTTTACTTGCACATCTACTATTCCATAATACACTACTCGCCCCCCCCCCCCCCTCCCCCTATTCGAAGTTAGTAGAAGAGTATCCGTTACTATAATACCTAACATACGCCCCTCAATCAACCTACTAGCACACCCCCATCACCAAAGTTCCATAGTACTCTACCCTCCAGTAAGTAACAACAGATCGAACCACCCCTCCGGAAAATCTACACCCATTTCTCACCCCGCGCAAGAAAACTCGCCCCCCCCCCCAGTCAAGAGCACATCACATCAAGGCCCGGGAAAGGCTGCACCTCCACTAGCTCATCAGCAAGTACAACCCTCCAAGATCATGAGCCAAGAGAAAAGAAAATTCCATATGTACCCACCGTACCTCCTCCTCCTCCCCATGAACCATGGATATAAATTAACAACGATTGGGCCAGAATTAAACTCTCAAGTCTTTTTTACGGCGCTGGGGTGATTCTAGAGCGGGAGATTTCACAGGTCCATTCATTGGTGGTTTGAGTTGTGGAATCTTGATCCCTTGATCCTCAGTTTCTGAGAGGTGTATGTATAATTTAGTGGTTATTCGTTGAGGGGCTAACACGGTAGGTTCGAATTAGTTATGTTTATTTTTGTCGGGGGGCGATATTTTAGAAAGAAGCAAAATTAACCTTACTACTACCACTTTCTATCGCACAATCACAATTAAACATACTTCAGATCACAAGAACTTGCTGTTGTAGCTATGATAGCTAGAGATAGAGGTAATATGTACAATTCCGATTTCAGGTTCCAAACCCAATCTACGAGTGATCGGGCGTGATCTAGCTTCCGATATCCCCGTCACCGCCCCAAACTCCCCAGCGCCCCAACCATAACCGCAGCCTCAAACCCCCCCTCCCCCTCTTCTCCCCCGCCCGCTTCTATGCCCATACCTCTAAGGACACAGGCCTTAACCCCTTCCCGTACCCTCTCCTTGCCGGCCTTCAATATTCTCGCGCTGGCGCCCCCCCTAAGCGCAACGTCTCTAACCCTCGGCTCCCAGCCCGCCGCCACGCCACGCCAGAACCCTGTCGTTAGACGGCGCATATCGAGTCCGGCGAGTACGGCCTGTGCGAGGCCAACGCCGTCGAGGTAGCCCTCGACAGCAGCGACGGAGAGGCTGCGCAGGGAGACTTCGCCGAGGGCGCGGTCGAGTGTGGTTAACGAAGTTAGGGCGCGCGTGAGGAGGGTGATGCTGGCGGTTATGTGGTTTTGCAAGAGGGTGCGGATTGATGTATGCAGATCTGGGGGTGAAAGGAGGGAGAGCGATTGGAGCGTGCTGGAGAGTTTTTGGCGGAGGGCTGGGGGGGCGGAGGGGATGGTTGTGAATATGGCACTGGGTGGGGGGTTGGAGGTGGTGGAGGCAGTGGAGGTGGAAGAGGGGGTCGGGGTGTCTTGGGTAAGGAGTGAAAATGTAGTGATTATCTCCTTCGCTCGGGAAACGATATTCGACCGCGTGGGCTGGTAAACCCTCTCGTCCAGCGACCTCGCGAGGTCCACTTCCATCAGCGCATCCCCCTGTTCCAACAGCTTCCCCAACTCCACTAGGCTAAAGCAGCACCGAACCATAGCGCTCCACTCCCCGCCCTCCAAATCCGCCACCTGTCGCTCCACCTGCCGAGCAAGCACCACACCACGACTAATTTCACGCAGCACTCTTGTCGTCGCGTGCAGATTCTGAACGACGCGGGCCACCTCCTCTGCGCGGTCGCCCCGGTCAACGACCTCGCGACGCAGCCGCTCGTACGCCGTGTTCAGCATGGCCGTTTGCGCCGTGACGGCTGCGAGCAGGGTCGACGAAGCATGAGTGGTCGTGGCAGTGTGAGTCAGCAGTAAGGCAGAGGAGGCGGTGGTTAGGGTGTGTAGGGTTGTGTCGATTTCCTGGAGGTCAAAGAGGACGCGCGAGAGGGGGGTTGTGAGGTCTAGTGGCTCGTGCGGGTGATTGGTTTGCGAGATCAGTGTGCTAGAGAAGGCAGTTGGGGAGAAGGTCGGTGAGAGAAGGGCAGGGTAGTCGATGTATTGGTCTGTCGAGGTCATTTTGGCTGTGGTAGAAGTTGTGACGATTGAGGAATTTGCGTTGGAGGCTAGTCTGTTTGTTTGGGCCCAAAGTAACGAAGAATTCCAGGGGCTACGATACCGTGTCCCCCACAACCTCTAACCCGAGAGCGGGAGAGCTCCGGGGCAGGTCGTAGCAAAATCCCTTGATCCCGTCCGCCCCTCTCTCTAATATATCACCCACTTCCGTATCAACCACCGTGTTGCTTACGTCGTCGTTGACCAGTGTAGAATTCCCCGCAGTGTCGAGCGCCCTCCGGATATGAAGCGAGTCTCGTGAATCTTTGAAGTCAATTGCGTAGCAAGCCCCTTGCTCAGTCGCCCCGCGTATTCCGCCCTTAGGTGATAAAATACAGTGTTAGCGGTCAAACCCCGAATGAAATTGAGGAAACTCTTAGATAACCACGGGCTCGTTGATGTGCTGGATGATACCTTGCTCTATTGGAGGTGGGGTTTGTTTTCCTAAGGCTAACGTCAAAAAAAGGGATGAGGCTCAACTAAGCATTCCCCTCCATTCTTACGCAGGGCCTTAGCAGTCCCTGCCAAGCGTCGGACGACAACAAACCTTGCTCCACCTTACCCTATTCACAAATCCAACCTTCACAGCTTGGGGACTATTTCGGTGAGTTATTTAGGGGAGTATTCCTTCTTGATGATTGATATAGTGCAGATGGGTCTGTAAATCCATGAAGGCCGTATAACCAGTGCTGTCAAGGCAATTGGCCGTATGTACGATCTTGGCGACGAGGAAACCTAAACCCATCTGGTTTTCAACACAAAGCGCCCATCCTCAAAAGGTATCATACCTAAGTTACCTATCATACCACCATAACATTAGAAGAATCTAGGGATTTTTGCACAGCTTAACATTGAGATTCACGTAATTGGACATTGGGTACGGAACACACACAAGGAATTCCGAGCCCTAGAGTTCTAAAAGAGGGGCCCGAAAACACCGCCAAGACAGTCAATTTGCGTGGGATTTCCACAGTATGATATGATACTGCACATCGCAACCATACTGGCTGGCTTCACTCACTTTCCACCATTGGTTTGCGGGGTAAGGAGAAGTCAAACTCCCGGTGATTTCCTTTCACTTGATTCCTTTTCGATGAGCAAATTTTTTTGTCCACCTTTGTGGTGATTTGCTACCGGCTGAGTGTCGATCCCTTTTATCGCCAAGTTCGTACCCATGGTTCATACGGGTCTCACAACACGATACAAGAGAGGTTTGTGAAATGGATGTTCAAGAAAGATTAAGGTGCGGTATTTTCATGATAGTACAACACCCCAACTTGTTGACTTGAACGAAGATGGCGTATTTATTATAGTTTACATACCACCAGTGGTGCTGCAGTCACTCGTGCGGAGGGCCTCGACCTGCCAGTTGGCTCACCTATCGAGTGACCATCGGGAGGACTTGAGTGGATTAGCATGCCCGCATGCGTGCTTGCATAATTACTGCCAGCAGCGGTGATTCCCCCGGCAGCATTTCTCTTTAGGATGTTTGAATTGGTCTCGTGCCCATTTGCTGTTTTCGGGAGGGGGTTGTGCTCCAAGTTTAGAGATCATGATAGTACAATAACCGATGGGAACAATCACGATACGGTAGCAGAGCAGGTATGTTGGAACCATATTTACATACCAGGTAGTGGGTAAACTAAATACCCGTACCCAATATATAACAACTTGGCAATCTTACAGCACGGGTATAAGACCACGTGCCACTGCCAAGATCGCTCTCCCTTGATCCCTCTCTAAGGAGACCCCCACTAAATCGGGTCTGTAACCTTAAATAACTTAGCGCAGAACAATTTATCCGTCCTTTCCTCCCTTCCCGATGGAGTAACGCACACATGACTTCCTACCTTTCTTCCCTAGAGGCACCCGACCGGCGCTGTGAGGTGGGCGTCGCCTCTCTCCCTACCTCCATCCATGTCTTCAGGGGTTGACTAGAGTATGGTGGGGGTTAGTTGGCTAATGTAAGCTAGGGAAAGCTAGGGTAGGGTAAGGGAGATAATATCGGGAAACCTGCGGGGTGGTGCCGTAACAACCCGAATAATTGAACCCTACCTTGCCTTTGCAGGTGGGGTCCGGAACTGTTTTTCTCCTTCTTTTGCCCCAAGCTGGGGCTGAGGCGGTGAGTTTTCGTAGTGCTTTCGTGCCCCCATCCAAGAGTGGGAATTTTAGACGTCATGGCGCGAGGTCCAATCGTTCCGCTTTGGCAGGGCTGGTCGGGAGCATGGGTGCTTGATCACGCAGAAGATGTGCGGCCAAGTGCGATCTTGGCGATAAAGGTCCTCGCCCCCTCCATTGGGTCTTCTTAGCTTATCCAAAAGCAATGCAGAACGGGTGAAATCAAACAATAGGGTGGAGGATTGTTTAAACTTTCTAGGCATGATATACTTTATGAGAACCTTCACATACCACCATGAGGGTCATGAGAATAGGGTAATGGTTAGGGAGCATTGTAATATGCCTTGCGCATGGGAAACTCATAGATGATCGAAAGTACCTGTTTTCTGCTATCATTAATATTTCCTGAATTGCACTTTAGGCATTAACTAACAAAGCTTAGAATATTGAAATAATGATATTTAGCTTACTGTAGGGGATTAAGAAACTTTTAATATTTGTTACAAAGAGACAGGGTTGAGATTTTGCAAAATGAAATTGTAATCAAATATATACTTGAGCTTTATAAGATACACTTCTAAATAGGATCTAAATGGACCTATTTATCAGGGTAAAATAGGTTAAAATATATATAGTAAGTGTATTCAATGTTAAAATGAGAATTTTGAGTGAAATTTGGTGCAAAATAGTATATTAGAGTACTTTGCAGAATTAGTCAATAGTATAAGGAGAGACTGAGTAGCATATTTGAGAGGCTAATAGAAGAAAGAAGTCTTACTTGTGATAAGGATACTTCGACCCAAGTATCCATAACTAGAATAAGGCCAAACAATAAGTGAAACTACAATCTCCTAATCCAAATCCCTATCCAAGCACTGTATATATTATAACCATAACTACAACTAGAATCATGCTTACTACCAAGATATGTAAATGTGAGGCAGGTTTGAGATCAGATATCATCCAGGTAGGAGAGTTATAGATCAGGTGAGGTGAGTACACAATTGCAGAGCACCAGAAACAGGTAGCTCACACATGACATAGGTGTTCATATCTGGATAGTATTAAAATAGACAGCTCTAAGTAATGCAAAATCAGAACATAATGTAGGATGAACGCTACATACTGATTTGACATTAGCAGCCTAGTGAGAGGTATGTCAGATACACATAATGCATGGAAAGGAATATATTATTTTTACTGATCAAGAAACTTGAATATTCAAGGTAATTCTTGATCCATATTAATATAATTATAGTTAAATGACAGAAGGTTAGTTAATAATCAAGATTATTAGAACAGGAAGTGATAGTAAAGTGACTAATCAAAAGTCTTGCTGATCAGACACTTCGTACTAGCAACCACTCACCAACAATATTCTGATCTTTGATGAGCTGTACCACAACCACCAAGTATTAGAAGACTTTGTAAATAGCTGAAGGATAGCCTTCAAAGTTTATCTATAAGATAACGACATAAGTGATTTTTGGAAAGTTTTTTATACTGGTTTATTAGAGTAGCTTATTTAAAAATAAATAAAATAAAAGGTCACTTATTGGTGCTCAATGATCTTAGTGAGATGGAACTTTACAAAGCTGTAGAACTTGCAGTTGGTGATCAGTGTACTTGAAATTGATAATAGGATATTACATGAATCAAGTGACTTTACATTGTGAATTTAGAAAACAGAGAACCAATTTCTGGTGAGATATCTGCGGTTAAAAACTGCTGCTCTTGCCTGTTTTTGGTGTATAACCATGAGAATCAACAAGACTTTTGCTTAGTCACTTTAGAATGCTGTTAAATTTAAATATAATTGGTTACTACAAAGACTGACTTTTATTGTATTTTACAAAATTGCCAATTATTCAAAGTATATAAAAGCTATTTTTACTTCATAGTTTATTCTGTCAAGTATGGTTCCGGAAGACTATACTCTGTACTAACTTTCTAACAAAATATGTGACAATTTTGCCTGTAATGCCAAGTGTAACACTGTGAACAATTTATAAAATTTGTAGATTCTGAAAACTATTACTCAAATTCAGATTATATAAGCTAGTATCATATTATATAAACTGAGAGCCTCACAGACTGATATTAATTGTGTATTTTATTCAGAAAAGAAATAATTCTATAATAATATTATTATATGATATGATAGATGTAATTCAAATCTAAATATCTACTGATAAGAATAGTATGGGGTAAATACATACTTTGGAATCACATCAGATTCATAAACAAAAATTTTCCAATATGCTTCCATTATTCAATATACATGTCCATACTGTCTTAAAGAGTAAGGAAGTACGGAAAGAAGGCAATAGATTGCTAATTTTTTCATAAGGCAAAGATTGCTAAAATTATAAAATATTTAAGGCCCTGCTCGGCATGTACCAATAAAAATATATCGCAATAAAAGTTGAAAATGGCATATATGGTAATAAAAATATTCAGTAGTGAAAAAATATATAGCTGTTCGGTAACCATTTTATAATTTTGTAGAAAAATATCAATAGCCCTATAATATAGATGAGGGCAACAACAAAACAAAAATTTCTTATATAATGTATATTGAGAAAAGGTTTTCTTCATTAAACAACCAATAGCCTCCCTTCTTAAACCATCAATTATCCACAACTACCTCAATCCATCTGCCTCTATATTTCGCTATTACATCCAGTTTTATTCTTCATTGTAAGTTTTTTCATACTATTATTTGATTTATTTCTGGTAAAACTGGTACTCTTTCAAATCTATGATCTGTTACTAGTAATAGTTTGTGTATTTGATTATCAGAAAATGGGAAACAGTGTCTGAATTGAAGACAGTGAGAGATTCCTTATTGAGGTGCTACTCAGACATGTCGATAATGGTGATCGTGGCGAAAATGGGTTTAAAAAGGCAGTCTGGCTAAGCATTGTTGGTGAACTAAACAATGCTTATAAAAACGTAAGTACCAAACCGTTTACGGTTGCTCAAGCCAAAAGCAAGGAAGTTATTGTAAGTTTGTACTAATCTAACATGAATTGTTTCTATATTAATATTGTTATTTATAACTTGAGCAAAAGCTAATAGCAATATAGTTGAAAAAGGAGTTTGATATTGTTCATGCCATTCGTCAGAATTCTGGGTTTGGGTGGGATGATAATAGAGGTTTGCCAACTGCTTCAGCCGAGGTGTGGAGAGTTTATCTGGATGTAAGTTATTGAATTCATTGTTAATCAAAAAATCAATACTAAGCATTTACTAGAGTCATAAAGAGGCTTCGAAGTATAGACATAAGGGCTTTCCTCTTTACGACCTTTTGGCGAGTCTATTTCTAGGAGTACGTGGCTCAGGCCAGTATGCTCATACAGCCTCTATAAGATCTCAGGTTGAGGAGGGTCAGGAAAGCAATGCCGATTCAAGTGATGCTTTCCAAGTCTCCCAATCACACTCTGCGGATGATTTGTCAATCCTCTTTGACATTGATTCCCAGAGTGGGCTGGGAGAGGAAGCATCAAGCAGTAGGCCAAATTTTAATACTATGCTTTTGGAGGACCAAACACTGCTTCGCCGTCAGAGATCTGCTTCTGATTCGCTTGATCAGCCTTCTGTGTCAACTGCCCTTCATGAAGCAACCCCACCCCGCAGGAAACGTCTTAGAGCAACAAAGGTTGCCCAATCATCCCTGACTACAGCATTCAGTCAAGCAACAAGTGAGGCTGTACATCAGCGGGAATATGGTATACCATCAAAACATGAGCGTGCTATTAAGATCTTCGAAGAATGCTATTCAGATAAACTCACTATAGATGAGATGGTTAAGGCAGTTTCCCTTTTTGAGGATAGAGCAAAGGCCTGTGTATTTATAGCTCTGTCAGCTGGAATTATTAGAGATGCTTGGCTTAGAGGCCAAATTCGCATTTAAGTGAGATGTTTGTAGACTATAAAGTTTGCTAGAATTTGTACAGCTCACTGGTTTTTTTTTTTTCCTGTAGATCAAATTTTAAAATAGGATTTTTTTATTATTATTAGAAGTGCCTATGTAACATGCTATCTAATTTAACCTATGTCTTGCAAGATATGACTGATACTCTACTCACATATCTTGTACAATCTGTTCCCTAATTGCTAACATGGTTTGAGAAGCTTGGCCTTCCAGAGCTACAGTCTCCTGACTTCCATTGTTAATATCCCTAACTGTATCCTCATCCTCATCATCTCAATCACCTGAATCCTCCTGAGAGGCCTGCGGATTTCCTGCTACCAGTTGATTTAAGGTTAGCATACTAGTTCACTGGTAATCTAAATACTTGATAATAGAAACAAGAAGTAATATTACAAAAATACATACCAGATTCTGCTGGGCAATCAATATAACGTTCCGCCTCAGAAGATTCCTTGCGGATAAAGTTGTGCAATCCGGCCAAAACAACTACAAGCTTTACTTGGCTAACCATTGGATACTCTGGTTGTCCTCGCAAGATGGCAAAACGACACTTCAGAATGCCAAATGTGCGTTCAATTACATTTCGTAATTGTGAGTGCCGAAGATTGAATAGTTCTTCTTTATTTCTCGGTCTATTTATATTCAATACTTGATTAGTACTGATTGTTTGATACTTTTATATTCACAATAGATAAAAAAATCAGAATATTACGTACCTTTTACGTGATTGATAATGCTCACGTAAATGATACCTTAGACCACGGTATGGTGTCAAACATTTGTCATCCAAGGCATATGCAGCATCTCCTAGATAATATTTGCCATCGGGAACAGTAAACCCCTTAGTCAATGCATCTTTAAAAACTCTGCCATCATGGGCTGAGCCCTCCCAGCCAGACAACACATAACAAAAATACATACTGAAAGTACAGGCAGCAAAGACATTTTGCGTTACCTGTCCTTTCCTGTTACAATAAGCTGCTACCTGACTCTTGGAGATATGTGCTGCTATATGGGTACCATCCATAGCTCCAAGTACATCTTTGAAAAAGGGATAGAACTTGGAATTACGCTGAACCTCATAAGGGCATTCATTTGGTGGTAGAGTGATAAACTCTTCTGCCAATACCATAAGAGCATCAAGAACCTGGTTAAAATATCTTATTCAATCAAAATTAGCTATCTAGTTTACTATATCTAACTATTATGAATTTACTAAAATCATACACAACTAGGAGAAACTTACTCGCTAACACTCCCTGCCCCATGTTGAAATCGTTCCTGAACCTCACGGCTCGATCTGTT
>Ga0307513_10001900_pt1 | contig 29685 bp, 35 predicted proteins | sample 15_EM_MG_FD_202174 | JGI IMG/M metagenome (GOLD analysis project Ga0307513, IMG submission 202174) | Populus trichocarpa ectomycorrhiza microbial communities from riparian zone in the Pacific Northwest, United States - 15_EM | ecosystem: Host-associated > Plants > Roots > Unclassified | place... | reverse complement strand
GGCGTGCGTGTCCCACCCCCCCGCCGCCCCCTCCCCCCCCCCGGGGGGGGCGGCGCCGTTGTATCATACGTTTTTTTTTCGCCCTGGGAGAGAGGTTTATAAATATAAAGGCTTCTCGTTCATATGAAAGTATGGGCTTTGTGGGATTGGTCAATGGGGGTCTTTTGTGGGCTTGGGAATGGTTGATTTTGACTAGTTCTAATCGAGGGTCTGCAGCTACACAATACTGCTAAATAGCAACCTGCCGCCAAGCGTGCTCAACCCAAAGATAGCACAGCGAAAATGGCAAATCCTCTACGGCACCAAATTACTCACCTTGCTTCATTTCCCTACACCGCCCACCAGTTTGTCAGTGAATATGGTGGGTGGGGTGTGGGGTGGAGGGAATCGTTATGGCATTGGGCCGCTAGGAGACTACTTGGCAATTCCAGATGCTGTTGGAATTGATAGGTAGAATATGGGTTCGGACGAGTATCAGTGAGCGTGAAATGGGCGGGTGTTTTCCGTCCCCTGAATGGTTACGTCAAAGTCAAACCTGAGCAGAGAAGGCTATTTGGGTTCTTTTGAGTTCGCCTACAGGGGTGAGATCCGGGGGGAACTTGTATATATAGGTTCAAAATGAAAATTAAAGTAAAAAAGTAGCTCTACTAGCATATAAGAGTCACAACTCTCACTATTGAACAAAAGCAACTATGATAGGTAAGTATGAGAAGAAGAAAAACCAGTGGCTACCACGAAATAAGGAAATTCACCTCTTCCCTCACCTCCCCTCCTCCATTCATCTTACCTAATGGCCCACATATGTGGGGAGGCTACATACATTACCGGTTAGGAGCATGCTCGCCCGTGGCCATGTGGTGCCTCACTTGGATACTTCGCCTACGTACCGCTGTTCACAGGCCCCGTTTACACGTGAATTGCGGATAAAAGATATTAGACTTTCAGCACTTAGAGTCGCTTCGCAGGAACAAATGCTGACTTCCCGAACGCCAATATCAACACTTACCACTCATATTGCCCAAATCCCCGGTTCTATAACAACCAACCCCTTGACCCCCAAACAAGCCCTGGTATATGTAATATTTCTACCATCTGACCCGAGAAACGGAGATGGAACCCAGAGAGGAAGAAGTGCAAAAGCCATCCCCTCCGCTGGAGACTAATAAAACAACCGGGAATGGACGCAAAAGGGATTCTTGAAATAGAGCAATAAAACGGCAGAAAGCGCTAAACCACTCGCACGGCTCCTAGTCCTCCTGGCCCAGGGCTGTGCCTTCGAAATTTCCAAGTGGAGCGCTCTCTCTAACAATCCAACTATCAGGAAGCCACGCGGACAAGAGTTAATTCAGGGGGCCGGCACTTGTGCATAGCCGTACCCCCTCCGGAACACGGCACCTTTTTGAGCAGGCTAAAATCCAGGCGGTTCACAGGTTCGTCCCTACTGCGATCATATCATATCTGCACCATTACATTCCACTCAGCCGGTGGGGAAGCTGGCAGTTATCAGATAACGTGGGAGAGTGCTTGCCCCACCTGAACCGCAGGGACGGGCATTTATAGCGGGAGAGGAAATATCTCCTGGTCGGCTGAGATAGTGTGGAAATTGGCCTCAGGCACTAGTTTGACTAAACTAGCCATATATAGATAAGCATGGCTTCTGAGGGTTAGCTTTGGTATAGTCGGTGGAACAATAGAATGAGTTACATGCTTTTGTTCCCATTGGCATGTTAGTAATCTGAATGGCCGCTCACGCATGAGACCATTTTTCACACCGTCTCAACCGACCAGGAGAGAGTGGGTTGGGGGAGTTGCTTGGGTGTGATGGATGCCAGCTCGACTGCGGGGTGGTGTGGTACTTGCCTATTTTCCGGCGATGGGAGCAGGGATGGTTGGGAAGTTTCAAGCTGAAATAGGGCTACGACCAGGGTACGTGCTCTAGTGGAGAAGCTTTCAACCCCCCCCCCAGAAAACAACTCCCGGTCCATATACTGAGTACTCATGTCGTCCGCATGCTTAGCCGTGGGACCTACTTGCAAATATTCCGGGTGGTAGGTGGCGGTGGGAGTGTTAGAGTGATATCATGTGATCATTGTAATGGAAGACTCTTTGTGATGGGGATAGGCAGGGAGATAGATATCCTTAGCTCGTGAATGCCGGATACGCCAGGCTGAGGCGGTGCCGGTATTATCGCAGGACTTGATATTTGCTTTGTCGAAAAATGTAGGCCGTCCTCTATTGATCTACTGGGGGGAATGGCCACGCCTGGTTTGGCCTGGCGGGACCACTGGAACCTCTACAAACCACAACGACAATAACAACAACCCGCCCGGTCTCAAACTCCGAATGCGATATTGCGACTCCCATAATCGGTGCATGCCCTTGGCCAGTCGGGGGGGAGGTGTCTTAGACACTTTCCAGCGGCTTTATGACAATATTTTGTCGTCTTTACCGGCATCAGCAAACCAGGTTTAGAGCCCTCTTATTTGTCCCAAATCCCTCCGAGAAGATTGTTACCCCCTTCTTGACATGACTGGACATGTCTAGGGGAATAGGGTTTTTCCTCTTTTGCTCGACCAGTTTTGCACAACTTATGAAAGTCGCAATAGTGCGCAAGTAAACTACTTCCCAAAAGCGAAAACTTCACACCCACGTGCTCCCACCCTCCCAGCAAATCAGGTGTAATATTAATGCAAAACAGCTATACCCCATCTTAGCCTTATCGATTTCTCCTCCAGACAAGGCTACTAAGTCTCGATTCGGTCATACCTTCGTGTCAACAGCGCATCCATCCCTGATAGCTTAGAGAGGATAAACATTTTTTGTCTCTAGATTAAATGTGGTGGTTGTTAGCACAACCAGGTGTGCAGCATGTCGGTAGAAGCTATGCAGAAGGGGGAATATAATACCGTGCCTTGAGCTTAGTTAAATGATATAACTGCCGATGGTTGGTGGCTTGATTGCTCAGGTCCACAGGGATCAGTATCATAGTTATCGATAGGTCGCTGAGGAGGGTTCGCTGCGGAAAGTAGGGTTGGCGAGATGGGGGCCTGGCCTACTCTGGGGCGGCTACCGATTGAGCAACCTCTGCGATGATTTCTCAGGTTTTTCTCAGGTTCGGGGGTTGGGGGGCAAGCTTCGAGTTCTCCTGACTAGTTCATTAGAAGCGGACTCTCATGGCGATCGGCTTTGTTCCCCGCAAACAGGCTTTTTTGTTTCTGAGAATCTGGAAGCCATGATAGGATCTGATAACGAAGTAAAATAAAATAAAAAGCTCTGCTCGTATTGTTCTCTGGGGGTTAACCTATTGTAGAGCTCTAGGTACCAGTACTCGAATACTTGTACGATACCGTATGCAGTAAATGTTACAAACTTGCTTCACACCTAACCAAACCATCCACCCCCCAATCTCCCGTACTTCGCCTAAGACAACTCTCGGGCTGAATGCTTGTGGTCCACTAATTAGCTACATAAGGCCAAACCCTCCAAGCAAATCGTGTACCAGTATTCCGCTCGTTTCACTAAAGCTACAGAACCGCAAGAGCAGAAGTATCAAGTTCACGGTGGGGAAAAGAGAAGGTCAGTGGGTGAAGATTATTTCTGGAACATCTCGTATTTTGTTCGCAGAAAGTGCATGCTCGACACAGTGCGGGGGGAGGTTCGCTAAAGAAGCACATTCAGCCAGATGCCTTTTTTTTTCTTTTTCATGGTTGGCTGAAGGTGGGGGATTTAAGCGCTCCCTTGTTAAAGATCGTACTAGGAAGTTCCGTGCTGGATAGGGTATGTGGGGTAACAGCACTACGGAGAGTCTGGCTGGGGAAATATTTGGAGATATCATGCTACGACACCTTACCGTAAGTCCGCAGGTACTCGGGAGGTATCCCTGTTCATAAACTTGGTAGCAAGAACTCGCAAAAGGTTGGAAAGTGAAAACAGGGATTATCTCTTGATAAACCAGTGTGATGAAAAAGCGAAGATAAACCTATGATGGGCGGATAATATCATATCCATAAGAAAATATGTTTCTTTCTTAAGGGATCAGGAATCTGGTCTTAGGGCAATATGGCCATGAAAGTACTAGTGCTTTGCTCATCACATGGCGCAACAAAGATGATTTTAAGACGTCTTATAATACGGTGCTGTTTCTTTCCAGACATTGTGATCGCCTGATCGTTTTGGCCCTGATTCAGCACGGGTGGTTTCCGGGTTTTAATATACCCCCCAAATATAATAATACCAGCCTTCCTGAGACCATGTCTGGCGACCCAACTGCTTTTGTGTTCGAATGCACTGCGTGAGTCAAAACTGATCCGAGGAAAAAATGACAGATGAAACGATTATGACGCCTAGGAGATGTGCGTAAAGTGTGACATCAAGATCTGCTTTCCCTATTCTTTCTTTTTATCCCAGGGTGTCAACAGAAGACCGCTTATGATAGTGTGGGATATCTCCTTCAGAAACATGATAGTCGGGCTTTGTACGAGTACTATTATGGTACAAGTATGCCAGCACGTGGGCCAGACTACGGATCGCCATCTTTCCTTAACCCTGCAACATCGCCCACCGGTGTCAAGCAGGCAAAAGTGCAACATCAACTTTCCCTCCTTCCACCGATAAGTCAGAAGGCCTTGCTCCTCGCAAATAGTTGTTCCAAGATACCGATACTCGTATCACTAACATCGGTTGGTTTATGCCTTGCCCAGCCCAGGTAACGACAACCCCTTGTAATTGGTTATTCACGGGGTGCTCCGTATGGGAGCTCGCATGAGTAAGTAGTCAGAGCCAAGACGAGGGTCATCCGCTTTGCTTGCCTGATTTGTGGCTTGGGGGGGTAAGATTATTGATGCTAACTACATTCGATCGGTCGAAAATGATCTTCGGTAAGAGCTTACACCGTTTAGAAATGGAGGTCTTCGAATACAGTACGGTATATGATCTTCTCTTTGCAGCTTTCAGCTACGGCTGAGCGAGAGAGCTCAAGAGGAATCCCAAAGCCCAGAATCTATAAAGAGAGGATCTCCAACAATGTAATATCCACAATCCTACCAGTCTTCTTGAGGCACCAGTAAGCACCTAAAGAGCAAAACCTCATCCACCCCCGCAGTCATCACCGAAAATGTCAAGCAGGGTCCCAGCCCCAGACACTGACAAGCTAAACGGCCACTGGATTCTCGGCGAAATCCTCGACCACATATCCGAGTTCGTCGACGACTTCCCCAGCATCGATTTCAGCCATCTAAGTACGCTCATCTCGGATGTCCGTAACCACAAGGCCGACACAGAAACCCAACTCCGACTCTTCCTGAAAGTCTTCCGGAAGACGAAGAAGTATAAACAAGCCTTCAAACTCCTCGACCCCTTGGTCAGACAGCAAATCGACAGTTTTATAGAGAGCGGTTCTGCATCGGAGGTCACAAAGTCTGGGTTCGAAGTTCTTCCCAGCCCTGCCGCTATCCACCACTTCAAGGCCTTGAAATCCATCTTCAGGTGGGAGCATGCGCCCAAGATCTATGAGGACATGGCCAGGACCAAGGTCATGGAGGTGCATGTGGATAAGGCGTTCGAAAACTGGGGGTTGTCAGTTCAGAATAAGCCCAAATTCACGTTCGTCCCAACCACCATCCTCGGATTGGAGAACCTCGTGAAGTATGCCAAGAGGAAGGGCCTGCGCGTTAGATGCAGTGGCTACAGACATAGTTGGGCCCCGCTGTTCTCCGGCGACAACGAGATTTTGGTCTCGCTATTGAATATTCAGCAGGCGACGCAAGTTCCGGATGCCTCGGCGTTGTTCCCTTCTCCACAGTCGAACGCACTGAATGAGCTTAAGAGTATTCAAATCGACGATCTCACGGTCGCTTCGAAGCCGGGGAATAAGTGCGTTCGTGTTGGCGCCGCGGTTACCGCGGAGGAGTTTAGGAGGTGGCTAATTGCTCACAATACCTGGGCGCTGCCGATGGATGTTATCCTTGTTGAGCAAGTCCTCGATCCCAAGTCATAATATGTCACTCGTGCTAATTTTTCTTCTTTGAACAGAGTCACTACGGTATGACATCTTTTTTTTTTAAATCCAGATGCGAAAATCGCTGTGAATGGTTTTTATTGACTTTAATACCACAGGGTGGAGTAAACGCCCCCATCTGCCACGGTGGCGGGCATCGGCACAAGACTATCTCCGACCAAGTCCGGGGTGTAGAATACGTCGACGCGAACGGCGTCCACCAAACCATCTCGGACCCCGAACTCCTCAAGGCGGCAGCGGGCTGTTTCGGCCTCCTCGGTATAGTTACCCATATAACCCTGGAACTCCAACCAATGTCCTACCCCGTGATGCGTCCGGAGAAGCCAGATATCAACCTCGCCATCCCCCCTCTAAAACCCGAAGATGTTCCCCATGCTTTGCAAAAGGACTTCACACCAGAACAGCTCGTCGAAGCCACCAGGCGTTTTGAGGAGCGGGCCGAGAACGACTACTATTCTGAATTCTTCTGGTTTCCCTTCCAGCAACAAGCATGGGTGAACTGCTGGAATCCCGTGGACAACCAAGAGGGCGCGGAGGATTACCCGCCCACAGCCGAAGTCTGGCTCCAATGGATTCAGGGATGGTTAGGAGGAGTGATCATCGAGACGGATTTCTTCAAGGCCATCCCAGGACGCTGGCAGGCGGAGTTCTTGGCGACACTCACGATGGCCGCATTACCACCCCAATTTTTCGGAAAACACGATACTGAGATTAAAACCTTTATGCCAGACGCGTTGCACTTTAGACGTGGTGTAAGTATCACTCCCCCTCCACTGCCCCTCCAGAGGATCAAAACAATACTGATGAGCTCTCTTTAAAAAAAACATTAAAGGTCCAAAATATGCGTTGCCGGGACATGGAATTCCAAATCCCAATCCCAAGCCGTAAAGATGACCCCTCGAAGCCTGACTGGACAATCGTTCAGCGTGCCTGGTGGGACGTCATAAACCTCGTCTACTCTGACCCCGAATCCCCCATGCGCCTAACTCTAGAACTCCGCATTATGGCGGACAGCGATATGATCATGGCACCCCAGCGCGGGAATAAGCACGGAACCGCCAGCATCGAGGTCTTATCCATCCCCGACGCGGTTAGCGATGGAGAATGGCAACCGTTCTTGCAGGTGATTGCCGACAAGTGGATGGGTTATGAGAAGATTTATGGACAGAAGTTGAACGTTAGGCCGCATTGGACCAAGGAATGGTTTGTCACTCCCGCCCGCTCATGCTCAGGCTTTATGTTTTTTTTTTCTGACGGGTTGAGCAGGGATGGTTTGAATTTGGGCGGTATTCCAGCTAGGGAGTATCTCAAGACTGTGGCGTACAAGGATGAGATCCCGGAGTTTAGGGACACCTTGAAGAAGATTGGGGAGACGCAAGGATGGGGGTTGGAGGATATTAAGAAGCTGTTTTCGAATGAGCTTTGGGATCAGTTGGTGCTTGATACTGTGCAGGTTTAGAGATGCTGCGGGGCATGTGCTGTATGTAGGATCACGATTGGGGGATTGGTATGACATTATGCAATGGAAGGCAATTTCTTTGTGCTATGTTGTTTGATTTCTTGTAGAGGTTATTCCCGTGCCAACAGTATGGTGTACTATCGTAGGTGCAGACAGCTAGTATGCTTTCACCTGAAGCTCAGAATGGCTAACAACTTTTGGAGGCCCTCACGGAGAAAATGTCACCGACGTGCATGACTGCTCTCGGGTTGCCCCACCCACAGCGCAAGAAGCCCAGTACGCCAATTACCGGTGCCGTACCCTAGCCCCTGGTATCGGCACCGTCGCTTGACCAGCTAGAAGGCTGCCTTCTGACAGTTTATCCTGCAAGGCCCTTCCATTTCTCGAGCACTATTATGATACACAGCAGTTCTCGGAAGCCGGGGCCCTCGGTGAAAAGCACTCCGGTGAGCCTTGCCAGAGTAGCTCCACACCATCAAACAGCTTTGGCATAGGTTACAGGTTAAGCCACCCCGACAAAGACAGAAGGAAAAAATCCAACGAAATAAAGCAAATGCTCCCCAAGAAATAATAATGCTATGTAACTGAAGCGCTTGTTGATCTGTGTTCGCTTGTTCTCCCTTAAACAGCCGGTTCCCCAATAAAGAAAGCTTAAGCTACCGGCAATTTAGCCGGGTCCTAGAATACCGCACTAGTAGTACGAACGAGACTAGACAGTAAAGTAACCCACCGTACCCCGCGAACCTCATCACTACCCACCACCACAGGGCGTTCCAGGCCAACACGCCCTATCGGTACTACACCAAGGGGGAGAAGAAAAAAAGGTTACACCCTATCCCATCCCACTACCAAGCCGATAACCGGTACCAGTACTCCTTCATGCCACAACGCCTGCAAGTCCGATCGAAACGACCAAAAGTCACTTTCGCGCACAGCAAAATGTCGACCACTTCCCCCTCCTCCACCGCCTCCTCATCAAAGGCCCCCTCCAACTCGACAACAAGAACTCCCTCTACACCCAGCGAAATCTTTGATGACATCCTATCCTCCGCGCAACCCCCACCAACATACTCCCAGCAAACCTGGAACCCCTCAAACCCCTACTTCCCCCATTACCACAACCAAAATATGTCCACTACCACCATCACTACCCCATCCGATCCACTCATCCCGCCGACTCCGGCCCTCTTTACAACACCCCCTATCCTCCAAGACACGCTCAAAACCCTCTCCAGCAAGGACCAACTCGCCACAGCAGACATCTGCATGAAGCACCTTTCCAATCCATCAGATCCATTCCCTATCCTGAGCCGGCGCGAGCACATTGCCTTTCTCGAGAGCGGTATTCTCGGCGGTCAAAACGGCAAGTTACACCGGGGCATGGTAGCGCTGGATGCATCGAGACCTTGGATCATTTACTGGTGTTTGCAGGGGTTGGCCAGTTTGGGGATTGATGTGGGGAAGTATAGGGAGCGGGTGATCAGCAGTCTCCGGCCACTACAGAATGCGTCTGGGGGATTTGGCGGTGGGAATGGACAGGTATCACATGTCACGTCCAGTTATGCCGCGGTTCTAGCGCTGGCTGTTGTCGGGAGAGGCGATGACGGGGATGGTGAAGAGGGTGAGGCACTTGAAGTAGTAGACAGAAGAGCAATGTTCCGCTGGCTGCACGAAATCAAGGACTGGGAATCGGGTGGCTTTAGAGTCTGCATTGGTGGCGAAGAAGATGTTCGTGGTGTCTACTGCGCACTGGTAATCTTAGCCCTCCTCGGCCTCCCCACTTCTGGAGACCTGGCCAAGGGAACAAAGGAATACCTTGGCCGCTGTCAAACATACGAGGGTGGCTTCGGTGCCACGCCGAACGGGAACGAAGCGCATGGTGGATACGCGTTCTGCACACTTGCTGGATTGTGTATTCTTGGTGAGCCGGCAGTGGTGCTGAGGAAGCATTTGGACATGGAACGCTTGGTCTCTTGGCTCAGCGCTAGGCAGCATGCTCCGGAAGGGGGGCTGAGCGGGCGGACGAATAAACTCGTTGATGGGTGCTATTCTACTTGGGTCGGCGGGTGCTGGGCGTTGATCGAAGCCGGCATTAACGGCCCGCAGGATGGAAACGAGGAAACACTGGGAGAGAAGAAGGTTATTGGAAGTCTCTGGAGCAGAGAGGGATTGGCACGGTATATTATGAACTGTTGTCAAAGCCCAAGGGGCGGCCTTCGCGACAAACCCGGGAAGTAAGTCTCCCCTATTCCTCCTTCTTAACCAGCAACTAACACAAAACAGAGGCGCAGACTACTACCACTCAAACTACATCCTCCTCGGCCTCGCCAGCACCCAGAACTACTTCTACTACACCTCCTCCCCCATCCCCCTCTCCTCCTCGCCCCTTCCCCCTTCCTCCCTAAACTACGAATCTGGGGATCTCCCCATTCCTCTCACAGCCCCATTCCTATGGCGCTACTCCCCACGCATACCCAGCAATACCCCGAACGTGGCGGAAGCAATCGTCAAGGATATGCCGGCGTGGCCAGATGACGTTACCGAAGAGGACATGCTTCCTGGACAGGAAGTCGAGAGCGATAGGTTGAAGGTGCATCACCCGATTTTCAATATTCCGTTTGAAAGGGCAGGTGAGATAGAGGCTTGGTGGAAGGGGAAAGTGGGGTTTTAACGCTAGGAACCGGGGGTTCTGCGCCTTTTGCTAGCCTTTAATCCTGCGGTAGCCGGCGGATTGTGTGATTAACTTAAGTTTTCGTTTCTCATTTGCGTCAATGTGTGTTCGCGAATAACCCCCCCTCCGCATCCTTTTTCCGGCAGGGAGTATGATAATTACTTTCCACGTACAAACTTCTTCCATGAGCAGACTTTCCGTGCAAGTGCCCTTTACTGAGTAGTCCACTATAACTCTAACAGCGCCATACCACACCCTCCCCTATCAACCATCCGCTCTGCTAGTCACTCGTAATCAAGCACGCTACCCTTGATCACCCCTTACACCCACTCGTGGTAAGATATGGTCTCCTGCCACCACCACCACTCGAGCAAATTTCTGACTCCAGATTTCGAGCACAGAATTGCTTCAGGAAACCAAAGCACAAAATCGATGGTAGGGCGGATCAATCCATAGTGCGCCCTCGGGGTTGTATATCGGGGGATGGGGTGATGGCATTGGGTGTGTGGAAGGAGTCTGTAACTGTATGGCCCCACGGGGGGTGAAGGATCGGAGGGAGTGGATGGAGTTTGCTAAAACGCGAGTTGCTCCATTGAATACTGATCACCACTTTAGCTATAATAAGGTATTTCGATGAGAGAAATTTGTTTCGTTAACGAATCTTGAAACCTTCCGGCACCATGTGTTAAACACGGAGAGAATCTCATGTTGTTGGAACGTACTCATTGTTTAAATGGTCACTGCTGCCGGTATTTACGAGCTCTCGAAACATGTCTATACTGCTCCGGTATCTGGGGGAGGCACGAGGTGATATGGATGAATTGCTATAATATAGCAAAAATCCGGCGAAAGAGGGCAAACGACCGTGGGAGACAAAGGCAGCCCATAATACCCCAGACGAAACTTAATTCCATCAACCGCCTAGGTAACAAGATGCAAAGACCTTGAGCGCATGGGTTTATAATACTAAGAGGGCATCCAGAGAGCCACAATAAGAAAAAGTATCCACCTGCCACCATGGTGAATGCCACTGCCAGGCAGACAAACCTCCCCCCCCCCAATTATCGATCATCCAGGAAGCTACAGAGGATCAGAATGCTAGACTACCTACTAAGTTACGGCGCCATCACTACCAAGGCGCGAAAGAGAAGGCCCAACACGGAAGAGCGAACAAGCAAAAAAAAAAAAAGGAAGCAAACTATAATACATGACTAACGAGATCGGGATACTCTATAAAGCAGAGAACTCAACCAGCCCAACAATAAGAACGAAGTATTAAATGATATCCGGAAATTTCAAAAGCTATCCTAAGTAGAAGACAGCTAATGGCGAGGGGAAACTACCGACCGGTAAAGCCATCGCCCAGATGTGATTAAACGTTCTCATTAACAAGTAGTTAAGGCAGTAAGTACGGTACCAGTATGTAACTGCATGCTCTCATAAAAGACATGATATACTGTACAGCACCAGGGTGCTTCCAGAAAATGTTCCGAAGGAAGAAGGACTTTGACGCCCTCGCTACAAAATATTCCCAACATCACACCCGGTATGATACCATAATATTATTATCATATATAAAGCAAAAAAAGGAGGAGGGCAAGAAAACAAAAAAGCCCCTATGGTGGTGGCGTCGGACGTTGGTGGTAGTTTATTGGGGAGTCCCGTATCATAACGCTCCGATAATGCACGCCACAACAGCAATGCAACCTACATAACACAGCATATACCGGCAACACCCGTCCCCCCGATCTTCAAACCTAATTTTCACCTCACCCCATCAACCATCAACCACCAACCAAACGACGAACCCCCCCTCTCTCCCCCCACCCACAAACATGTTTCCAACACGCGCGCTCCTGTCGCGTGCCATCTGGAAGGGTGATGACCACCCCTTGCTAAAAATGACCGTTCCTCAATATACTAACGTTTCCGCCCGCAAACAGGACCGTTCATCGTTCCCTTCCCCCTCCAAGACCTGTCGAGCCTAGAGCCGGGGAAGAAGCCATTGGCGATCCAAACCCAGGCTCGATCGTGCACTATTATTCCCCCGTTCGTCGGACAGCGGTTTCAGGTTCATAATGGAAAGGATTACATTGAGTTCACGATCACGGAGGAGATGGTCGGGCACAAGCTTGGGGAGTTTGCGCCCACACGGAAGAGGTTCAATTACAAGATGTCGAAGAATAAATAAGCGATGTGGTGGGGGAAGTGGTGGGAGGATTGGTGGTTCAAGTAAATACATTAGAGGGGGGTCTGTTTATTCTACTCTGTTTTATTCCCAATCCCCTTTTCCTGGATTATCTGCAGATTGGCGTGCACTGTACATCTATGAGCCATGCGCGAGTAGTGGGATGATGCATATCTAAGGGCCCATCTTGCCCCATGGGGTTCTACCAAGGACACTCTCGACCCATTTTCCCAGGAGTGATTCACCATTAGTTTTGAGTTCGTCGGCGATGATACCGCCGTCAAATCTCTTTCCGACAAGATTCTCTAGAGGGGGCGATGCAGACCGAATGATACCTTTGTCGACTGTTACCTCCAATTCTGAGCCTTCGGGGGGCGGCGATACAGGCGGTGCAGTGACACCCCTTAGTAGTGGATCCTTCGGTGGTGTAAGAGGCGGAATAGGCTCATCATCCGCTTTCGGTGCCGGTACAGAAAACGTAAACTGTGGTGTTTGCCCATAAATCCATTCCAGAGACTACACATAAGTTCAGCGTATAAAACCTTCCAGTAAACTCCGAAACTCACCCTCAATTCCGCAACCCCCTTTTGCACCTCTTCAATCTCGCTCGCCTCTCCTCCGACCCAACAAACCCCCACTCCCACCCCTTCATCCATCCTATCCTTCTTATTCGCCATGGTGTCTTTAAGAATCTCCGCCCCTTCCTCACCAACATACATCCTCCCAAACTCCTCGACCACAGCCCCCACAAACTTCCCCTCCTCAACCCATACATTCCCAACCATGCTCCTGACACTGTCCACTCCCCTAGCTTTCATCCACTCCTTAGCAGCGCTTTTCAGGTAGCCCCTAACATCCTCCAACCTACTCTCCAACAGCATTGTCCCGTGATGATACGACCGACGGGTAGTCAGTTTATAAGCGCTCCCGGATATCTTCCGTGTGCCCGCTACCTCCCGAGCCAACCTCGTTTCCTCCACCGTCATCCCGTCCGGCAAGATCACGATGTCGTGCCGCTTGTTCACCACCGCTTCCGCAACGCCAAGCCTGCGCAACGCACGCACGACCATCTCCGCATGTTTGTCGCGGCAGAAGGTGGACGTCGGCACGGCAACGGAGTAGTTCACGTTACCCAGATCGTGGAAGACTGTGCCACCACCTGAACGACGGCGCACGATGAGTGGAGGGTCAAAGGTCGAGAGGAATTGAGGGTAATTAACTTCGACCCATGGGTTCTGATTCCGGCCCAGTATGATAGACGGACTATTAGCGTATATTAGAAGAGTGGAAATCTCGGGGGGGTTGGTCTTGAAGAGGTGGTGCTCGAGTGAGAGGTTTAGATACGGATCATTCGATTTGGAAATGTAGACTTGCACCGGTATTCTCGAGTTGGAGAGGGCTCTGAAAGTACTCTGATGGCGCTGGAATTTTCGCTGGTGCACACGGGATATCGTCCTGGCAAAGGCAAACCCTCGTGAAGGCGACATTCCGAAAGTGATCAGCCTGACGACGCGAGATACTCTATATCACCACCACCACCACCACCACCACCACAAGGGGAGAGATGTGATGAAAAGTAATTTTTACGATGAATCCATTCAGTTACTCGAGCCCCGGCTTCAAAAGTCGAGCACCGACACTCCTCTTAAGTCTTGGCAAGCAGGGTAACCAACCAATCCCTACGTCATCGGTGATTTCCACCCCTTCCATCACGTTGTCTCACTCTAGCCCTTCCCTCCCCCCATATAACCCCGAGGCCGCGCCCCTAAGTAGTTGAAGTAACTTAAACCCTTCCGTTGCATAATCCCCTAGCGATTCCTAAAAACCGCAATTGGCTCACCTATAAATATTCCTGCAAACACCACCACTACCACCATCAAAACAAACAATGGCATCCTCTTCTTCAGCAGCAGCGGCTACGACAACCACAACACTCCACCCCTGGGAAATCGAAGCCCTCAAGGAGACAACTTGGAAATTCGAAGGCCACTTGCGAGAATTCACAGAGGCGGAAGCGAAAGCTCTAATCATCAGTCATGGCGGGCACGTCCTCCCTCCTCCTCCCATCCCTTCGTCACACCCCCCCCTACTAACTCAAACTAGACGAATGGCAGAGCAAAACGAAACCGCAACCCACACCCTCCAGCCCGGCTCCGGAGGCTGTTTCGTCATATACAACGGTAACAAAGATGTGAAGGTCTACGAGCCCGGCTTCATCACTCACATCCGCAGTAACGCGATCGGTAAGCGCATGAACTTTGCCAAACCCGGTTGTCTCGAGGATTTGGTATTCGCTGTTCTCGGGGCGCTGCCGTGGCTGACGATAAGTGAGGTTGAGGAGATTGTCGGGGAGAGCGGCGGGTATGTCTTCCCACCACCCCCGCAGAGTAGGTATATATATATAATAAAAGGAGAGAGAATTGACCGGGTAATAGTGCCCTCCTCCGCAAAGGCAAGCGCCAAAAAGTCCCCATTGAAAAGCCCCTCGATTACATCATCGTCGGCGAAGGCGCGGATCAGGCAGATATTGAAGCGGCAAGGGGCTTGGGTATTGACGTTATTGATGAGCAAGGCCTATTCGATGTCGTGCATGATAAGGATGGGATGAGGACCAAGAAGACGGGAGTCACCGAGAGCCGGGCTGAGAAGTTTTTCAAGGCCTTCAGGGGAGGGGATGGGGAGGAGAAGGAGAAGGAAAATGTTGGGGCGGGAAGTGGAGGCGATGTTTCTCTGGATAATACCGCTAGCATCCACTACCCGGGCCCAATGGGAGCTTCGTTCCCAATGCCAGATGGCGGGATGAGTAATCCGGGGGATACCCTCGCCCCTGGAGCGAAGCGCAAGGAGAGTTATCCCTCCATGGCTGTCGATGGTGCGAACCCGCCACCGCAGAAAAGGCAGGAGACATCGTCGGGGAGAGGCGCAAACACACCCATCATCCTAGAGTGACTCAGAAACCAGCCAGTCCTTACCTTCCTTACGGAACGGAACAGTTTCTCATTATCATTTTATGTCGATAACTCTTTTGTACAGTGCTGTGTATGATGAGCAAACTTCGTATTTCTAAGCTACGGATATTCTAATCTCAACAGAGAGCAAATGCATTATATACGACATGACGGAGCAGGGGGAGAAGGGAAAGAACGAGATAAAATTGAGAAGAGCCCTCGAGTGAGAAAGCATGAACACAAACAGAAACCTTATCCACCACAATTCAATCAACCAAGAACCGAGTCCACGATGTATAATACGTTAGTTGTACTGTAGATATTAAACTACGGCAGCCCCCCCTCCCCCCATAGCCACCCCACCCTCCCTTCACCTTCACACCCCCGAGGCCAAATAACGGGTATAAAATCGTATATTAACCTAACTCCCCCATCCATCCATCCTTCTCAATCCATCCATTCATCCAAACTAAATTGTCAAAAAGTGCAAATATAAAAAAAAGGAAAAACCCAAATTTCCGCGAGGAATCCATCTCTTAGTTTGTAACAAAAAAAAAAAAAGGAAAAACACCCCAGACTTTATGAAAAATGAAATGAAAAAAAAAAGAACTGATTTTGTTCCCGAGCACTTGCTTGCCCGACCAGACCGTTTATTATTTTGTTTATGTTTCCGTTTTGTTTTGTTTTTGCTTTCCGAAGGTGACCCGGGTATGTGAATGTGAGCGTGAACGCGAATGTGAATAGTGTAAAAGGATAAAGGAGATAGTGAGAATGGAGTGAGTGAGTAGGTAGGTAAGGTAAGGTAAGGCAGCACAGGGCATGAGAGAATGAGCGAGAATGGATGAGTGAAGAGCAAATGCTCAGCCCGAGCAGCAAGGAAAAGCAAAGAAAGAAAGAAAAGCGCAAGTTCCTCAGTCTCAAACAGAAAAAGCAAAAGCGGAATTCCCTTCTCTTTTTTGGAGGGCTGGAAGATGGATATCAATCGCAATCTGGCCCCAAAGCCAAAGACAGACAGGGAAGAAAAAGAGAGAAAAAACCAAGCCGACCATTTCCGTTTAGCAAAAGCCACTATCATTTCGTTATATGTTGCCTGCTCCCTGCTGGTCGGGAAAAAGAAGTATCTTTTCCCAACATTTCGCCTTCGCCCCGACACCGAACTGGATCCCATCCCAAATAACGCTTTTCCAATTTCCAGCCGATGATGATGTTGCAAAATCAAGAGAATAATAAGATATCTGCCCCCCAAACACTGCCAATAAAACATGAAACGAAAAGGAAAAAGGTAAGGCAAGTAAAGTAAAATGAAAGGCCATGATAAGTTCACGATGACCGACAAAGTTTCAGAAAGACACTTTCGTAACGCCACACACCCTCGATCGCCTCAAGAAATAACGAAAAAAGTAGAAGCCAATGAAAGAATGCACAATTGAAGACCCTCCACAAAACCCCTCGACTTTGAAATAAACTGAATACTTATACCGATACGTAAAGTGTTACCACTCCTGAAATCCCGGCACTGTCGTTCTGCCCCGGCTCCCCAGGCGCATCGAAAGCCATCAGCACGTCATCATCCGAGTTCATCGAGATATAATCGCCATCCTCGTCCTGATATCGGATCTTAAGACTCGTAGCGTGAGTTATCTCTGGTCCTGACCCACATAGCTTAACCTTGCGCTCAATACGATCCATCAGTTGGACATAGGCGATATTGTAGGGAACAATTATAACGAATTTGTCACTGCCGAAGTTAACTTTAAGTTTTACCTGAGAGTGAGATCTAGAACTCCCATTCGCGCCGTTGCCGTTATGCTTTGGATGATGACCGTCCTGGACTGCAGGTGAGCCATTCCTCGCTGGTACGCCTTGTACCGATAGATTAGGGGATGTGGGTGAGTTGTTCTGACTTCGGTTTATCACGGCCGGACCACCGCTATACGCAACATAACTCGACGGAACAGATGGCATGGGAGGAGTCATTCCATTGGGGGAACGAGCGAGCTGTGCTTGGCTCGGAACATGATGGATGTTGGGACTACTGGCCGATCGCATTCGATTTTGTTGCAAGGTTGCTGCAGCGGAAGCAGATGGCGCCATACCTGGAAGTGAGGGTCTTTGTAAGCGCTGACTTGCTTGATGTTGGAATTGAGCTTGGGCAGCCTGACTTGCAGCGATTGCGGCACCTTCCCGAGACGTGGACCGAGACATAGTGGGAGTCCCATAGCGGTGCGGTTCTTCGTAGTATCCAGTCGATGTTTGTCGGGGGAACGGGAATTGGCTCGACGAAGAGCTTGTGCGCGATGTCAAGGGAGTCTCGGTTACGGGGGAGAAGTAGGAGGCATTTCGCTCGGGGGATTGGGATATGGGGCTGACACCAGTATTAAGGGTAAGCGGGGGCTGATGGGGAACGCTCGTTTGAGGATACCTTGGAGGGGGTCTAGCATATGTTCCTGGGAGATTTCCCATTGGCGCCGGAGGTTGTATTAAACTCTCATTTGTAGCAGCCCGTGATCTCAAACTTGTGCTTGAGCCGTTACGGCTCACATTGAAACCAGAGTTTGGCGTACCGATGAGCGTAGCAGTATCGTGAGAATCCTCCACATCTTCCTCATCCTCAGAGCGCTCATCTTCACTCCTTCTGCCTTGATCGGTGGTGGTGTCGGAATTGGCCATCCAAGCAAACTCGGTGGTTGCAGTTGCTCTCAGACCCCCACTCGTGCGACCCCCGTTACGGCTACCCGGGATCCCCGCTCTTGTAAACACCTCTCGTTGCTTCTGCAGCATAGAATTCCATTGCGCGAGCCGCTCCTCGTTAGGGTGTCTAACAACAAAACTTTCGACACCAGGATCGCCTTTCCAGAATATCCGCAGAGTATATGATCCTACAATCGCGCTGTCAACACAAAAAAACACTTTGGCTAGCTGGTCAATAAACTTACCGCCTTTTGCCAGGGATATGACATCGGTAACATTCTGCATAAAAATTCTACCTTTAAGTTGCAGCATAGTCCGCTTCTTCCCCGGTCGTGGTCTCCCGACACCTATCGCCCTATTTTGCTTTTTATCCTTGCCTACCTCTTTGCAGCACAACAAGATTCGTTCAAACAAGTAGATATAATACTACAATATTAGCAGAGGTCCCCCCCCACAAAGTTACAGGTTACAAACCTCCCGCTCAACATCGCCTTTCGGATCACCCTTAATGACGGAAAATTGACCATGGAGTAACAGTTCACCGAAGTGTTCAAGCTTATGGCCTTTCCAATCCTCAACTCTACCTTCAAGATCCTTGACAACTTCAGCATTCTCGGATTTTCGAATCGCTTCGTTAATCTTTCTATTGATGTTTTCGATTGCTTCGAGCCCTTTATGTAAGTTTTGGTCTTCAGCTTCTCGGGGATCTGTTTGCTTTATTAAATCCTACAAAGCACATTAGATCTCTGAGCAGCCTAAAATACCGAACAAACACACGTACCCTCAGTAGTAATGGATATTTGGTGACTCTCTGAATAGGTTTAATCAAGAAGGCATTAAGTTGATCATAAACAGGATGGGGCTTCTTCTCCAATTTGGCCTTCTCTTCTATAGCCAAATCCTGGGCGTTTTTAAAATTCGAGGCATAAGGCTGGTAAACAGCAAAGGTTTCCTGGAATGCGGGACGTCCAATGGGGTCGCCATTGTTCTGTGGTCTTTCTTCAGGTTCCCGACACTGCAAAAGCACGATCAGAAGCTATCCTTGATAACAGAAACATTGATCCAACTCACGTATTCCACAAATAAAGCTCCCCAACTCTGCTGCTCCGGCAAAAGATCATTTTGGGTCTCCACTCTGATCAGAAACCGGCGCTGAAAGTCTACAAGCTGGTTCAAGTTCAAAAAGAGAACATGAATAAGATCCTTAGAGATAACCTCATTGGCTTCTAATGTGCGCATGTAGTCCTGCAGAGTTTCGAGATCCTGCACATATTTACGTTCGGTATCGACAAGCTCTTGTACAACACGAGCTCTGTTATCGAGTGGTTTGCGTTCTGAGGAGCTGCGATTGGTATCGGAAGGCTTCTTGTTCAAGAGAAGATTCCGCATCTTAAGCTCGTCCAAGATCCTGCTAACCGTTCTAGTGACCTAATTTGCAAAACCGTTAGGAAAGTGTAATTTTCCGACCACGGGTGCTACATTCAAACTGTGGGGGCCAAAAGTACAGTAGGAATCAAACTGTGGCGCGATGGGCTCCCCGGACAAAATAAAGTGAAAAAAGAAAGAGAGAAAAAAGGAAAACATACCTTCACAAAGCCGTTTGTATCATCGGAATAAAGATTGTGGATCATGAAAGATTCAGAGTCGGGAATGCTGAGCTCCTTCTTGATTCCCTGAAGAAAGTGATAAGTGGCTGCTTTGCAATCGTTCGCACTACCAAGGTTAAGCTGACATCGCGAATCCTCAATCAAAGAAACCGGGCGCATTGCGTTGAATAGCACACAAAGACTAGACCCCATCCTGAAGCACCTCCAAAGTTGCGAGACCGGATCCTCGGGGGCGCCTAGAAGGGGCTCTAAGAATTGCTCGAAATCGGGTACGAGCATTAGACGCTCCCGCAAGGCCACACAGGTTTGGTAAAGACCTTGAGCAGGATCTGCTTTCTTGTTGATGAGCGAGTCATTTCCGACGGGCGTCGACATCAGACTTGTTGTAGGTGAGGTGATTCCGCTGTGGGTTGAAACTAAAGTAGTTGTGGAAGACATGATGGATGGTGTCCCTATGGGAACTTGTGGATGGCCGTTCATTGCTGCCGGGGCAGTCTGGGCACGTAGCAGGGTAGCTTGATCGATTTCAACGGTCATCAACCGTGTCTTTGCGGGCTTAAGCCTCGCAGTGGCGAACTGTAGGGTTGAGGTTGAAGTCAGTTTGACGGTTGGAAGCTACGTAAGTTATGTTCAGGTGGAGAATGCGTGCCCTCGATCCCACAGAAAAAACCAGTGGTTTCGTGCCGTGCCGTTATTTCCAATGGATGCTAAAAAAAAAAAAAAAAAAAAAAGGCAGAAGGTAGGAAGCAGGTAGGTGAGGAAGGATGGGAAAAGGAGATAAGAGATTCGAGAAGGGGGGGTGGTGCAAGTGTACCGTTCGGTGCAGCAAATAAATGGATATTGAAGGGAAGGTGGGGGGAGGGATAGTTCGGGCGGTAGGGGGCTTGTGGAAATAGCCAAGCACAAGGAACAAGGAGCAGGAAGGAGAGAAAGAGAGAGTGCTCATACAGTATGGTCAAAAAAGAGAAGGGGGGGGGTGAACTTACCACCGCTGCATCGGCGTACATCCCAAAACCTATTTGTCCAAGTTACGTGAGCTCTCTCTGTCCTTCTTTTTCTCGATTGTTTCCCTTCGGGTTACGCTGCGATTCGTGTTTCCCAGAACTATTGGTAGAAGAAAATTAAAAAATGGAGAGGGTACAAACCTCTCTACCTCGGTGGGTGATACCGGTGTAATAATACTGATGGTGTAGGCAAATTTTAAATAGCAAAGTTGTTGCGTCCGCGGGGCGGGCGAAGGCGGTCGATGCCGGGCGCTTGGATGATGGGATGGGGGTAGTAAGTGAGAGGTGGAGGATTGTGCGGTACAGAAACAGTGACCTCTATCCTGGGTTTCTGGTCACTGAGGAACGAAGAACCGACTGGATGAGAGAGAGAGTAACTTGGATTGAGGGAGGGGGTGTATGGTTTGCGTACTGCTGTGATGGTGGTGCACGAGAATAGGTAATAACAACGGCAACAGACAGGTGAGGACAGGCAGCGGGACAGAGAGAGTTGGAATAGGAAAAGTAGCAGTTATGATACCGGTACGTGAGGAGAAGGCAGGCGATGAGAGGGAACGTGAAAAGTATCTACTGCTCGAGTGTGTATGTAGAGGATGATGATGGCGGCGATAAGGACAGTGATTCGCCCTCCTGCTTCTGCTGATGTTTTTGTTCCTATACTGTCTTTCTTGTTTCTTCTCTCTGCTATGATGCAGGAGGCTTGTTTGTTCCTCTTTTTTTTGCTTTTCGCTCCGCTTTGCTTTGGCTCTTTTTTCCCTTTTTTTCCCCTTCCTAACCTTGACCCGTGCAAGGGAGAGGTGGTGAGGAGGTGATGCTGCTTGCTTGCTTGATGCTACTTTACTGTTATCACACAGGAGTGGTGCCCAGTGCTTGCCCGATTTCCTCTGCTTGCTTGCTTGCTTGCTTGCTTGCTGCTCTTGGGAGTGGGGAGTCGATCAGGTCCAGTCCGCTCCAGGCTCTCCGCTTTCCCATTCGACGACAACAACAGTAGCCAATTGAATCTGCTTCCCTCTTGTATTTCCACTTCCTTCATAACCTCCACACCTCTTTTTATCTATCACTCTCTCTCACTCTCTCTCTCACTCTTACACACACTCTCACACTCTCACACTCTCTTCCCACCCAACGTCGCACTTTCCCCTTCTCTTTCCCCCTTTCCCACTAGATTGAAACTGGTTTGCACCATTGCGCCGGATCGTAGCTGATACTATACGCACTTTCCTGCGATCTGTCGCTAACCCTCTACGGATCCTAATCCTGGCCTCCAATCCCCTCTCCATCCAATCACTCGGCTGCCCTTTTTTTCTCCTCCTCGGTCACTCAATCAATAACTTTCCATTCAACACTAACAATAACTAACAATAATTTGGGTCTTCTTCCCTTCTCTCCCCTTCTGCCTCCTCTCCTTCTACGAAAAAAATCAAAAAACCCACTACCGCGGTAGCAATCCAATCCAGTCAGTTCGGTTTTTCCTTCCGGGTGCAGCCCCTTTCGGACTGTAGATCTGTTGCTGCAAGTCGTTTCAGGCCAGCCTCAAACCCTGCTTCGCGTTATTTGCCCTGCGCTTGTGTCCGAAAATCAACCCTTCCTCAGGGTAAGGGTGGAAGGGGAAAAAAACGGTAACAGCGCTCGTAAAGGGAAGGAAAAGAAAAAACAAAAAGGAAACAGAAAACAGTAAGGAAGGTACCAGCAAGGGAGGATAAGGAGGATAAAAGACTCTATTTTGTTTCCTACCTTGGCTTTTTTTTCCTTTTTTAACCTTTAAGTCTGTGCGAAGTACACAGGAGGGAAGGGCGAAGAAACTACAGCACTCGAGTACTCGAGCACAATAATGACTCCATTCCCACTTCTTCTACTCTCTTTTTGCCCAGGTACCGGACAACAAAAAAAAAACAAAAAAAACAAGGGGAATTCTGGCGAGAGGGCGAGTGAATAGAGTACCGGCAGTGAGGGTGGAGGAAGAAAAAAAAAGCTTACCTTTTTTCCCAACGAGTGAGGCCGTTCGAACAAAGATATGCCGGGTCGAACCGAGCGTGAACAAGCCGAAAGGTTTACGATGGCGGCAGATTCGACCTGATTGATGCGTGGGACAAACCGCAGGAATGAACATAAGAGACCTCCTCTCAAAAACGAAATAGAAAACCTTAAAATTAAAACCCAAAAAAAAGAAGGGAGAGGCAAAAGAGAATCAACACACTACGATATTATGGAGGTGACTGACTGATTGTACCAGTATCGCAAAAAGGGAACAAAAAAAGGGTGGGGAAAAAAGGAATAAAATCCCCAAAGGAAATAGAGAAAACCAGGTGAGCGGAATAGAACGGAATAGAACAGGGAAAGAAGCCTGCCCTCTCCCTATGTCCTTTTCGCTCTCACTCTCTTTTCCCTACTGTGCCCTGCTCGAGTACTGCAATTTTTAATTTGGTTCTGCTATACCTGGGCTGCGCTACCACAAAGCATCTCCATCGGCACAGGTACCGGTATAGTACCGGTACATACTGCCCTTGTGGAAGAGAGATGGAGGGAGCGTTCAAAATAAAGGATAAGCTGAAGATGAGAGAAAGAGAAAAAAGAAAGAACTGATCCTCTTCCTCATCCCTCTTCTCTTCTCCTCGCGGTTCGTGCAGAGACCACGGTACTGTACTGTGCCGGTAGTTGTATCACATTACAATACCAGTATCTAACTGCGAGGGGAAAAGAAGTACTGTATTTCCTTCCCTCGAGGAACCTGTCGTGCTACAATAAAATGTCCGCAGTGTGATTAGCGGAAGCTTTCTTCTTTCCATTCTCAGCGTCAGCTATTCTTTGATTCACTACCGTACCCTCAGGCTAATCCCAATCCACCCATTGCTCTCTCCCTAAAGAGGAAGCTTTTACTTTACCGCCTGGTGGTGGAGGCGGTATCTGCTGCGCCGGCAGGTTAGCATCCATACACAGAGAATTGGAGCTGATAACTTATTTCTAAAATGAGAAAAGGGCGAGTCTAGGTCTATCTACTGCACTGCACTGCACTGTGCTGGTGCTATATCATACTGTATCTCGCCTGATGGAAAACCCGTGATGTTGGCAGGGTTGACCTTTTGTCTGGAGGACCACTGTAATTAATTAATCCGTGGGACGGACATGTGCCGACTCACTTATATTATCTACACCACATTACAGCACGAGTACAGAACGGTGCGGGCATGGCATCTATCCTATCCTACCGACCTACCACATCATTCATCCGTCCGCTCGCTCGCTCACTTGCTCGATCCTCATAACAATTACCCAGTGACAATACACCAAGCTACCGGTGATTGAATTACCTCGGTAACCCTCATCGTGGTCAATATAGCTTAGAAAAGCCAAGGAGGGAAGGGGAAATCTTGATCGTTGGATAAATTAAACGCGATCAATTAATCGATCGATCCTCCGATTCAAGACAATACAAGGCACGGATTAGATGAGTAGAGAGAGAGAGAGAGAGAGAGAGAGAGAGAGAGAGAGAGAGAGAGAGAGAGGGTCTGGCAACGGTTATGCCTGCCTGCCTGCCTGTTTGTTTGTCTAGTTATAAGGTTTTGTCTAGTATCATACGGAGATACTGTATGCTGTGGATTTGCTCGATAGGCAACTAGTTACCTAAAGATACTACCGTATGTGCGTAAGTTGCTGCATTTAATTACTAGCTTTACTCGGAAATGGTATGTCACAACACTCTACTGCCCAAGTTTATCGCCGCCGCTATCGCCGTTGGGTCGCAGAATTGACCGCCCACTTATACCCATCCGGCGTTCGGGATATATCACTAAACAGCCTCCCTCCCTCTCCATGCCTCTCGTAAGCGTCTGCATTATTATCCTTTCTTTACAGTAACTGCTATGCTCCCCGCCCAGCCATCCCTCCCCCAATCCGATATTATTTACTTTTTGACTGACTTGCCTGCTTCCCTTATTACACCTCACACCACACGCTCTTCATCCCCTCTCTCTCCGGCACCAACCGATTTCTGCGGTATGATGCCACACATTACTCCACTGCTACCCACTCCGCAAGCCCGCAGACATACTTGCACGCCTCCATTCCCACCACAATACCTATGCCGGTACCGCACCAACGTCCCCAGAAGAGAAAAAGAAAAAAACACCTGACCTCCCCTTTACCAAAACCACCACCCTCCCCTTCCCTCGCTCCCACATTATCGGAGGGAAGGGCAGGGAGGGTATGTCGTCATCCTCCGCTTGTGTGCTCCATTTCATTTCACCCTCGGCGCACTCGCAATCTTCCGGATGGGTAACTCACAGGCAGCGGGGGCAGCGGGTATAGTACCCGGGCTCGAGTACTTACGGTATTGTCATGAAGTGAAAGGAGATGTACTTGTATAGGATTACGGTAGTACAGTTACATACGGTACTCACTCACTTACTTAGTTAACTTTACTCACCACACAAGAAGAGGAAGAAGAAGAAGAAGAAAAAAAGAGAGCACATAACACAATTCGATATCCTCCGTTCAAAAGTACTATTATATCCGACGATTTATCATACCAGTATAAATAATCCACCTTACATTACATTACATTATAATACAAGAACTGTACCATACCCCACCGCAGCACATCACCGCAACCCGCTCAGCGGTGATAATAACCATTGGCCTACGGCGCACTACCGACACCCTAATTCCGTCATTCACCCCCCCCCCCCCCCCTAGAAACAAAACAAAACAAAACAAAACAAAAAAGGGTCCACCTCTAACGCCATCCACTACTGTGCTTGCCTACCGACATGCAATTAGACAAACTAACAAACAAGCCCAACACGCGAACGTGTTCTACAACTACTAGTACCGTACTTTATGGCCCTGACTTGTACTTGCACGGAGGAGACGTCTCGCTTTGGACATGTGAATGCTTGGAGTGTTTCAGAGGGTTGCATACCAGTATTTTTTACTGGGAGTGGGGTTTCGGCTGTCTGCGTTATGGTTGCTTTTCCCTTTTTTTCTTGTGCTCGAGTACTTGGTACATCCCCCCTTTTGTCCAGTAACTTGCAGAGTGGTGGGGGGGGGCTTTCTGGAAGGGTTTTTAGTGGGTGATAAGGTTGGTTAGAGAGGGGGTGCAGGTAGTGTATGGGGTTATCTACAATAGGGGGGGGGGGTATGATACACGGTTAGGGAGAGGAGGAATTTCTGTTGGTCATCTCGTGATTTTTGTTTGAAGATGTTAACCTTTTTGTTAATGTAAGGAGATTGATTGATTGAGAGATTGGGGTTGATTGACTTTATGGTAATAATTTTATGAGGAGCATCTGTTGATAGGGACGAGGAAACACTTGATACAATCGATCCACCTTCCCTCTGGACAATATTGCGCGTATCGCACAAGTCTTCCCTCCGGACAAGAGTTACTAGGCCCCTGTGATCACTAGCATCACCCTTACTTGCGCCATAGCCAATACCCCCCTTCCCTCTCCCCTTCCCTTCCCTCCTTACTCCATTTTACCTACTCTTGCTCCCTCGTCTCCTCGTTCCCCACCACCACTGCCTCCCCCTCCTCCTCCAGCTCCTTAACCATCCAGGTAGTATGCTCATCAGACAGCCCTTCATGTACCCTAAACCCACATCTCTCGTAAAACCTCCCCGCCGCAACATTATCCCGCCGCATGCCCAAGTGCACACCACAAGCCCCACCACCACCACCACCACCACCACCACCACGAGCTCGCACCCCACGCAAGAATATCTCCATCAGCCTCCCGCCAAACCCTTTACCCTGGAACTCCGGCAGTATATCGATGTGCAGATGTGCCGGGTAGCGCGGGATGAAGTCGGGGGCGGCGGGCTGCAGCATCTCCTCCGGGTTCAGGAGGATCCTCCCAAACATGCGGCGCAGCTCGTCGCCCTCGCCATCGTCGGCAGCGGTGGTGGTGGTGACATTGATATTGGCAATAGCAGGAGGCAAGCTGAGGGTGGGGAGGTATTCCTCTCTGTAACGTTCAACAAAAGTGCCCGTGTCGGGCGTCCCAATGATGTACCCGACTACCCGCCTCCCGCTCGCGTTCTCAGAACTGCCGGCATCGAGGACGAAGGCGTGGGCGGGTTCCAGCTTCACGTAGGGCACCGCGTATATATACGGGAGGATATCCGCAGATGATTGTATTGATGGAGGAGCTGTGAGCTTACACTATTAACTCACCCTCTCCTCCTCCTCCTCGTGGTTTTTCGCTCACTTGTCAGCATACCGCTACACAAAATAAAGAGAGTAGTACATACCGTAGTATGATACTACCGTGGAAAGAGAAAAAAAAGATGAAAAAGAGAAGGAAAAAAAGGAAAAAGAGGAAAGTCACACACAATCTCCACAACATCACCAAAGTCACCTTCTCGATATTCCCTAATAACCGCCATCGCGCACACACACCGTTAATCCCGTAACCGTATCAATCGTTATTATCGTACCGGTATAATATAAAATGTAATAGTAGTCGCACCAGAGCCGCCGCCGTGATAGGAGGGAGAAGGGAGATGGGGAGTGGGGGGTTGAGAAGGGGAAGGGGATGGGGATGGGGGGGGGCAAAAAATTGTGCGGAAACAAAAACAAAAACAAAAAAAACAAATTAACCCCACCCCAACTTACCGGTAACGGTACCACGATTTCTATTTATTTATTTTATTTATCTAACCCACACACACACACCCACACACATCTACACCCCGCATTTCCACCTGGACGCACGTACCACCTCCCTCCCACCTACCAACCAACCTACCTACCTACCTACCGTATTATATACGTACCTCTTCAACAGTTACCGGTATCTATGATTATACATACAGCCGCAGGTGATTCGCTGAGCGCATTTGGGGCTGCCTATAATTACCTGCCGTGGATCGGAGGAAAAGGAGGCTCGGAGCTTGGAGGAGGAGGAAGGAGGAGAAAGGAGGAGGAAAGGGTGGGTGCGGGTTCGTGCTGATTAGTGTATGTACTCGAGCACCGGTACATGCGATATGTATAATAATGTATGTATATGTAGGTATGTATGTATGTATGGCGGATGGGAGCGTATGTATGGTTTGGCGACACGAGATTATTTTTTTTGCTGTTGTTGGCGGCTTGGTCGCGGGATTGTGCGTTGCGAGTGAGGCTTTGTGATGAGGCTGTGTTTCTTTCTTTCTTTCCGTGGAGATGCATTTATCTATCTATTCTATCCATCTGGACGGAGGAATGGGCGGTTGGTTGTACTTGTGTGTGCAGACAGAAGGTGATGGTAGGGCCGCAGCAGGTCAGCGGGAACACGGGGTGGTTAAGGGGCGAAGGGGGGGGGGGGGGCAGTGGAAGGCGGAAAGGGTTGGAGAATAAAAAAATAGGGCTGAGTTGAGTTACTGTAGGTAGGTAGGTAGGGTGCCTAGATATTGAGTGGTTGTCTGGTATTTCTAGCGAATCATCATCCTTCGTCTGAGAATAGTAGTTTTTTGACCTTTCCGGAGGGGTGGTGATGATGGTATAGTGGGTATAGGGGGTCAGCATACGAACACGGAGAGAGGAGTGATATATTCGTAACGTTGTGCGATCCACCGCGGTGACAAAGGAGGAAGGAAGGAAGGAAGGAAGGAAGGAAGGAAGGAAGGAAAAACACCGACTGGGGCTTTTCTTCCCTTCCCCTTCATAACATCAACTTACGATGGTTTATAGTTAGGTCATCCTCCGTATAGTTAGATACCCAATCACCAAAAATCACCCGTGGTATACTTTCATCCTGGCAATCAGGCCCATCGTATATCACTCGCGCGCCCAGCACAGAGCTTTAGAGCGGTATGCAGCAAGAAAGCATCCTTCGGAATGCCTTTGTATGACATGCCGACGGAGTGAAAAAACCGCAAGTCAGGCAAGTTCCAAAAGGAGCAATAATGCGGCACTATCAAAATCAAAACGGTGAAGAAAAAAAAAACTCTATTTATATTTTTTCTCTCCGAGGGGGGGGAGCAGATGGATAGATAGATAGATAGATACTCACCGGTGGGAGGATCCATTATCATTTGTGTCCCAATGGCCGAGCAATTGGGGAAGCATATAGTACACCATAGCTCTCGATGTTGGATGGTTGATGTTCTCCTGTTTTGCTGAGCTCGGGTTCTATAGAGGTGCTCGCAGAAGGGAAGGGAAGGGAAGGGAAGGGAAGGGAAGGGAGGAAAACTAGACATGGAAGATAAGGAGGCCATTCCGGATGGTTTATCATTAGAGCCGGGCAATACCTCTCCAGCTATGATATCTCTAGAGCGGTTATCGAAGGGGGAGGCGGGTTGCGCCACTTCCAGAACTCGCCCTCCATTGATGTTCCCATAATACGTAGATTCTCACCCTTTCCACGGCGTCATTGATAATTCGGCTCTATGTCTGAGCCCCTTCTGGTCCATGATACTATAGATCTAGTCCGTTTTTATCTACACCTGTTAGGTTTTCATCCTAGGGGAGGGAGGAGTAACTTAATCTTTACCTTTTATAATATATAATAATAATTATAATAATATAATAATATTTCTTGAACAAAAGTTCATTAGTGGACTAAAGTATGATACCACCGAAAACGCAATAAAAGGTCCGGAAGTCCGAGTGTCTGAAATCCCGATTTGCACCCTCACCTCTGCACTAATTAAAATGAAAGCTGTACTAATAGATAGCTAAAGATCCAGCAAATGCCTTTGTATCATACCACAGGCAGTGCACATCAATTATCACAGCAAATCCTGAACCCGCAGCAAAGTACCAAGAATGTACACAAGTGCCAATGAAAAAGAAAAGAAAAAAAGAGACACGCTCTAGAAATCAATTTCACATCACCACCACCACCACCACAGTCCATCCAATATCGCACCATACACTCCAACACCACAAATCAAAATACCCAAAACCACTATTTTCCCAAGACCCCATTTCCTCACCCCCCCCCAGCTAGTAGCCAGTCCCAGCATCATCATCATCATCATCATCACCATTGGCGCAAAAGTAACCACCAACAAATGAGTTTTTTGTCACTGTACACATATCTACCAGGATATCCCTTCCCTTCCGACAAACCACCAACACTAGCCCCCCCCCCCCCCCCCGCCGGAGAAAAAAATAGAGC
>Ga0307513_10001899_pt1 | contig 29692 bp, 23 predicted proteins | sample 15_EM_MG_FD_202174 | JGI IMG/M metagenome (GOLD analysis project Ga0307513, IMG submission 202174) | Populus trichocarpa ectomycorrhiza microbial communities from riparian zone in the Pacific Northwest, United States - 15_EM | ecosystem: Host-associated > Plants > Roots > Unclassified | place... | reverse complement strand
TTTTGCCCCCCCCCCCCCCTGCACTTGATAAAATCTTGTTCTGCGATTGAGCCCGGTCGAATGTCTTCTGTGGCAAAATATTGATGACAACTCAATAGAGTATGATATTGCTCTTGCACACCCACGGCTTAGGGGACATCAGTTTTCCCTAAACCCCCAAACCCGCAAAGCCCCGCAGGGGGACTGCCAAGAACTCCAGACAGGACTAGACAGCCTCTAGCAGTCTGCCCAGGGCAGCAAAATTCTAGGGCGGCCATTGTTGCCCCGGATGGCGGGCCCTATAAATTGAGAAGGCGCTTTTCAGGAGAAGGGGTAGGACTGCAGGCGATGCCAGGGAGGGCCGGGGAGTGCCGGATAGCGGGAGACAGCATGAGTGATGTTTCATGATTTCCACTCTGCATATATCTGCTCCGAAACCGGGTTAGACAGGTGGGGGTAGAGATGGGGGGTAGGGATCTCGGAGTTGCGGATTCGCCTTCTGCCCTGGAATAAATTCTCGGGTTTTATCTGCTGGCTCTATTGGTTGCGGGGCTGGGCGCATCCCGCAACCCAAGCGAGCATGTGCTAGTAGCCATGTATATAACTCTACAGGGTGGTGAAGCACCCAACGAGAGGGAGGTGATATGGGGAGCCTAAGTTAGATGGGTTTGTAGGCGGAATCTCCATTCCAAGTGATGGATGAAGTGGTGTACTACCACGAGAGGTAGGCTTTAGTCCCATTATATAAAGGACAGCGGGGGGTGCGCGGGGGCATGGGGCTAATTGTCAGAGTTCGCCGCATCGTGCAGGATTCCCGGGCCCACCGTCCTTCCGGGTCTTCGGGTATCGGGCGTCCCATCACCCAAGAAACGACGGACTATAGCCCATATTCCGTCTCGTCCTACCTTCAAGACGGATGGGCCGAACCGTTGGGAACACCGGCGGACAGCAAAACCTGCGTGCCGCTTCACCTGACCTGTTTCCCTTCCAAAAATCGCAGCCTGTTAGAAAATTAGGAAATCTGTAGAGGGAGAGCAGGGATGACCCTACAATGAGGTCCCGGCTTTTCCCAGCCTTTTCCGCAATTCGCCTGGGACACTTTTGCTTTGCCCCTCAAAGCGTCCGGGTTCCCCTTGGAAGTGGCCGGGCAAAGTGGCCCGCTTCTCCAGAGATTTTTTAGACGACGTGGCCTTCGCCTCTTCGAAACGTTTGACTAATCCGGCATGCTGCTCCTGAGAGCATTGATACCCTATGCCTTCAAACTTCTCCAGAGATACACTATTCCGAGCCATAGTAATCAGAGGTCCGCCTCTCTACTGCACGTAGTTAGTTGCTATTCACAATAATGATCAAAGGTGATACCCACGAAGGGGTTGCAGACGAACTGTGTCATTGCAAAATCCAGCGGTGAAGTGAGTTGAAGGCTTGGAAAAGTGGGTAATTTTAACGGAGAACGGTAATGGGGCAGTGGGGTGGTTGTTGCTGGGGTGTGGTGGAGACGGAACCGGGAATGATTGTGTTTGTCAAGTCAATCACAACCACTACGCCCAGGGACTGCTAAATTGGATGAATCATCAAAGGCATTGTCATGCCCTTGACAGGGGGCTAGGGAGCATTTTTAATAATCCCAATTGAGCTCCATGTTAAGGGTGTCTCTATCATATCTCTCTCGGGTTAGCCGGGGAAACCATCGAAACCCATTTTTTCGCCCGATCTTGCAAGAAAAATAGGGGGATCCGATAAGCAAAATTCTTAATATTCATGTCCTGCACTCGAGGAGGTTATCAGGGGCTGGAGGACTATTTCTACAATTCCATACAATTCTCTGCACAAGGTCATGTTTTCTAGTTTTAATGACCCTCCCCCCCCTCGAGTAATACAAGTTCCGGAAGAGCGATCCAATCATCTGATAACGCGACCAGATGCTGAGGTACTAAATTCGCAGTAGCGGTAGTACAACAGCAAGGATCCTATTTCAACATCATATATTTATCCTGCTGCACCGCACCTATCTGATGTTCATCCCATTTTGCTAGGCACTATCCTTATCTCGCTTTGCTGGAAAAAAAACACGCTCACAATGCAATAAATTTAATAGGGAAAGCGTAGCCTACCAGAGTGAAAATGGCTAAAGCGCCTATAAGCTCTCATCACACAGCTGTTTCTTCCAAGAAAAAGGAAGCAAAAGAAATATTTTCATTCCTTTCTGCTACCCCGCCGATCGCCAACCTTAAGGTCTAGAGTCGGATTCTCCCACCTCGTAGCAGGGTTGATAAGTCCCACAGCCCTATTGATGAAGCCTAGGTTCTCCAACCTCCCAGTCCCCATAGGGCAGGATTTGAGGAATTCTCAGTTCTCCTGCCCTACATGACGGATCGTTCAATAATAACTCATTGTGAGCGTGGATTGAACTCCTGGGCTCCCGCTAATTGCGACAGGAGTATTAACCACTGCGCCAGCTAGGTATTTCATGATATATCAACTTCGGAACAAATACTTATCCTCCCAAGAGCCAGTTTTCGGAACTTGGTAAGAACGGTAACATATCTCTTTTTAAGTTGTTGATAGGTTCAATGGAGGTCTATTTTACTCCTTCGATATCTTTAGTGTGTAATTCTCCGTAATTTTAACCGGAAGTGGTGCTTTGTGCGCTCATTACTATCATACAGTAAGATATGAAACTACACAGCCCAAACCATATTACTAATACTATACTCCCCCGAGGTGGGCAGACTTGCCACGATTGGTGCGCTCACAGTGCTTACTCCTAGCTTGCCACATCCACTCTCCCACACTCTAAACTCTATCATTCCGACTTCACCATTTAACAGCCCGCCGTTAGTAGCCACTCACTATCCTCTGCGGTGGTGATGGGGCCGAACTCCCCCACAAAAGGCTAAATATCCGTTATAACACCGTTTGTAGATAGAGGCTGGAAGAGCACGCAAGCCATCACCATAGTTGATATGGCGGAGTCTGAACTAACCTCCGATGGGAGAAGATACGCCACGGGAACTCTGCCACCCCTCTTGACTCTCCCGAATCCACCGAATCCGCAACCTCGCTATTATATCCTGCCTAAATCCGAGCGCTCCAGCATATACAAAGTCCCGCTGTAAGGTAAACTGCCAAATTTAGCAGTGCGATACGACATCTTCAGTATCAATCCAACACCAATGCTAGCAAATACTCAGCGTAATGTAGAGAAATTCGGCACTATCACCATTGTAGGGGGCACCCCACTTCAGACTCAAATAGCTTCCCTACCAGAACTTTTAGCGCCCTGTTTAAATGCCGGACACAACACTTTGACCTAGATTTACCATGAATGACCACCCCAACCCCTGGACCCCCTTCCTATACAGCACATCTATTAATCCACCGGTGTTCATCTAGAATTCAGGGCATGAATCCCGCGAATCCTCGCCTCGCGTTGAATTGTTAGAGAATCACACAGTTAGTAAAGAGTGGTCAATATTTACAGATTCATTTCTTAAGGCCATATCGCTTCCACCATACCCATAGTCGTAGAGCTACTCAGCATAGCAGTGGAAGCCCTTAGTCCGCCATGCGCTAGGAGCACAATTTCTCAATTCCGGGTAGTACTCATATTAGCCCTACTACCATCTCGGGGGCATGAATCTTCACAGGCTCGGGTGATTCAAAATCGTTGATGGCACGATGCTTGGCATCCCCGTGACGTAAAGTTAGCGATTCGCTCATCCTAAGTTATCTCTCTCGCTTCGAAGAATTCCTCCTCCTCCTCACTTCTCCGGTTAACCGGTAGGACAGGCTGTGTGAGATATGGTAAAGGGTGATATGGTGAGTGCTCCTCTATGGTGGTCTCGGGTTCGAATTAGCCGGTTCCTAGCTGGCACATAGACTGCAATTCTCTTGCCTTGGTGTTCTTGATGGATCTGTCACGTGACGATATAAGAATTATGGCTTGGGAGCATTTGCTTTACAGCGATGCTCTATGAGCTAACCCGGATAGAATTTGTCTTGGACTTTAGGGCCATCTTGAGGTAAACACCCACAACAGAAAGGATGTCAGGACTATGATACCTACACAAGTGAATTTCGGTAGGTGACATTATAGACGGACCATGGGTGAAGACTAGTCTAAGTTCCAGCCAATGCGCACCCCCGCTCGGGACTCCCGAATAAATTCCATCCCAAACCTAAAAGCCACCCTTCCTTCCCCCATCGTGGCATTCCCAATTGCTCTACTCATCTCCTCTCCCGCTCCCCCTCCAAAGATGTCAATCGTACCACCTCAAGTGCCGTCCGAATACATATCCGGAGGAGTATCCCTGCCCAAGCCTCTGGAAAGACCCCTCTCCCTATCTCCCAACTCCCGGCCCAATCCCAAGTCCCACAACACCCACCATCCCCCGCTCTCCATGCACAGAATCATTCATAAATTGGCTTCCCACCACTCCACGGCCCGGCTACCCCGCCGCCATCTGGAATGACGTCGAAACCCAGGGCTTTGGCACAGTTCTACAAAGCCCTCTTCTCCGCGTTTTTGGTAGTAGTAATGTTAGAGGTCGGCTGGCTCCCCTACAAACACACCCAGGATGTCGAGAATAGTGCGAGACACAGAACTAACCAGGACTTTGAATGAACCACGCATATCAATGCATACCACGGGGGAGTCGGCTAAGGTGTTTAGAGAGCCAGGAAAGAACCCGACGAGAATTAGTAAGGTGAGCGGCTAGAAATGCCACAGAGGGGTTTAGGCAGAGCGGGAGGGGGGACGAAGGGGAAGCGGGGTTGAGATAGGTGAAGAGGGGGTGCTTGAACTACAAGCATTCAGGAATCAAACTCGGAAGATGATGTGCACTGGTGTCCGGGGAGTTTGTCGCCAATTGCAAGGGTCACAGACGTATCATTGCATAACCCTTCTTATGCTGAGGATGGGGAGAGCCCGGGTTTCTGAAAGGGAGGGCGGATGCATGCGGGCTAGTTTTCGGTAAACGCTATGTCAGTATTGATTACTCTAGCATTAAATTTTATAAATTCTATTGTTTTTGTACTTTTTCCCCCTCATTCCCATCGCGAGTGAGTTGTTATGAACATATGATGGAGCTAGGGCACAAATTCCGTTTGGTGGTTCAAGACTCAGTCTACTTGAACAGTTGAAAAAAAATAACAATTGCAAGCTCCGGGAAATCCCAACGACACTCGGAAAGTTCGTGACACAATTGATGAGCTTCCTGTGCTACTATACGGCCTTTAAGCAAAAGCAGCCTCTTCGTGATCCGACACCCGTTCTATCCCCCCTCTCTCCGACCCAATCTCTTCATCAATGCCTTTACCATAAAGTATCCTTTCTTTTAAGTTTGACTTAGACTCCCGCTTCCGCCTCCTTGGCCCCTCGTCGCACCTCACATTCCATCACTGTGATTTCGGACTTCTCCATCCCGTGATCACCATGTAGGTAATCAGCTGTACTCTACAAGTCCCCCCTCATGAACGGACCGAACACAGGGGTGATCCTGGGAACCGAACTCGGTATGTGCGCTCGAATATGCACAGACAATTCGCGATGCAAAAATTCCGCTCCCAGGATCTCCCCTGTGTTCGGTCCGCTCATGAGGGGGACTTGCAGTGTAGTACCGTACTCGAGTACACCCCGCTGCCGGAGCTATCTTTTCTGCAGTATGCACCCCCTCCTTTCTGGTCTGATGCCCCACTAAGTCCCAGGGAATAGCCCCCTCAAGCCCGCAAATCATGGACTCAACCCGGCTCGAATGTCCTCCCGCTTACCTTGGCTCGGCAATGGGGGCGGGTGGTGATCAGTTCGTTCCCTCGACCATTAAAGAACGCCAAAGCGAACAGCGGTCGGTACATGCCGGTACCGTACCGCACCCACTCATCAGAACTAGAAGCTTATTCTTACCGGTAGTTTATTTGACCATCCCCAAGAAAGAAAGAAAAAAGAGGATAAAAAGAGTTTGGTTTGTAAGCTGTCGTTGCTTCGGCACCGCTTCCGCGGGTTAGTGCCGCTAGCCAAACCCTAAACCAGAGAGAGGCATCCTTCCCCACTCGATTTGAAAGCAAGAGCCAAGGGAGGGAGGGACAGGGAAAGGATTCTATGATCGTATCGGCAAGGTTGGAGCTGGTTTCCTTCTACACAATAATTACAGTACTCTCGGATGATAATCTGCGGGCATCGAGACTCCCTCCACCGTAAAAACTCAAATACGGTGGTAGATAGACGTGCCCGGACACTTGTAGTTGTCTCTCCCCGTGAGGCGCTTTGAACTAGTAGATTCCTTCCGCTTTGTCACTACGGGAACTAAATTAGGGGCATTTTCGCTTAAGCCAGGCGTAACTTGATTGGAAATTCAAACGTCCTCGCGCATTTATCTTGTATTTCTATTCGAGTACATACGAGACTCACCCTATCGGTCCCCTGTTCGGGCAACCCTCATCCAATTCACAAAGCCCGAGATCCCAGCGAGCCGCGAAGACTCTACAAATCAAAGCCATCCTACCAAGGAGAGCAGGAGGTCCCACTTGTACTGTACAGCAGAAAACCATCATAGAGCATGCATGGCATTAGAGTCTGCAGGGGACATCTCGAGAAGGCTCGGGGAGCAATTCGAATTTTAAAAAGTGGCTTCCACAATAATAATATTACAATGGTCCATTCAAAGACCCCTTTCCCCTCCCCCCCAGAATCCTCCACAACAATCATTCACAGCCTTATCTGACTGAGATGTGATACGATCCCGGCGACTTCCCTTGGGTTTGCCGCTTGCATGCAGGAGTAAGGAGCCATGTTGAGTAGGAATCGTGAGGGGAAAGAAAAAAAAATTCACATCAAAACATCCTTATCACATTGCCTTAGCTTGAGGGCCCGGTTTCCTGCCTGCACCACACGCTTCTCGGGAAAAGGCGACGGCATCGACCCTCAGAGTCAATTCTATTCCATTACCCACCTCTAAATTCCCAGTGGATATCTCCTAACATGTTACCTTTCCTCTCCTCTCTTCTTTCACCAGTTTTGGGCTGTTTTTTTTTTGATACCATTGGGTGATAGAATTGTGACGAGTGAGTGAGTGTCAAAGTACGGCGCAGCTATGTCGACAATAGAACGAGAGGTCATGGATCCCGAGAAGGCCGCCATCTCTTCTCCCTCCGTGCCGCCAGAAATCATGGGAGCCGGCGCGGTACCGCCAAAGATGCAGACACACAGCTATTGTGAAGACATTGAACAGGGTATAGACAGTGGCGCACTCTCTAGCACTGGTGGCGAGGAATTCGAGGTTAGGTGGATTGGCGATGACGATGATCCCCTTAATCCACGGAGCATGAGCAAGTCCCGGAAGTGGCTCGCTGCATGGGTGGTCGGCATTGGTGGTGCTTGTGTGTGAGTGAAAAGTTTCGTCTTGTCTGCTGTTTCGGATTGCTTCACTTTGTTGGCTTCCTCAGCATTCAAGGATTTTTCGTGATGGAGATGAACTAATGAGTGGAGTGATAGGACATCCACATCTTCCATGTATACTCCGTCCTATCACCAAATTATGGCTGAGTTGAACGCTCCGCAATTGGCCGCGGTCGGTGGGTTATCGCTCTATGTAGCAGGAGTGGGAATCGGGCCGATGTTCCTCGGGCCGCTATCAGAGTTTTATGGGAGGAGGCCGATTTACCTCGTTTCCTTTTCGCTGTTTGCGCTATTCCTTCTTCCCTGTGCCCTTGCTCGGCATATCGCTGTGCTGCTCGTTTTTCGCTTTTTAGCCGGTATGGCCGGGTCAGCTTTTTTGTCCGTTGCCGGTGGAACAATGGGGGATATGTTCAATAAAGCGGAAGTCGGGGCCTCGATGATGTTGTATACCACTTCGACTTCTGTAAGATCAATTTCAAAGCCAAAAGTAGGCAGAAAACTGATGGGTTTCAGATGGGACCAGGTGCGGGCCCCCTCATCGGTGGTTTTATCAACCAGCATATCAATTGGCGCTGGACCTCCTGGGTCCCAATGATCTGGTCGATCTTCATGTTAGCCAGTCTCTACATTTTCGTTCCGGAAACCTATCACCCAGTCCTTCTCCGGGACCGAGCGGTCTCGCTGCGAAAATCGACCGGCGACCCACGCTATCGCGCACCAATCGAGAAGATGTCCCGCTCGATAGCCCATACAGTTCTGTGGTCCTGCATCCGTCCCTTCGAACTCCTAATATTCGAGCCGATGCTGTTACTCCTGTGCACCTTCACAGCACTTGTCCTGGGAATCCTATACCTCTTTTTCGAAGCCTTCCCCCTCGTCTTCGGGAACGTGCACCACTTCTCCGTGCAGCAAATTGGCCTGACATTCATCGGACTGATAGTCGGTATGGGCGTGGGCATACTAACCGAACCAATCTGGCAAAAAAACTACGCACACCTAGTGCACAAGCACAACCAAGTATCCCAACCGGAGTTCCGTCTCCCCCCCGCCATCGCCGGCAGCGTGCTCGTTCCCATCGGGCTCTTCTGGTTTGCCTGGACCACGCTTCCGCACGTGCACTGGATCCTACCAGTCATCGGATCAGCGTTCTACGGCATGGGAACGCTGCTGATATTCTCCAGCATATTCACCTTCACCGTGGAAGCATACCCCGTATACGCCGCCAGCGCTCTCGCCGCGAATTCGTTTGTCCGGAGCGCGTTCGCCGCCGGTTTCCCGCTCTTCAGCATGGAGATGTACGAACGCCTGGGGTACCAATGGGCCAGTAGTCTTCTCGGGTTTTTGAGCTTGGTGATGGCGCCGATCATGGTTTGCTTTTTCGTTTGGGGGAAGGAGATTAGAGCCAGGAGTAGGTTTGCCACTGTGAGATGAGTATCATCATAGATTGTAGTTATATTTCTTACATAAGAGGGGTGAGGGAGTGGGGGGTTCTTTTTTTTCCTTTCTCTCTGCCCGTTTCTACCCGGTGCTTTCTTTAAAAATAAAAATAAACGGTGCATACTGTATATATCTCGACGAGCAAACGATAGATGGACAGTGAGGTGGTGGCTCCACAGGAAAAAAAACGAGAACGAACGAACGACCGAACAAGGCCCCCTCCCCCGAGAGACCCCAGCGTCTTCTTCCCCTGTAAGCGCTCATCCACCCACCCACCGCAGCCTCAAACATAATACCTCCTTCCACATCCCCCCACCTGCCATTCCAGGGTCGGGCACCCCCCCCCCCTCCAAGGAACCACAACCGCGACTCGCGCGCGTGGGATGTGATAGGACACCACCTCCGACGAGATATCACAGACTGACCTAATACGGCTTCCTGCCTTCCTGCGCAGCGGTGCTGTGTTGATGATAGCAGAAGGTAGATTTCTAGGCTTTGGTGGAGGGGGGGGGAGAAGAAAAAAATGAAAATGAAGGCGAAAAAGAGAAAAGGAAAACTTGGCTTGATGATTGATGGTGTTTCCGTAATATGATATTAGTGCTTGTATTACCGTAAGTTATAGGCTATCATACAGAGCCGACCGATGTAGAGCACGGTAGGGCTGCAGCGCAGTGCAAAACTATATTCCCACCATAATATTATATTAACAACATATCATACTGGACCAGTACTGTTAAGAATCTCATCTCGCTGCCCAAGTAAGTACGATACTCGAGGGGATCATCAAAAAGTCAGAAAACAATTTCTATCATACCGATCCGACAACAAATTCTTCGGGCGGACAAGGGTTATGTTTTCCGGCCCTTAATAACTCCTCCCCCCCACCCCGAGCAAAACACGATAGAGATAGACCACGTTATGATAACACTCGGTCGATTCCGATTAGATTAGATTGGGCGATCTCCCGGCATGTCAGGGTGCCAATATGAACCCTCCCTCCCTCCCTCTCACCATTCTTTAAAAGCGGACCGAATTCGAACCAGGCCTCAACAAGTTTCGAGAAACAGAAATCTTACGCGAGCCCCCCCCCCGACCTACCCCTTTTCTACATTCAGTACCGTATTATGCCATTTCCTTCCACACCACATAATAAATATAATACCGGTACTACCATGAAGAGGGGGGGGGGGGATATATATATAAAAATATAGCTCTGAGACCGATTTGAACGATCGACCCTGCGATCTGCAATCGCATGCTCTAACCCCTGAGCTACCAGAGCTTCTGATGTGCCTTTTACTTTTTTCGTTACTAAGTGTGGCTGGGTGCGGTCTTCGCCCATTTTTTTCCTCCTTCGGGCGAGGTCGGTTAATCAGCTTAGGGGGCGCGGAAAGAAAGAAGCTAGGGTGGCCTTCAAGGTAGGAAATAGTATATATATGATAATATAAATACAGGTACGGTAGGCGGGCAGGTAGGTATAGGTGGGTAGGCATACGGACAAGCAGAACGAGACTAACTCATCCCAATACTGAGCACAGCACCGCACAATTTCCACAATGCAAGGTGCAAACCAAAAATTGAAGTTAACTAGCAAACTCGGACCCAGAAGATACAGAAAGAAAGAAAGAAGCAAGGAAAGAAAAAAAAACGGTTCCCAGCAGTCTATAGTCACGCACCGTAGTCCAAGTACAAGATACGAAAACCCAAAATTGAAAATGGAGAGATGGTCTCGGAGGTAGAAAGAAAGAAACACACGATGAACATTGTCCACATTCCATCCTACCGCTCCTAGGCCTGAGCGAGTAAATAGAACGACCAGTCAATTCAGCGTACTTAATCGGAGCAGTAAAAAAACACAGAATCGTACACAACCCTACCGCACCCAACTCGACAGAAGGGAAAAGGGGGAAAATAAAGGAAAGGAAAAAAGAAGCAAGAAAGCAAAATCACTTCGCCCCCTCCGGCGCCGGTCTCGGAAGAATCGGTAGAAACTATATACTCATCAGCCCTCGCTCCACCCACGAAGAAGGCTTGAAAGAGAAAAGAGGGAAAACTCACATTCGCAACAATCAACATGGGGATATCAAACACATCCCTCTTAATAGTCCAACAGAAAGCACACTCCACCTTCCCATCCTTCGCGCCGAGGCCATCCATGCCACGAGCCTCCCTCACGCCATCCTTTTTACTATCATCCTTCTCAGCGCGGTACTTGAGCACTTTGCAAGTCGTCATGACAGCGCCACGGGCGTCGCCAAAGGCGAGTCGGGCAAACTGCTCATAGAATTCAACAACGCTCTCGTCGTCCAGGAGCTCAGCCAGGAATACGGGCTTCTTCATTCCCCCAAGGCCGCTCCCGGCTCCTCCCCCGGTCGCGACGTTAACACCGCCAAGACCGTACTCGTCTACTGATGGTGGCTGGAAGTTAACAACTTCGCCGTTGACGGGCACGTTCGTGTTTCGGTTCGCCTTCTCGCCGAGGAGAACCTGCTTCTCCCAGCCCGTAAGCATGCAGAATTCCTTGCCGACACCAACTACCTCCCCTGTGCGTCGGCAGACGAGAGTTGGCGTGCCACAGTTTTGTATAAAGCGTTCGTACTCCCACAGCGTTCGCTGGAAGCACTTTTCCATGAAGAGGAGGTCATCGGCTTTGAGAGTCTGTGTGCAGGCGATGAAGGAAGGGCGGAACGAAGCCATTGCCCGAGCGATGCGTAGAAGGAGAGGTTTTGGGAAGCGGGTTTCGAGCATGTGGAAGAGGCGGTGGTAGTGGAGTGTGTATGGGTATGGTGTTGTGATGGAATTGTAGATCTGGCTGGGGTCCTCCGGAAGTCTACGACGGCGGATAGGGGCCTGGATTTGTGGGACCTGTTGCTGCTGCTGCTGCTGCTGCTGCTGCTGCTGCTGTTGGGCTGTGGATGCAGATTGCACCTGCTGGAGGTTGGAAGGGCGATGGTGTCCACCGGATTGGTAGAATGAGGGAGAGCTCATGGGACCACTCGTCGCCGTTGCATCGTAATTCGCTGAGCCAGCTGTAGTTTGCGCTGTACTCTGAATGTAATTCTGTCGGGGGGATTCCACAGGCGGGGATGGACTGGTGAGACTCCCCGGCCCGGCTTCAATCATGTAAGTCCCCGCGAACCCGACATTATGCCCCGCTCCAGAATTCCGCCCTCCATGACTGGCACCCCAGCCATCGCGGAAGTGCGATGAGTCATCCTGCGGGGCTGAAAACCCTCCGTACCCTTCGCCGGGCCCCATGCTCGGGGAGTACGCATAGCTGCCTACGCTCCCATCGTCCGCGTCGGCAGCTTGTCCACTCATCCTGCCGAGGACGCCAAACTCAAGGGCACCGTATTGACTACCGAAATTCAAGCTCGCGATGTCGAAATTGAAGAAGGCAGGGTCACTAGGGTCGAATAGAGGGGTTCCGGGAAAGTTCCCACCGCTGGCACCACCCCCTCCGCCATTCCCACCTCCCCCAGCTCTCCCGCCATTTCCACCATCACCGGTATTCCCACCACCGGCAGAGCCTTTCGTCGGCGACGACTCCTGCAACCCCGGAGACCCAATCGACCCCGGATTGATGGTCCCATCTGGTGGTGGCATGTCTGTGTTTATATTCCCAGGGACATGATGTGTCGGGTAAGTAGAGAACCCCCCGGCGAAATCGGTTACGTCATCGATCGGTGCGTCGTGGAGGTACTTTGCCTTCTTGCGGACACCATCGTGGCAGGCGTTCTGAAGACCTCTCTTGATACATCTCTGACATGGACGCTCGTCACCTAAAACTCACACAATCCGTTGCAACAAAGGGGCCCTTAGTCACATGTCAAACGCAAACACGCGGGGCGAGGCGAAGAGAGGGGAGGAAGGAGGGGATTGATTACCACAGGTCAAGTGGGCGCGCTGACAAGCGAAGCAAGCTCTCCTCGCCTTCTTCCTCCTGGGTCGACCTGGGTCTTTTGATGATGGTATGCTACCACTTGGAGTTGGGGGTACTGCTGGAGATTGTCCTGCTGCTGTTATCACCGCTGTTGTCGGTGTTGTTGTTGTTGTCGCCGGCGTAGCTGTCGCCGTGGTCGTCGTTGTAGCCGTAGTCGGGCCTGCAGCCTCGCCTAGTGAGTCGGGATCTGGCTTCACCATGGCGAAAATGGGTGGTCGCGTGAGCACCCAACAGGAGGGAAGGGAAAAAAATGAAAAAAAAGGATAAAAGCGGGGCAAAAAAAAAAAGGATTTTATTTTTCAAATGAAATCCTTTTTTTCTCTCCTCCTTCCAATTGTTTTTCCCCCGGCCCTAAATTGCAGCTCCGCCCGCAAAAGTAGGTAGAGAATCTGAACAAAAAGTATTTTCACCGCAACAGCTATACTATCGGGAAGATGCGGAGGAGAGGGGGGGGGTGTGGGAAGGGAAGGAATGAGGTTAAGTAAAGTTGAATTCTAAAAGAATTGGCGGAGGGTGTTGTGATGTGATGTAAAAGATTATAAAAGGAAAAAAAAAGGAAAAAGAAAAAGAAAATTGTGGTCGATAGCCGAGTGGGAGCCTCAATCAGGTTAAAAGGCGACCCGATGTCCTAGAAACTTTTTCAGCAATCGTTTCTCCTCCCCCACGTCTGACAGGCTGACTGACTGACTAGATGACAGCTGACAACCTAAAGTTAATAAAGAAAGAAAGAAACAAAGAAACAAAGAAAGAAAGAAACAAAGAATCTAACTTAATACCTCGCCCTTCTCGCCGAATTCCCCCGGGTTTAGTGGGTCAATTGCGTTTTTCACTTCTTCTTTTGCTGCTCTCTACTACTGCTACTGATACGGTTACAGCAACAATGGACAAAACCAACTTATAGCAGGAGGGGAGAAGGATGAGGAGATATCGGGACAACGGGATAGAGAAGAGGCGAGATGTACAGTATTATATTAGAGGGGTGGTAGAAGAAGAAGAAGGAGAGGAAAGAAGAGAAGGAAGGGGGAAGAGGAAGGGGAAGAAGAAAGAGGAGGTGATGATAATTTGGATTACCGGTGGATCGTCACTCGGTTGTCGGACAAACGGCTGAACCATCTTCCCCAATTATTATTATTATTTTTCTCTTTTTAATTACCTTTTCTACACCTTTCCCTCCTTCCTATTCTCATCGTTTAATAATCTTCTCCCAATCTTTTATTCAAGAATTGAACCCCTAAAAAAACTCTCAAATACTTTTCCCTCATATCGATGCTGCCCCGAGATCAATCCTGCATAGAGATGCCGGTCGCTAGCTTGCTGTCTCTCAAGTTGCGTTGGGTCCTGAGCAGCGGCTACGATTTCCCAGCTTGGGTTAGGGTAGGTCACAGAGGCAAATCTCTACCCAGCAATTACCGGCACCGGTATGATAGCTTAGCTCTCCTCGAATCCCATCGCAAGGTGCAGTAGTATCATCATACATATCTACACCTACTTTACCCAAACCGTAGATATATCACTACTAAAAGGGCGCCCTTAGCACCTCACCACAGCGGACAACCACACCACACAACTCAATCCCTCACTCATCTTCGTGCCCACCAAAAGGAAAAGAAGAAAAAACCCATCGCACCGACATCCCCATTATTGACCACCTCGCTCGCAAGAACTGCAGTTCGTCAATACAACAACCGATACATCTCGGGCAAATACCTTCTCCAAGCAGCTCATTTTTCCCCTCCCTTCCGGCATCCCTTTCCTAACCTCTCTCTCTTGGCCTTTTGTACCTTTTCCTGCGGCTATCCGCTACATTACACGAAACCTATCCTGTCGCTATCCGCTGAAAATTCCATTCGAAAGGGAGGATATAATTCTTCATTGGGGGGGTTCGTATTTCGCCCTCCATGTGGCTAGCATTGCTTCTCCTGCTTCTCCTGATGATCGGTGAATGAGCGGTAGTGCAGTCAATATAATTGTTTATTTTGTCTTGTTTTTCATTCTCCCTTCCCTTTTATGTTCTCCAACAGAAGAGAAGTTATTGGATTGCTAATAGAGGCGCATATCACACGAGTGCAGCTTTTTTGTTTATTTGATCAGAGCTCTGATCGAATTGTTTGTGCTGTTGCTACATTCGAATCCAACGACCGGCAATGGATCCCCCTCCAAACGCACCACCAACTGGGGTTTCGCCCCGCCCAGACTTGTCTCCGGTTCCTTAACGGAACAACACATTTAGCTACTCCTTTACCAATTGTAAGCAATTGGCCGGCAATCGGCACACGTCTAAACCTTCAACAAGTTTTTCTGCACAGGGCTGTGAATATGATAACATTATGACGACGCTACCTTTGTTCTCCATGCTGTCTGTTCTCCCACTCCTTCCTTTGCATATTACGCAATCGAGATGAATCGTCAGTGGCCAGGCCTAGAACCCAACAATTTATTCTTGTTCACCACTCGACTTGCCTGCCCCGTTTTCGGATACTCTCCTGAAACTAAACCTCGCTTCACTTCCGGAAGCCTGCGCGGGCTGAGTCCTTTTTTTCCACCAGCATCTACACAGGGCCAACCGTGTGGCCGATATTCGCACACTAGTTCCCTTTTTCCCACAATCTCCCTATTCTGGTCTCCTGCCGTTGATGCCCTCGGATGCACTGGCTCAACTTGAGCACCAACTGCAGTAAAGTGTGCATATGCCGAGACCGAGTGACTTTCCATGATGCCCCGCATCTCCAAGACCCCCTGCCGTTGTCTCTCCTGAGACATGCAGTTTTTGGCAAGCGATCGGAGATAAACCTATCTGCGCCCAGTCAGGTTAGTAGCAAATCGTTTTGTGACTTTGTTCGTTACATCTTTTGGACTACTGATCAGCAGACTTGCCCGCTCGATTTAGATGATCCTCGGTCCACTCCGGGCCCCAGGCTCGAACACCTGATCCAACCTCGCGCCAAGAGGTATCACAAATCCGTAGCCCCCTCTACCCACAATCACGAAGCGGTATTATGCCGACTGACAATCGAGTTGACATCTGCCCGCGTATTTGAAAAGGCTTTCCTACCGGGGCCGAAAGTCCCGCACTACCACACTGTCCCAGATCTGGTGAACAACCAACAAAGGAACTAAGGAGATGGCGGTTGAGAAATTCCCCCGAAATTGCCCTCGCCCTACAACCAGCCCAGAAAAATCTCCCACGAGATTCCTCCTTTGTTCTGTTGGACATAAATCACCGAGCATTTATACTTTCAACTTAAGAGCTGTATCATACGGGTACCTACGTACTTTCAGCCATTCCAATCGCAACATCAATATCCCGACTCCTTGTTTCACTAGGCAAAGTCAGGGGGGGGTCAGAGCCCGAACGTCGAAATCCAGGGTGAGTAACCATTGAAGGGTCTCCGAAATTCTTCCTACTCACGCAGCAAATATACCCCACCCAGATCCTAGACCTTCCCTATGGTAAGTCAAAAATACATACCTTTAAGTTGAAAGCCCTTCACCAATCCTTCCAGGATTTCTTTTCTCTCCCACTTCCTCATGTCTCAGTGTCAAAGCAGAGAAATTGGCTGAAGCAAATCACCCCGGACAGCCACCGCCAGAGATACCCTAGCGCTGCCAGCTGACACAACCTAGTCACTCAAGCCTTGTGCTTCCGATTTTGGGTAGGCTCATGCCCAGATGCATACCTGCGGGGCCAGACCCCGGAAGTGCTAGAAAGCGGAGGCGAGTGATCAAACATGATTAGAGCTATTCCGTCAGAGGTGCGAACCCCTCTGCGTAAGGCCTAGGAATTGTCATACTCCAAAGATACCCCCGGCGAGCGAGTAGGTATCGATAAAGTAAGGATACGCTTTGCTGGGGCAGTATCCAATCACAACTATGTCTCAGGGAGTGCGCCTTGTAAAAATTTACTTTGCATTGGTAGCTTGTCGGAGCTGAACACGGAGGAAGCTCTTGGAAGGGGTTATGTCTGAAGTTATGCCGTAGGATTAGGTGAACCCATCTCCCCTTTTGCAAAGATATTAGGCTCAGTTCTGCCTGTGCTGCTGGTTATTACTCTACCCATCTGTCAATCTTAGAATCCATGGCCCTAGCTCTGGGTGCCCCGAATGTTTCTATGGACAGCGAAAATCAAAGCAGAGAATTCACCTCCGGAGCGTAGCATGTGAGTAAATACAGGACAGCCGTTTCTGTACTTCATAGAAGCAGGGCACTTAGAACTCTGCCGAACACGTCACCGGCACCAGTCATTGGGGGGGGGGGGGGTCGCAACGAGTCTAGATCCTTTGCCCTTCTCGAGTAGCGAGGCCAGCACTGCAAAAAGTTGTCATTTCCAGATGCCAGAGATTGACACTTACGCAGAGTGTATTCAGGAAGCGGCATCTATGGGGGGGGTTCAAAACTAATTAGCGGTTGCTTCAGCACAACAGTCCCAGAGACGAGATTCCCCTGATGTGGTTAGTTGATCAATTTCCAGTCTCTGGCCCTAACCTAATATCATACAACAGGCGAGCCGCCATGCCGGGAGTCATGCACTATTGCTCCGATGAGCACAAGTTAAAAGACAGCTGGTCTCTAATGACTCGGGGGTCGAGAAGTTTCCAAGCCCTCAATATCCACATGCAAGATACCCTTCCATACCGGTAGAGTTGTTTCCGCTCTGGCGACCGGACCTCCCGAGGGTGTACGCCGGATCCGGGTGCCTGCCGTATATATATGCCTGCTCAGCTGGAATGGCAATACCGTCTAGTGCAACCCCATGAAAGCTGGGCCGGTACCAGGCTCCTTTATTGGGCCGGTCCGACCGTCGCTCATTCAAGCTACTCGAGTATGGCAAGTTGGCAGCCCCCCGTGCCCTCCTGTCGGCCCCGCAGCACCACTCGACATGCATAAGATCGCGCAATATTAGACGCGCTTTGTCCAATCCCAAGGCAAAGATGCAGCCAGCGATTCAATGTCTCCTATGTGAGCTTCGCTTGCGCACCGCTTGCGATTTCGTTCCCTTAATCTAAATTAAAAGCAAAGGGTGTTTGCTTGAAGCTGCTATTATTCCTTATTGCACTCACGAGACCCGAGAGCCTGCAAATCAAAGCAGGTGAAAGATAAGCTTGGCAGCTGCCAATGATCTTGTGCCAAGCACGGGAGGGTTTAGCTAATCCGGGGCGATCCACAATGAAATTTAGCCCTACCAGAGCCAGATCAAGTTACCAACCGGATGGAATGCGTGTCATAACTTGCTTCATCTTCCAGACCCCAAGAGGCTACTACGCCCTAGCCTGGGCTCCAGCATATTTTGCCCACAATGTAAGGGGATGTTTCCCACGCATGTTTTGTTTTATCCCTTTTTTTCTTTTTCTTTTTCCCTCTCGGCACTTGGAAGTCGTTGTCACCACCGCTTGATTCCAGCGCCATTGGTGGAAGACTTTAATCAACCGAAAACAAATGCATATCTCTCAATATGCGATAGCCCGCCACACGAGTACCCGAGCATACACCTCACATAGGTTCAATGCAAAAGATTGGTGATTTTTTGCTCACACGAGACCTCCATAGCTCTCTAACCAAGCTCCTTCAAAGAAAATATTATCACGGGAAGAAAGCTAGGAGTAGTATCAAATACGTCCGGATACCAATCTTAGGTAACACAACCCAGCAATTCGGTCAGCAAGGCTTGGACCATCCATGAATCCAATAAGCCGTTCATTGGCATGAAGCTATAGATATTTCTTGAAATTCAAGCGGGGCACGTGCATCTATCATGCATATGCATAAAGGCCCTCATATGAGTACTTTTTGGTATTCGAGCAAGAATTCACGCATCACGAGACCCACTGTGGTTCGTCAAGTCACCCGCATTTCATGTTGCACATGTACCTCTAGCAGTGGTGCAAGCGTCTATGCGCTTTTCCAGTTCTTTTATGATTACCTACTCGAGAAGAGGTATCCAGGAAAGGGAAAAGCCTGATAGAACACGAATAGATTAGTAGAGGATCCCTAATGCAACTGGTTGCGCCGATAGATTTGCAGAAGCAAACTACCGACGAGAGAAAAGTTCAAATATTTCCATAGAAGTGTGATTTCCTTTATTCCCCTCCTCCGGGAGAAATACGAAGGAAACGCCTAACATTCTTGCTAGTACGTGCTCGACAGAACTACCCCAAAGCCGGGCGATCGGTAAAGCTGTGGGCCAGCCGAACCGACTCCTAGTAACGGTTCGAAGATAGCTTGATTGTTTTTGCGAAAGGATAGAATGATAGTAGCCTTTAGGAATTGTGCCGCGAGAACAAGCAAGAGAAGAGGTTTTTATTAAGTGATCCAAACTTAAGGAGGAAGAGAAGGAGGAAGAGAAGACAAGGAAGGAGAGAAAGCGAGGCACTAGTTAAGGAAGCAAACATAAAGGCAACCATCAGTGTCCAGGAATGCATGCGTAGTCCACAGCGCATGGGTTTCAACTACAAGGTTACGCAACACAGCTCAGTGGGAGCGCCTAGAGTATACAGAGAACAATGCAACGCCAAACCGGCTCCACATTAGATCCAGATTCTGAGCGTAGCATTGGCTGAAAGCCCCTGAGCAGCTCCCGAGAGGCTAGTTAGAAGAGAAACATGGCACCCAACTCAGCGAAAAGAGATATCGCGATTGGCCCCACAACAATCCAAAAACTCGGGTAATTAGTATTCGTTGGCCTAAGTAGTCCCGAACTCTATTTTACGCCTACTCATTATAAATAACCCCCATAAGGCTCCCCCTACGATCACAACCAACGGATCTAACAAAAATAAGAAGAGAGGAAGCCCTCCGATGACTGTTCCTAAGTACTCCGCTACCTCCGATAACGTTGAATCTGAGAATGTTTCCAAAACACTCACAATATCTCACTCGCCCACGATGTCCGATGCACCCCCGCCGGCTACCAGGTCTACCCAAGGACGCCCAGAAATCGACCACACATACCAAATGCCTGCCCCTTGGTAGGTCGAGCATGTAGGGACTTCGCGCCAACAGTTCAAGCTTAGACAGGCCACCCCATCCGCGGAACAGGGAGTCAAACAAAGTGCATCAGGTAAATGAATACTCAACACTGACATCGCTCGAGGGAACTGACTAGCGCAGATTCGGACATTTAAGAAACGCAGCACCAGACGGTGCTCACCTCTACTAAAGCGAGGAGAAAAGACGATAGCGAACCAAACAACCCCCATGGGACTCCCTTCTCCGCTCACCGCCCAAAGTCGATGGGTCGATGGAAGAGCAGTAACCGGAAGGTTTGGGGTTTAATTAAAGCCAATTAAACGCCTGGGTCCCTCATTGGCAGGTCGACTTAGCTGGGCGAAATCTGCAAAAGAGTCCGGCGTGTTGTCCGGATCTGCAGTGAGCAACATGGCACGCGGCGGTAATCCGGGTGAAACCAATCGAACTAATGCCTGTCACGAAGGTCAGATTGTGACCCTAAAGGGCCCCCCCAATAGGACGAAATAGCTCGACGAGTGAGAGCTCATGAGATCTTCCCCACAAGCAATCCCTCCCACACAAGAAGACAAGGGCAATATATCACTCGATCAAATTGATCGCCCCAGGGCCTCTTCTCAACCAATCCTATTTGCTCTGAAGGCCATGATCCAATGTTACCGGTTGAAGTCGTAAGAGGTGCAGAAAAGGATAAATAGCCTGCGCGAGTTACAGGCTGCATGAGTCTAAAAAGGTAGAGAAAGAGGAGGTAGGAATAAACTTTCTTCCAGACATGCACGCGCAAGCATGGCCAAGTCAAAGATGTCACCACAATGCCGCAGAACTGCACGCCAACGATCCACTGTTCCAATCGCCCAGAGCGAGTGAACCCAAGGTGGGCCACAAACCTCGTTTCGATAAACTCGGGAAGGCCACGACTCAGCCAGGTCGACAAAATCCCTTTATTTTTAACGGGTGAATTTCCGGCGCCCAAGATGTGCTTAAGCCGCTAAATGTCGCGAGGTTTGGCTTGACCCTGGCCAAGAGGCTAGCGGGAGCAGGAGTGAGGTCTCAGCCATTTCCTTCACGGTATGATACCGCAGACTTTGCTGAGAGACCCCCGGCGGACCCACAGTATGTTTCAAGCCTCCTTCACAATTCCCCCCCGCGCTAGTTACTTTCTCCTCGGCCTACCGGTACTCGAGTACCGTATTGTGACCACCGCAATCTCGCGCGGACGTCTCACAGCCACAACTACCCCCATGATACCGAGACAAATAATCCAAATATAACCCCCGCCCATGAACCCGCGCGAGCGGAGCAAAAAAAACAAACAAAGCACAAACCGGACCAACGGGCCCACAGGCCCACACCTAAAAAAGCCCTTCGAAGGCTCAAAAAGGAAAGCTAAGGCTCGGCATGCCGAACCCTCGACAGCGATTGGCGCCACGCGAGTATCAACGGGTTCTGCTGGGACAGAATGCGCATCAGCCAAGCAAAGTCCAATACGAGCCCGACTCCCGCTAAGCCGGACCTGCCTTCCTGTGTGACCGGTGGCTCCGTTCCTGAGAGCCTTGTGGGAATCCTCGGAACAAAAAAGCAATGCCGGAGGGATGTCGAGGTGGGAACACGGCAGCCTCATGAGGAGGATGGCCAAGTTCCAGGAATTGATCGAGATACCATATCTTTGTCATGATGATCATCAGGGGGTAGGAGGGGGTGCTTATAAAAAAAAAAGCAACGGGGAAATAATTATAAGACATGCTTCGTCGTGTTACTTGCAAAACCACACAGTGACAGGTTATGTTGGTATCAATAGATACTCACGCCTCCCTACTAAGAACTACTGTACGAGTAGTAATACCCTTTCCCGAAACCCACGACCGAAACTCGAATGCAGGCCAATCCTCAGCGCCGAGAACGGGTATCGGCACAGCATAGCACAACACCGCATTACCTGTCAAGATCCCCCTGCCGCCAGCACGTCGAAATAAAGTAGGGCCCGAAATAAAAGCATCCAAAACAGTCAAGGAGAGTCCAAAATAGCTCTAGTTCCAGCCACAAAATGGCCGAATCAAGTCAGGCGTTTCATTGCGAATCCGAGACAGATCACAAAAAAGAAAACTCTTATCCCAACGTATCATATCAGCAGCAAGAAGGGGGGGGGGTCTTGTCAGAAAATGCGGTATACCTTGGCGCCAAGGCGTCCTAATAACCTTATGAATTGATGACTACACCCACGGTCAGCACCCCTTCCCCCGCGAATCACATAAACGGCGGAGAAGACAAGTGGGGCATATTCCCCTGATGGGGCTAATCAGGAGTGTTGGGAGGCTCCCCCCGCCCATATAATAGGACGGAATATAGCTCTATTTGGGGAGTTTGGACTGGTGTACAGTACTCGAGTACCCCGTATGCTGGACAAAAGTGATACTCGTTGTGATGGCGGGACTTTTTGTTTCCCCCCCCCCCTTTTTTTTCTCGAAACATCCTCGGTGGTGTTAGAGCGTCGTGGTGTGTCATTCGATTTTCCTCAGGAACCTATAGGTTTATTATGGTTTCGGTATGCTATGGTGCTGTGGGCCAAACGCACTACCGGTAGGGCTCCGATACTCTGGAAACACATCATAGTAAAAATCTAGTATATAGCTATATCTTACAATGCCAAAACCAGAACCCCTCGCCGTACGGTAGCTTCTCATCATGTCACATCACTATACCTCATAATAGCACTTTCCTTTCCTTTCTCCCACTCATTCCCTCTCTCTCCACGGGGTGAATAAGAAAGTGGGCACGGTCGAAAGATAAAACCGGCGTATTAGAAGGGGATAAAAAGTATCGCAAATATGTCGCGCTGCAAGTATCATGCTATATACAGCGCAGTACTAGTACTGTACTCGTACAGCTTCGGTATAGTATTGTGGTACTAGTACTGTTACGCTCGAGGAGTGGGGAGTGCACCGCAGTGTTACTTAATCCACTCACGAGTTTAACCAACCAACCCAGATCCTAGCTAGAAGCGCCACAAAAAGGGTAAATACTCGACGGTGAATATTTCACTAGCTTTTCTTACTCTTTTTAGAAATACGGTAGTAGTGGTAGTAGCAGTAGCAGTAGTGCCATAGCAGTAGATTTCTACAACCAGCACAAAAACAATACACTGTCAAAAAAAATTACCATTTTGTAAAATCCTCTTCTTTCACCTCCACACGCTAATCAGCAGACAAACGCGCGCACCCTATATATATAGGTTCCACTACTATGGTAATAATATTGAGCAAGAGTGGGGCGAACATAATATAAAAAGAACCAGGGAATAAATTATGATTTACATGAAGGTATTGACAGCGGAAATGTACCCTGCACCAACTGACTAGCTCTCCATGGTAAATAGAAGGGGGAGTGTCGGCAGTTGAGTAAAAGTATTTACAAGAAGGTATGAAATAAAATAATAAGAAACTGAGGAGAGGCCCCCCCACCCCCCTAAGGATGACGGGGGAGGGGGGGGGGTATGGGATTAGCTAATTGCTAATAAGCAAATGGGGAGGGGGGAAAACTCCTCATTTTGTGCCCCCTTCCCGTGCCGGAAGGAAAGAAAAAAATAAAAACAGAAGCAGAAGTGGAGACGATAGATGAGAGAGGAGTTGAGGGGATGAAGGAATGGGGTGAAGTGTGCTGTGTTGTCGACAAAAGAGAAGGATAGTAGTGATAGGCTTATGAATGATAAGAAAAAAAAGGTGAAGAAAATCTCAAGCATGGTATGATAGTTGGAATCTTTGCCAAAAAGCAGCGGGACAAAAAAAAAAGAAGAAAGAAACGATCGAAGGAAGAAAAGAAAAATAAGATTAAACGTTACAACCTTAATCTTTAATGAGTAATGACCTTTTTTTATGCAGAAATATCCTCGCCCCGCCCTGCCATCCCTGGGGGCCCCTAGGTAGAAAAAGAAAAAAAGAAAAAGAAAAATGGAACGTTGAAACCCAAAATAAAACCCAAAAAATAAAATAAAAGGATAACCCCCCCCCCCCTAGATGCTAAATGACCTCCATTGATGAAAGAAAATATTCACAAGAGTAAATCCCTACGAATGAAAACAAGAAGGGGAAAAGGAAAACTTGAAACGTTGTTTTAAAAAGAAGAGGAAGGGAATAAAAATAGATGAATAGATAGACAAAGAATTGAAGATCGGCATAATGTGTGCTGAACTGCCGTACCACGCGAGTCGAGGAGGTAAAACCGTCCCGGAGGAACTGTCCTTAGAAGACAGCTTTAACAGCGCTCCATAGCAGCGGGGCATTAACTCCCGCAAGGTTGGCGGGCACGGACCAAGACCACGACCAGGAAAGCGGCGAGAAAGAACTCCACATAGAGACTCCGAGCTCGGCAAGTCCTCCGATATCGAGTCGCATCGATGCTGCGAGCGAGACTGTCAAGCCGATTGTGACGCTCCAGATACCGACTTCCAGTACCTTCTCGTAGAGGTCCAGGCTCTCGGCTTCTCCAAAAGCAATTAGGTCGACTAGCACCGCCTTCATGCAATTTCTCCGGTACCGAACGCTTGTCTGGAAGAACTTGTCCAGCGTACTCCGGTGAGATATAGGGTAGAGCCGGGGTGGGGATACCTCGTCTGTTCTGAGGGATGATAGCTCTAGCGATGCCCTGAGACGTCGGAGACAGGAAACTATGTTTAATGAGCGGGATCGGGTGGTAGATTGCTTGTTTTTTGGAATTGATGTTGTTTTTGGTTGCTGGGGGTGGAGAAGGTCCCGGAACAGTGTTAAGTTATTTACCTCTGCTAGACGCCGCTCATCGGGCTGGGATATGATGTCTAGGTATATTGTTTGTAGCGGATCCTGATGTGAGAAGAAACGTGTAAAGAAACGGGGGTTGGTGACGCGGATCGTTAGATGGGATTTCGATATGTTGGATGGTGATGATGCATTTATTCCTTCGAAAGGTAGAGATTGCTCCTGTAGTTTTGAAGCCTCGGCTTGTGAAACACCTCGGCTTAGTTGGTCTGAGTAGAATGTCACGTTTTCAGCCACCTTCGTTGCGTTCGATTCCGGTAGAGTGATTGTTGCCGAGATAGGATGGTTGTATATCGATACTCTATGTTTAAAGTAATCTAGCCACAGCTCTTGCATATCCCTATTAAAAACAAGATTCCTGTTAGTCGCCTGATCGTCTTGTTTGTTACCCATACTAAGTGGCCCGCCCCCTCCTCCTTGTTCCTGTCCTCCTCCACGGTGGATGACAAACCTCTCGGATTTTGTAGCTTCCCGCTGCCCGCTTCCTACTAAAACCTCGGGTCGAGTATACACAACAGCCTTCTTCCTGTATAATTTCCACGCCTCCCACATTGTCCAAGGGACAGCTAAAAAAGTATTGTAGCCCCACGTTGCCGCTATAAACAATCCCCGACAAGTACCCCCGTTGATCATATCGAACGAGGGAGACACAGAAAAGGCTCTTGCAACCATACTCTTCGTACCATCCCTAGCCATCACAACCATATGCATGTCCACCCCTGATGCTGAGGGTGAGGCGGTGTCGAGCGGATCCCGAACCTGGATGTTGTAATTTCCGGAGCGATGGTTGAATGGGGAAATATGAAATGTCTTCTCCATTTCCCCTGCAAAGGTGTAGCCCTTTCTCGGCGCAGGGTTTGAAGGGTTGTCGGCATGGAGAAGGTATAGATGCCTCTCTCCAAAGGTGTTGAGGACTTCGAGCACGACAAGTTTGAGTTCTTGTTGGGGTGAATATAAGTAGTAATATGAGACTGGGTTGAATGAATACCCAAAAAATCGAGGGGTGGTGACGAGGTAGATATGGGGGTAGAGGGATGGATCAATTCCCTATATACCAATACAAACACATTAGCATTCATCTATCTGTTTCACATGAAAGGTGATAACATCGCGGAAACGTACATGATGGATAAGCACAGAGTCTAGCTTCTTCTCGAAAGGCAGCTCTGGGTTGATATATCCCGCTGGGTCAAGTGAAAAAAAGGTGAACGGTCGTTTCTCCTCCTTCTCTCCCATCTTCAATTTCTCCTCCTTCTCCTTCTTTGAATCTAGCACTGAGAATAGTCCGCCAATCGAGCCTTTGAAATTGACCGGAAACCCAACATACAGTAGTGGGTACTTGAATGTGTGCTTCTTAGGCAAGAACCTGGCGTGTGTTGTTGAACAAAAGAAAAGAATCGGCCTAAATTTACCCAAGAACTCCCCCCCCAATTCCTCCCTCTCACAGCTTCCACCCCACCTCACTGTTCTCCAGGCAAACGGCGCAATATTTAAAATGAAGATGACCAGGTATATCGCCACCAAGTTGCCCCAAAACCCAAGCCCTGATCTCCATATATCCACGACTTGAAGCGCCAAAGCGCCCACCAATCCGGCGGTTCCAGCACGGACAAGGCCACTGGAGAACGGACATGATGTGAACCGCAGCACTGAAAATGCATTGAGAAATAGTAACCCTCGGGTCAAGAGGTCCACGGCGCAACACATTGAGAAGCAGAGCGACTTTATGATAAGGTTTCAGAACCAATCACAGCACCCAGCGGATCGATTAGGTTATCGATAAATCAAGGTGTTGCTGTCCTCCAGAAGAATTTTCCGGTCGGAAGAGACCTCAATCCGAATAACCAGTGTGTAAAGACTTCTCGATGCCCGGGGATAAGCCTTCGTAGAGAAGGGTTGTGATAAAAAAGAGACCAGAGATGGAGGAACTCTGGGGCCAAAAATCCAGAAGCAAGAAGTGAAATTTTCGAGCAAAACAGAAGTTATGCCCGAGGTGAGGTCGATAGCCCAACTATTGACTCAAAAGGGAGTTGGTCGCCTGTTTATTAAGTTATGCTGCAGCACACTCGTGATCTGGTCGTCCACCAACAGCTTTTGCATAACATGCATGAAAACGGTTCCTATTTCTCTCCCCTTCCTTCAAAAACCACTTTATCCCCTTCCCAACCCTTTTCCCTTTCCTGTTACAACACCACCGATAAAAAAAATACCTGTATCCTTCCGCTACCCCCCAAAAAACTAATAAAAAAATAAAACTAAATAACTTAGCCCCCTTCTTGGAACAAGTTAGATGCGCGTATATTGTAAGTCGAAAGTAAGTGTTGATCCAAAACCAAATGAATGAGGCGAGAGAGAGCGTAGTGCGTTCGATTCAGGCGCCGAGGTAGCAAATATCGATACGCTGTATATGTATGCACTGTAGGATGTACTGTAGGTGCGTAATGCGCGGCGGGCCGGGAAAGTAGATCAATCGAAAGAACCCTTCAACTTAATAAAATATCCCCGTCCGTCTCCTGGTTGACATGACGATGGGGATGAGGGGAAGAAAAAGGTAAAGGTAAGGAGGGGATGGGACAGAATGTCGACAAGAATCCACCCGCATGGAAAGGTAGACAGCGATATACGGTAGATCAGACAAGACCTTGGCCATCAAAAACTCAATCCAGTGGGGCCTTTACTCAACCTCGTGGAGAGTGTTGGCATCATAATCAGAAGGCTACATACAGGGGGGGGGGGAACGATATCATATGGGGGAGGGGAGGTTGAAATCGGATGCCTACGTAGGGCCCATTTTTTCTTCTTTCCCTTTCTTTAAGGGTATGGCCATGGCAGATAGAGACAGAGTTAGGCTAGCATAGAGGAAAAAACGTACCCTTTCCGTAAGGGATACGACCCCAGGGTACCAAGAGGGGCAGTCTGCTGTTGTTAATTCTCAATTCTGGGACATTGAACGGAAGAAGGTCCCAAAGTGGATTAAGTTCCGACTAGGTCTCGGATTTGGATTTCCCAAAACGGGCATTCCACTGATAATCTCAAACGAGCCATTCCCTCTGGGTCGCTGCCCACGGCTCAACTTCCGTGTGTAAAGAGAAGAACTCTGGGCTTTCGCGCTTGTGCGAGGTGAACTCCGCTTTAGCACACGACGGTGATATCAATACCGGTATCAGTAGTGAGAAAGAAAGAAAAGGAAGAAAAAGAAATTTATCGCAATCCCTTGGCGAGGTCTTACACGTCGTAACCTTGGTCATAATAATCATCAGAATCCAACACAAACGCGCTACAAAAAAGTAGGCGCACAGTATCTCAGCATCATCCGCTAGCCCGAGAGATTGCGGTCTCTATAAATCTGGCGAATAACTTCCTAGATATTACTCAAGAGTCAGGAAGTAGGTTATAGGAATACTAACCTAGACTTCTATGTTTCTGCGTAGCTGCCGAGTACACGAATATTGAAAGTATAATTAGAAGCTCTTGTTGAGATTAACCTTACCGCGAGAGCTAGAATAATTGAACCTCAGGTTCAGGTATCCAGAATTCCCCTCCTTGAATAAAGGGGGGATCACTCCGAAAAAACTGGCTTTCGATCCTCTCCTGAGACAAATAAAAAGAAAAATATAATTGACCTTACTACTTGTAGGAGAGGCAACTCCAACGTCCTAGCGTGAGGTTCAATCCAGTTCTTACGGTACCGTATTCGGATGGACAACCAAGGTTGAGGTCCTACAATGCCGAGATACGGTATCATTGGACTCCCTTTCTAGGGATTCGGTGGAAAGGGATCTCTCTATCGTCACCCATCAATCCGATAAAGTACCGTTGTCCCACAAGCCTCGGCTGAGATCAAGGATAATCCACCCGGCCTTCTTTCCCTTAGCCCGATCTATTGAGTCCGGCTCCATCTCTGGCACCGGAAGAAGCCACCGAACCTAATTATTGGACAAACGGTCTCTGCCCAATTAATTGACTAAGGATCCACGATTCTCTTGGTTTATCGTTCGGAAACTTCAGCCGGGGCCTCGCAAGGTATTGGCACCAATGTTAACCTTAAGCCAGCCTACCGGTAGATAGGAGCAGGTTTCGCAATTTCAGGGTCAAGGCCCGGCTACTGTGCGAGTACCGCACTCGAGCATAGTAGCGAGATTCTTCTCTATCGTACACTTACGTTGCTAGAGGGACGGCAAGGATTTGACTTTGATAGGATGAGTAGATGTAAAAGGACAAACGACTGAGGGTATCTTGTCCCGCCAAGGCAAATACCAAACCTTCCCATGTTAGGCCAGCAATTCGATCATTGCCGTCCTAATTCCTTGCATGAGCCTGGGTTACAATTGCCCAGTCCTTACTCTACCCAGTTTTCTGGCTGCGATCCCGTATGTATTATAAAACCCTTTAACAGAACTTGAAAGGAGTATATCCCGATGTTTCCCTTGGTAGAGACATCCGGAAATACTGTTTTGTGCACAATAGAACTGCGCTTCTCTCCTGCAAGCAGGCCCTCAAGTCCCCAAATCAAACATCCCGTACCGTAACACAGAACTCAGAGTAGCCCTGTCGCTCAATTCCTGCTTTGGAAGATTCGTGCTGTACCCCAGAAATGAGCCGTGACTGAACCCAGCCTTGTACAAGTAAACTCCACAAGCGCGAGACACCTCGCCCAAGGAAGTTCAGCATCCTGCATGAAAGGGATTGCGGCTCTGGATGCCGCTTCCCGATCAAATAATCCGGATAGGAACTGATTACGATTATATCTCTGGTTCTTTGTTCCTTTCTTGCCACCCGGGTATTGTGAAGTGTTAATTAAAAATCATTGCCACATCCTCTTGTTATCAGAAACTCAGACAAAACCCCATAACTTATCGCCCAAATAACACGTCCATAGCCTTGGTGTGCGATATTCAAATCGGCGTATTGGAAATAAACTGGACGAGAACGGTGGATCAATTTCTCGGTTTCAATTTATTCTCCTAAGCATAGGTGTTGGAAACTAGTTGGAGGTGAACCATATTGCACATCCGGTCAGAACTGACATCTATCGACAATCACACAAGATCCTCACTATGGAGAATCCGGCTGATTCACCAGGGCTCTGAATACTGAGAATGAGGGCTTTAAGAAGGTATAGACCCCCCTCCCGTGATTGAGATCTGGACATCCCGATGACTGAGATCTCCGGCTGTAGCTGCACCAAGC
>Ga0307513_10001898_pt1 | contig 29699 bp, 33 predicted proteins | sample 15_EM_MG_FD_202174 | JGI IMG/M metagenome (GOLD analysis project Ga0307513, IMG submission 202174) | Populus trichocarpa ectomycorrhiza microbial communities from riparian zone in the Pacific Northwest, United States - 15_EM | ecosystem: Host-associated > Plants > Roots > Unclassified | place... | reverse complement strand
ATAGGGCACTATACAGTCTATATTAAATTATTCACCGGTTCAATGCGTTCGGTGAACCCATATGATATGATACACTGTTTATATTCATTGTATCATATCATATGATACACTGTAACGTCACAATGTGATCAATTGACTGTGAACAGACCCGTGCCAAGCGAATTTCGGTCCCCACTTCCAAGGCGTGCTGATCGGGCTGCGCATCCCGCTCATGCGATTCCTGGCGAACACTGCAACTGATGATGGCACAGTAGTCATAAGCAAAAATGACTGCGGCGCTAACTGCCTGAGGCGCAGTCATCTGAATACCGTGTGAGGCAGTCATATACCTGCCTAGAGGTAGTCAGTAAGTTAGGATCCTGGTATTCGTTAGGGATTATCAGGGGTTTTGAAACCCCCAGGGGTCAGGGGTAGGGTAAGTGGGGGTAAGGGTCAGGGTAGGGATTTCCATACCCTTGAAAAACCCTTACCCTTGGCAGGGGTCAAGGGTATTGATCAGCAAGAGAAAAAATGAATATATCACATTTTTTTACCCACAAAAAAAGGGTTTTCCTTCTGAAATATTTGTTTATGGCTTGTATAAAGGCATATCAGATAGAATAACAGTGCTGTTAACACATTTCACTGTTCAAAATTAATAAAGTAATTTTTACAAGGTGGTTTTACATTAAATTAGGTGAATACCCTTGGGAATTAGGCAAACCCATGGGTTTTGAAAAACCCTTACCCTCATCAAGGGTAAGGGTTTTTGGAGGGTAGGGTAGGGGTACGGCTGAAATACCCCAGGGTTATCCCTGATAATCCCTAGTATTCGTGCTGCATGTTCGCAAAGTAGTAATATTTTAAGTAGAATAAGAATCTAGGTACATCTCGGGCAGTGGCCATCGTAATACCCGATTATTATAGGTTCGACCAAGGACTGGCCCACTACCTCTAGTACATGTGTAAAAATATAAATATATTATGTAAACGGATTACAATTAAATGATTGCTGGCATGAACCTTCGATTCACTCCTCGCCACCAGACATGCAGAATGCAGATTGTCAATGTCATTGACAACCCATGAACCAACCATGAACATGCAGCCGTATCAACCATAATAGTGCAATAATATCTACAACTGTAGACTAACGAAAGTGCAAGATCCACTGTAATTGTAGACGTCGATGTTGCACTATTCTATAGTGCGGGGCTAAACCGTAGGGATGCTTCCCTCCTCCTCCTGTAGTGCACGACATGTTCCCTCCCCTCCACTTTAGTGCACTAGTACTCCCTGCCCACCCTCCATAGCTCCATAGCTCTGGTCTCGGTGCTTATTCCCCTTGATCCTGGTCAGGTGTGCTCCCCGACTCCCGAGCGTCGGTTGACTTGATATGTTTTTGATGGCGAAATGTAAATATAGATCATCTATGAATAGCTTGACGCACTGCCACTGGTTCGACTCATTGCCGCTCATGCGATGGTTCATCTCGGTGGCAGCCGACCCAGCTGTGGCATGGTATTGGTTACCATGCACGCCGCTCCTCCCTTTTGGTTTATTAATCCTGGCGAACTCTAGACTGTATTTCCCAAGACCCTTCAGATGTTTTTTCGTATGCCATTTGTTCCTATGGCTCCCAAACCAGGCATGCAACTGGAATACTTGGGTTGTATTTTTTCTCCGCCCACAGTGCACTATTCTGTCATGACGGTATTGCATAATTTCTTAGTCGGCTCCCAGAATTTATTTTATTTTCCCCTGCTAGCTAGTGCACTATTTCTTACTAGGATCCTGGAATAGAATTCCCCCCCCCCTTATTTGGTGTGGCACTACTTCGTCATGTGTTGCACTATTTCTTAGTAGGCTCCCAGAATGGATTGTATTTTGCTCTCAATTGGTGCACTACCCCATCGCGACGCGATGACATTACACCAGCCTTTAGTGGGATCACGGAATTCTAAAAAAGTGTATATTTTGTGCACCCGATGCAATGCTGTGTGTGACGTGGTGCACAACATCTCAGGTAGTTCTCCTTTGTTGAATCCAATTCTCACGCATACGACGATGAACTTCGAATTTAAGGCCTGCGGGAAGACGAAGAAGTCTACTCTGCCGAGTCACGGCTACCTTCTTAATCTCATTTTGTGTATGCATCTGACGCAATTCCCCAGACCGCCACATAAGTTCTGGCCCCAATTTACAGCTTTCCTTATATAATCTTCGACTCTGAAAGCCATGGTACCTCCGTTGTGAACCTCTGGATTCTTTAAAGAACACATCATGACGGCAGAGTGCAGAAACTCATGCTGTGAAGATGTATTCAAGTTCTATTCTCCAGGTTCTGAATTTCCTTGATCCCCAAGTCGTTGTTCATTTGCCATCCGATTGCTTGTTCTCCCCTTCAGAAATATCCTGGTTGGTTGAAAATCATTATGCCACTTACAATCAAATTACATCGAAACCACCATCATGATACCGAGCGTCTCATAATCTGTACAATAATCACATGCTATGATATCCTGCCCAGCATGTATGGTGGACCCGGATATCCATCAATTGAGTTTCTGGGTATTCAAGCTTGGAGGTCCCCAATCGGATAAATAACCTTACCGACCCACTACTAGTAGAAGGTCTCAGGTATTTCTCGGTTACTTTTGAATTTTGCGTCAGAGTTTTCCGGCATCGGTATCATGTTCTTTTATCTACATTCATTATGCGGTAGATAACAGAAATATACAGGAGATATCTCCCTCTACGTCTCAGGTGTCAGGTGTTATGCCTGCTATTCCTGCTACACCACGAAGGCAGAGGCAGATGCGGTATTCTTTCTTGCGGTAAGAGGTAGGAAGGTCCACCTCCTTAACCCGGCGTGGCCACCCTTCCACCCTTCAGAGGCCAGTCCAACCGAGGCCAGTTCCCCTGGGTGGGTCAGCAGGTGGTAGTGCTTCCTGATCAAAGCATCGAGACAAATATAGTTCAGTGGCGCCTTGCTCTCCTATTTGGACTTATCGCTGCATATTTTATCACCATCAGCCCCCATTTGTAAGTATACTAGATATCCTTAAATCCGAGAAAAAGTCCTGGATCGGTCTATGTATACATATTACAATTTACGGTCCGATTAGCAGGCACCTAAATATAGATGATCTCTTCCAATCAACGGTATGTCTGTGTGTCAAAATGTACTCAAAAGCGACAGAGGAACCTGCAGTGAAGCTGAACCCCAAGTACGGGCCTCCAATGGTCGATTAATGACAGTAAGTAAGTAACCAGGGGGCGATATCATTAGTCTAGGATTGCTGATGGGTTGTCAATGGTATGTTTTTTCAGGACCACCACTCAACACGAAAATTCTACATTTACTTATGTTCCATCGCAATGTATTCAGGTCCTGGAAGGGCCTAAGCCGTGCGCATGCGGCGTAACTAGTCTTTCTCATTTTCAGGAGGCCAGTTTGCCCGCATCAACACTGAGATCCAGTAGTGATATTTAGATAGCCATGTTGCCCAGTTGGTGTTGTCCCCGTTTCCACTCTGCGGTGTCGCCACTCAACCAGCCGACTTCCATGAATTTCAAGAAAGACACATGGAGAACCTAAATTCCAAAGATAGGGAAGAGGGTTCATATTTTGCGCAAGCCAGAGCCAAATTCCATGTTTTCGAGGTAGTTTAAGTAGGTCGTTTATAACTGTTGTGATTGGCCAGTGCAAATCTCAATCTCAGGTTTAGGGTCTTACCAACATTTTTTTCGTCTAAAAATTATATAACATGAGTCTACTCGATGTTTACAAGTCCTTGAGAAGACTACAAGCGGTAAGGGCTATCGGTGAGGGCTCTGCGAGTGTTTAACAACAATATTTCAGCAGATTTCTATTCAGAAGATGATTGGCTCTTGTGAACGGGCCGTCGATGCATCTTCTCGTGGTTATAATTAGCCCGTGACTTTGTTGATCGATGTTCAATATATTCAAGTTCAACGTTCAAGCTCAATTCTTGTCTCTCACCATCATCTTCCACCACCGCCTTGCTGCTACATCTCAGTACCATAACTGAATGGTATTTTCCAGCACATCTGTGTCCGAGACTGCGACACATTCGACACTACGCCACCATCGCATTTCTAGAACCACGGCGACAGCAGTACTTGTCCACAACAGCGGAACTTCGAAAGATGGCGCTGTTGGGGTGAGCATGAGTGTTATGCAGGGGTAAAATGAGGTATGTGTATACCCATCACCGCAACCTTTCTGGCCCATTTCTTCGTCATCTTAGCGCTCTGCATCAAACGACCGTCGACTCTGCCCCAATGCCGGTTTTGCACTATCAGCATGGGTTGGCTACTCATTCTTCTTTCAAATTCCCGATGGAGGTTCCCGACAATGTGCATGGCTACCCAGTGAGGTAAGCCATCGTCCCCCTGTTTCCCCTCACTGCACATCCCAACAGTGCGCCATATCCATCATGAAATCCAAACCCCGTGCTGACACGACTCCCCAGGTAAGCTTTTACTCACACTCACAATTTTCTCAAGAGCTCCGAGCCCATGTATCTCGAATTCACATCGTCGCTCCCTGTTGATGAGATAGGTGTTGACTGCCTTGAGCAACGGCAGCAGCGATGATACCAGTTCGGGGGTGAAAACGGTGCCCATATGTGAATCCTATGGCGAGGGCGACAAGGATGGCAAGTGGGAGGGAAGTGGAGCTGTCGCCACCGTCAAAACCCCTTCCATGAGCTCCTTAGTACTGCCTCACCTAGAACGACGCAGCGCAATCCCCACCAATCACTCTACCCACATGCTCATGCAAGTCTAGTCACACTAGCATCGCCCCGGCACGATGCAGCGCGATTCCCAATGGCTAGCGGGAGGCGGCCCATTTTCCGCCACTGTATTTCCAATTGTCTATCTAACCCTCCCATTGTGCTATCTAGTCTAATGCAATTGTTTGACCAAAATGTGGATTCCTGACGGCGAACTTTCCTCAAATTCTGAGACATGAAAATTTCATGGCCTCCATTGCAACTCCGTCATGGAAATAATGCAGCCTTCCGTTGAAAGAGAATCTTTACCAAAAAGATGTGAATGAAGGTATGTATGGCGCACCCCACACCGGACCCCGGGGGAAAGCGAAGTATTTTAGAGGCTACTAAGAAATTGTGCAATACCATGACAAGGGAATGGTGCACCAAGCCCAGGGTGAAGACAATTAATTCTGAGAAGCCACTAAAGAATTGTGCAATAACGACATTCTGGAATGGTGCACTACGGTCTCGTCGTTTACGGTAATCTCAGTCTATTCTTAGAGGCTTCTGGGAAATTCTGCAATGGGCAATAGGCAATCGATTCCATTCTCGGACGCTTGAGATGGAAAGCAAATATTTGGAATGACCACATGATGAGCCCTGAACTTGCAGAGACCTACAGTACATAGACTTTGACTGAGGGATGCGACCTGCCAGAGGCGCCGCGCTAATTTTCATCAGCTGGGGAGCATTTTCCATGGCAGCAAGCCGGTTCGATTGGCACAGAGGTGAACCACTGGATCAGCGGCGTCGGCCCAGCGCGTCAAACCAGCAATGAACCAGTGCGTGGAGCTATTCATAGCATGTCTATATTTAAATCCCCAAAACATATCAGAGCGTATCAATGGGCATGCGCCAGGACCGGGATCAAGGCGAAGGAGCACCGAGACCCGGCCACAGAGGGCGTGCTGAGAGTAGTGCACCATCGAGAATCTGTGGTGCACTACCCAGGAGGGGAGGGGAACATCCCTGTAGTCTAACCGCGCACTGTAGATTAGTGCAATACCGACGTCTACAATTACAGTGTATCTTGCACTTCCGTTAATCTACAGTTGTACATTTTATTGCACTACTACGGTAAACTCAGGTGGAACATGAACTGCCTAAAAAAGAAACGGAACAAATAGAGGCAAGTTTTAGAGCACAGCAGCCTCCGATGATGCATTTCAGAGCAGTTGTGCAGACAAAACCCTCACCCTAAAGGTTAGCGGGAATTTAGATTGCTTATCACCTTATGTCTTTTTTAGAACACGTCTTAATTTGGCATAACTTATGTCTAAATCCGGCATGAGGCTGTGTTTCAATATGTCAATGGAATATAGCCTCTAAACGAATACAGGTCTTTGCGGTAAGTGGGGCTGTCTCATGATTCATGTTGTCTCATGTACTTAACTACATAGTTGCTCCATCACTTGTTACTACATCTTCCTCCCTTTCTATATAGACCTCAACTTTGATCACGCTTACCAACACTCTACTTGCGCTCTGATACCTGCATTACAATGAGCGAAGTCGACCCCAGCCATATTGAACCCCTGCCGGATTATGTTCAGAACCAACCCCCCCAGAGTACGTTTGACGCGGTCGTCACGAGAATAGCGATCGCTACGAGGGAACCCGATGCTCGCGCGATCCTCGAAAGCTTCATCGAGAGCCAGAAGGCTCCGGCATATGAAGGGTCACAGAAAACAGAGGCGCCGAAACCCATCGGAGAGTATCCAAAGGGCACAGATCCATTGACGCGCGTCAAACAGCAAATCGTCAGGGAATTATTCCTTGCCATCTTGAGAGAAGACAGCGAAACCATTGCCGTCTTAATCCAGAACAATCTCGTCACCGCGAACACAAGGAGCGAAGGAGGCCGAATGCCATTATTAGAGGCAATATCAACAAAAATCATCCACTTAGTTAAGGAACTCCTTGACTTTGGCGCAGACCCCAACGCATTCGGTGTCGTTGTAAGATTCTTTTCTTCTACGTAAACCCTATGTATCTGATGGGCTCCAATAGAAACATGGCTTCATGGACCAAGCCACCCGGACTCCCTTAATGTTCGCTGCAAGCACTGGCTCTCTCCCGATCGTCAAGCTCCTCTTCGAACCTCCTTATTCTGCCAACGACGCTCTCGTTGCCCCAGACGGTCAAATAGCCCTCCGCCTCGCCGCTGCTGCCGGCCATCGCACAATAGTCGAGTATCTGCCCCCTTGCCGCGCAGGCGGCTTGCTTCGCTGGAAAACGCACAATGCGGTAGCCCTTGCGCGGATGAAGAGTGCGGTGCGAAAAATCGGCTCCTTCATCAAGTTTTTCATCTGGTATTTGCCAAAGTTTTTCGTTTGGAGCATTCCCAAGCATGTGGTCGTCCTCCCCATCGTAAAAAGCTGTAAATGGTGTTGGGGGAATCGAAAGAAATTCGGGGGGTGGTGTAAGCATCAGATTACTGAGCTGCCCAAGCGGGTCATCCGGGCTGGAAAGTGGATATGGAAGGGTGTCAAGAAGATCCCGAAAGCGATCAAAAAGACAGGGAAAGAGCTATGGAAGTTTGGGACGCAGACGCTACCGAGATGGATCAAGAAAATGGCCCTCTGGTTTTGGAACTTGATCACCGTACGCATCCCCAAAGCAATTGTTATCGTGGCCAAGTGGATTTGGTCCGGAATCATCTCGCTCGGGAAGGCAGCTTGGGGTGTCATTCGGAAGGTGGCGTCATTCCTGCACACCATCCTCCAGGCCATCGTTACGTTCTTGCGTAATTTGACGCTGAGAGATATCTGGAATGGGTTTTGTGATCTCCTTCGGGCTATATTCGTCACTTTCCCTGCGACTCTTTGGTCCTGGATATGGAGGTTCCTAGACGCATCTTACGAGGTTATGGAGACCCTCTTTGGTTGGTTCGGTGAATTGGTATGGTGCCTTGTCTTTGGGCTGCAATGGGTGGTACTTTACATCCCATCCAAGTTATGGATTATTCTGCGAAATATTGGAGGTTCCGTTGCTAGAGGATTGTCTGAATTAATGGTTTGGATCAATCCGAAGTCGTGATAGTATTGCTAAGTAGGCTAGTTTATCCTCGGTTTCACGTTCAGATATGCGAGGAGGCAGAGTCTGCATTCAGATGGTCTTTCCCAGAATGTATATTATTATAGGATCTCAAATGCTTAATCCTCTCTAAATTACTTCGCTCACAAAGACATTACTAGTAGCATTGTCGCGACACTCCAAAAGTAAGTATTACAAGTAAATTTAAAACGAGGACACCAAAATGCCTTCGCTCTGAATATTTTCCAAATAGCCAGTTAGCGTAGTGGTGTACTCCACGTGGTACACACCTCGAGCAAAGCATTAGGGTTCTTGAATTTCACCGAGTCGGCGACTGTGGTCCCGTGATCAGCTTGTCAAAACCAAATTTTCGAATTTTCGTTGCCCAATGCCGTCACTCCACTCACTACCTCCGCCCTCAAAAAAGAGGAAAATCAACCGGGATGACAACGCACAGAATATAAAGGAACTGGAAGACAAGCTCACCAATGCCGTTGCCAATGATACCTCTTTGAATCCGCTCGCGGACCTACTAACTCTGGCACAAAATGTCGAAAACCCTCACGACACCTCCAAGGCCATCTACGCACTCTATCGCGTGTTTGTTGTCATTATAACCAATGGAAAGCTAGGGCTTGGAGGAGATGAGATGGCGAAAGTTGTGAAGGCGTGGATATGGGATCGGCTTCAGACTTATGTCGATTTCTTGGGTGGGCTTCTGCAGGATGACGAAAAGTTTCTAAGAGTACGCCCAATTTTCCCTCATTTTTTTTGAGTAGATTCTTTTGTGCTAACGGGTAGCTCAAGGTATCGGCACTGCAAATTATGTTCTCCCTATTAAAATCTTTATCAACATCCTATACCAAATCCTCGCATTCCACGAAACTCCAACCAGAATTCCATACTTCCCATTTCCGCAAAATCGTGTCGTCGCTCCTCCTCTGCCCGCCTTCGAAACGGAAATCTTCTTCATTCGGTGGTGGCTTTTTGGATGGCGACGTCTTGGATCTATTCTATGATACTTGGTTTAGCGTCCATGATGATATTCGATGGTTCTTCCTTCGTGAATCCGGGTGTGTCTCCTTCATTTTGACAACGATTATATGCCGGCTGATCTCTCTTGAAGGACGTTATTGACCAGTCATCCTCCTGCCTCCTCGCCGAATCTTGCTATAAACCTGTTATCAATTCTCGAGCGTCTCGCCACATTCCCCACTGAACAGTCGGAGCTGAATGCATGGTGGGTGATTGAGCTCGGGGCGAAACCTCCCAAACCGAAAAAGTCAAAAAAAGGGCCGACAGACGCAGGTTCCTTGTCGGACGAAGAGGAAATGAAGAAAGATGACGACAACAACGAAGATGATGACTGGAGGAAATTCTTCGAGGACGAGCCTGTTACATCAGAGGATGGCAAGACAAAATCTGGACTCCGGTTACACCAGATGACCGTTCATCAATCCTTGCATTCCCTTTCTTCTCATCGGGCCGTTTTCACTCGAGCATGGCTCTCTTTACTGCCCCGGCTGTCGGATCCGGTGAGTTCGGAACAGAGCAAGGCGCTGGCTGTGAGGGCACTCAATCTCATGCATCGCGGAGTCTTGCCGCATTTGACTCGACCCATTCTCGTGATGGATTGGATTGGAAGCTGCGTTGACCTTGGTAAGCCACCGCGCGACCTTTTCCTCACCGTTTCGCTTAAACTTCGCCATCCTGCAGGTGGATCAGTTGGGCTGCTCGCGTTGAATGCATTGTTCGTGCTCATGAAGGATTATAACCTGTTCGTTGAATTCGTTTCCCTCGGTCAATTCGTGTTCTGAACCCCTGATTATTTAGCGACTATCCATCTTTCTATCCCCGACTCTACGCCTTCCTTGACCGTGGTGTTCTTCACCTCAAACATCGTTCCAGATTCTTCCGCCTCACAGAGCTCTTCCTAAGTTCGACGTACGCTGATCCTTCTCTTCGTGAATTCCTTTTCTAAATTATTCTCTTTTCTTTTAGACATCTGCCTTCAGCCTTACTCGCCTCGTTTGTCAAGAAGCTCTCGCGGTTATCGCTGACGGCTCCCCCAGCTGCGATAGTGGTGGTCATTCCGTTCACTTACAACATTTTGAAACGTCATCCTGCGTTGATGGTGATGATCCACCGCCTAGATGCCGAAACTGAAGAAAATGGTACGCTGCCCTCGTTTATTCTCCGAGTTTCTCCCGGTTAAGCAGTTTTTTTTTTTCTTCAGAAGACCCTTTCCTGGATGAGGAGAAAAATCCAATGCAAACGCGAGCGTTGGATAGCTCTCTATGGGAACTACTTTCTCATAGTTCGCATTATCATGCTCCTGTTTCGACGATGTGCAAGATCTTCTCTGAGGCGTTTACGAAACCTGGGTATGCGATGGAAGATTTCCTGGATCATACGTATAATACGGTATGTTCCTTCCTCCTCTTCTTGGGCACGTTCCTTCAAATGCTCACGCTTTTTTCAACAGTTGTTCGAGACTGAGATTAATAGGAAGATTAAACGCGAGCCGGCGTTGGCGGTGGGTCCGAGGAGTAAGGTGTTCCCTGATGGAAAAGTTCAGGAAGTGGTTGCTGGGGAAGAGGAAGGTTTGCTTGCTGGTATTACACAGCGGGATTTCGTTGGAGAATTGTGGGCGTTTTAGTTAGATTCCGATGAGAAAGATGATGTTTGTTTTGCACTCGTGTTTTTCTACACAATTTGAATACAGAAGTCGAGCAAAAGCAACAGGATCATAACTGTACCGGAAAGGCGTTAGTGGGGACGCTGGTAAACGGGGAAGCTGGATGCTAACTGTACATCGAAATACATGCCGACACAAGTCCTTTTATTACGTGAATTGAACCCTTTCAGTAGTTACGATTCACAATGGTCACTATGGCTATGTATGGCCGCCTGTTGCACAAAAAAAAAAGTGCTTCCCGATATGAAATTAGAAAATAATGGAAGGACTAGTACTCATGTCGCCGGCTACAAATGGGAAGTTCTTGCCCAATTTTGATGCAAGGTCACGAGGGTTATCGTAACAATCACCAATCCTAAAAGCAAGGTAGAAGTCCTTGCCAAGCGTATATTGGGAACTCCCATTTCATGGAGTTCAGCGTCAAGTTTTAGCGTAGGCAGTACCAACCTTGGCGTCGGATGCACAGGATCAATGCGAGTTGCTGGCTCATCAGCGACTTCCACCACTTGCTCGCCGGGATCTGTTGCTTCGTGGGGAGAAGAAAATGGATTTGGAGTCTCCGGTTTATCTTGTGTAGCCGGAGTCAACGTCGGATGTGGTTCGGTGAGAGTTACCGACTCAGCTTCCACCACTCGCCTAGGATCCAGTAGGCCGGGAGAAGACGTGGAAAATGCATTGGGAGTCGTCGTTTTATCGAGTTGCGGATCCTCATGCATAGCCAGAATCAACTTAGGATGTGGTTTGGTGAGAAGTACTGGCTCAGCAGCGACTTCCACCACTCGCTCGGGATCTACCGCTCCACGAAGTGAAAAAAATGCATTGGAAGTCTCGGTTTCATCTTGTGTAGCCGGAGTCAACGTCGGATGCGGTTCTGTGAGATTTAACAGCTCAGCGGTGGTTTCCACCAGTCGCTTGGGATCTAGTGGGGGAGAAGACATGGAGAATACATTGAGAGTCGCTGTTTCATTGAGTTGCGAATCTTCTGGCATAGCCAGAATCAACTTTGGATTCGGATGGGCGAGGTTTAATAGATCATCAGCGACTTCCACCATTCGCTCGGGATCTACTGCTCCAGGGAGAGACGAAAATGCATTGGGAGTATCTTGTGTAGCCGGAGTCAAGCTTGGATGCGGTTCGGTGAGAGTAACTGGCTCAGCGGTGGGTTCCATCAGTCGCTTGGGATCTACTGCTCCATCGAAAGAAGACTTGGAAAATACATTGTGAGTTCCCATTTCGTCGAGTCGCGAATCTTCCTGCGTGGCCAGAATCAACTTCGGATGAGGTTTGGTGAGAATTAGTAGCTCATCAGCAGCTTCCACCGCCGGCTTGGAATCGACTGTTCGCTGGGAAGAAGACTGGGAAAATACAGTGGGAGCCGCAGTTCCATTTTGCGTAGCCGGAATCGACCTCGGATGTGGATCGGTGAGAGTCACTGGCCCAGCAGTGACTATCGCCAGTGGCTTTGGATCTAGTGGGGGAGAAGACGTGGAGAACGAATTGAGAGTCGCTGTTTCATCGAGTTGCGGCATAGCCGGAATCAATCTCGGATTCGCTTTGGTAAGAAATATTGGCTCAGCAGCAGCTTCCACCGCCTCCTTGGAATCGAATTTTCGAGAAGGAGAACCCATGGAAAATTCAGTGGGAGTTGCAGTTTCATTTTGCGTAGCCGGAATCGACCGAGGATGTGATTTACTGGGAACGACTGGCTCGGCAGTGAAGTTCACTCGCTTAGGATTTAGTAGGGAATCAGACGTGGAGAATGCATTGGGAGTCGCTGTTTCATGGAGTTGCGAGTCATCCTGCAGAGCCGGGTGGCGGTTTGATGATGAGTAGGGCTTGAAGATGTCTTTTGGGCGCGTTCGGGAATACTTGTCTCCCTTCGAACGTTCTCTGTCCCCCCGGCTTGAGCCTTCCCGGTCGTGGAAGTACTCGTAGTGACCTTGTACCATGGGAATTGGCATAGACTGGGAAGGATGTGGATAGGGGCGGTTGCTTGAATGCTGAACTAGTGGATCAGCCGGCTGCCCTCCAACCCAAGGCTGCTGCGCCATAGCCTTCGATACGCCAGAAAGTCCACCGCCCACTTCACTTCTCACCGTGTCCGCTCCTCTGTCCCATGGATCTTGGCCTCTGCCCCAAGAATCTTCGTCTCCGCCCCAAGAAACTTCTTCTCCCCCCCAAGAATCTTGGCCTCTGCCCCAAGAATCTTCGTCTCCGCCCCAAGAAACTTCTTCTCCCCCCCAAGAATCTTGGCCTCTGCCCCAAGAATCTTGGTCTCCACTCCAAGAATCTTGGCCTCTGCTCCAAGAAACTTGGTCTCCACTCCGAGAATCTTGGCCTCTGCCCCAAGAATCTTGACCTCCACTCCAAAAATCTTGGCCCCTGCCCCAAGAATCTTGGTTTCTGCCCCATGGATCTTGGTGGCTGGAGCTCCGGTGCTGTGTTGATGATCGGGCGCTCTTGTAACCCGACGGTTCTGCAACCCAAGGTCCCTGCGACTTCGACTTCGAGAGGTCAGAAGGGTCGGATGATACGTGGTAAGTGCCTAACGAGGGCCGAATTGGAATGGGTGCTGCCAGGGAAGGGATCTTGTGGTCTCCTTTGCTCCAGACACCACTTGAATCAGAGTCTTCACTGTCTGAGCCAAAAAGACCATAACTCTTATCGACACGGTCGGCGGGGTGGCGGCTTGACGACGAGTAGCCATTCCAACTTTCTCTATCCACCCGCCTTGGGTCCACCCAGGCCCCCCAGCCTGGTACCGGAGCAAATGGGTCGGGGCGGTTGCTTGAATGTTGAACTCCTGGATTTGCTGACGGTCGAGTACTTCTTTCGTTGATCCCTGAGTCTTCCCGCTTAGTCCATTTCATATACAATTCGGCGAGAGTCACAGGCTCAGTGGTACGTGGTACCGCCTGCTGTAAATCTGCACCTTCGACCATCTGCGGTAGATCGGCACCTTCGACCATCTGTTGGAAATCGGCATCTGATTGAAACATCCAACTCGAGGTCGCCGTTTCCTCAAGTTCCGAGTCATTTCGCATAGGCGGAATCCATCTTCTCAAACGCAGGTCAAGGTGTCCTGTGAAAGTTACTGACTCAGCAGTTACTTCCACCTCTCCCTGGGGAACTACCGCTTGGTCGAGAGATGACCAGGAAAATGGAGCAGGGACGGGGATAGCGCCTGGTTGGAGTAAGCAAACGATACAAACATTGTAGTCAGGCTTGTGAAGGTGGTCATCCAAGGCCGATTCCACTTTCTTTTGAGGGTAAGACGACGAACATTGAGTGAAAAGGCATTTGGAAACACGTACCTTCAAGTATTCGAAACCAGCAATAGCAGCTCCGAGCCTCTTCTCGTGAAGTGAGTCGGTGCTCTTCAGTTGTAACGCATGCTCTTTCAGGCCTTGCGCCAACTCAGCATTCTGAGGAGACCTTGAGAGGACCGAGGGCAAAAACTCCAAAGCTGCTCGAATGAGTACCTCATCCGTGCCTTCTGTTCGATTTATCCTGTATCGATTACCGTTTGGGACATAATTATACCTGTGCTGACTCCACGGTTCAGCGAACTCGTTTCCCTCTGGTCTGGTTGCCAGAAACGCGACAAAAGTACAGGTGAGAACTGGAGCGACATAACAAGCAAGGTGGTGACTCACGCAAGTCGGATGTGATCCAAAAATATACAGGCGAGTTCGGCATACGCTCTTTCATGGACAACGTAAGTACTGGAGCGGGATGAGTCCGTGAAAAACCCTTTGAAGATGTCAAAAAGTAGTACTCCTCCAAACTCTTGGCAAGTAAACCAGAAGTCTTTGTTGGCGGTTGAATACTCAATTTTCAAGAAGGAATTCGTAATCGGGTCAAATTTGTGGCTCAAGATATCGAATAGAGCCCCGGGTGATGATGAGAATTTGTCCTCGAAAATGAACGCGGCAGATAGGGTTGATCTCATATCATCTGGGAATAAGGAAAGTTGGTTTAGTATCCAATGGTCGATGTGTGTCATATGGTAATGATATAGTTCCAATTTGGTGTCATTTAATTCTGGGGTCTACGGTGGTTCATTAGTGCTGTTTCATAACAATTCAATAAAATATGATTTACTTCGGGTTTCAGCCACTGCAAGAAGCTCGATAAGCTTTGAATCAACTCCTTGAAAGCTGACCCGGGATACAAGATGAGGTGAGCCTCGAGATTGAAGATCGACAAGGCTTTGCAAAGCTCATCGGTAAGGTGAGACTGTGTACAGTGCTCAATAATCCGCTCTGCCGTGATGATAACGCTGCTGTGCCCTCGAGGACGAACTACCGTATGGGCACCTAAAATAAGCTTGAATTTGATGAACGTACAAGATAGTAGAATAACGCACCAAGGTCTGGCAGAGGGGATCGTTGTACAAACTTTATCCAATGGGTGGTAATGTTTGCATGGCCATTCCGAGAGTCGATGAAAAACTCTCCGGAGCGCGAACGATCAAAAAGGAAGTCCGGCAACGAGGCATGGTGAATCCGGATGGCGTCGTAGAGATCATCTGGTTTTGGAACATGGACGAAGGCGTGCATGTCGCTTAACATTGCCAAAACTTCGCCTTGGTCATATCCGAGGAGATTTTCAGAGAAATCGACCGTAAGGTAATAGCTATCACGATCCTGCAGGACCAAGAGCGTCAGCAAATCCATGGCACCCTCCAGATCGTCGATGGCTAGGAAGAGTTGTTGGTAGAGTGCGTCAAGTTCAGCGTACGGCGAATCCTTGTTACTTGGAGCTGCGGCCCCAAGGATTATTTTGAGTCGTTTTACTGGAGGATGACGATGGCAATCCATGAATTTCATGACCGTAGCGGCGTAAATAAATTGCCCCGATGACTTTCGAACAATTTGGCGAATATCGTCCTCGCTTGGCCACTGATCTAAAAGTTGAAACCCAGAGGGATGATTCATCTTGAGTTCCCGAAATTTCTCTTCCAAGAAGACTTGAATATCGTCATCTGGGTTCAGGTTTTCATCTAGTGCGATCGCCAAAGTCTGCGAATCCAGCTCGGGCTTTGAGAATGCAACACGAATTTGCTGTTCGGGACGACTGGTGATCAAGAAGATAACAGGTACTTCCACCAACTTGACCTGTGCCGAAAGGACTTCTAATACCTCCCGTTGCGAGCGCCCATCTCCACATTCATCAAAGCCGTCCAAAACCACCACGTTTTTCCGTTTTTCCATGGCTTCCTTTTTGAAGGGATCATTTACTGCCGCATTCAGTGGTTGGACGATCAAGACTTGCATCTGGGTCGCCAAATTTCGGGAGAATATTGCGGGGTCGTGTTCGATAGCGTGGCTAATATCTTCACGGATTTCAGGGATGTTCAATGCGAGTTGGTAGGCCAGAGTAGGTACCAGCTGGTTGAAGTCCTTCCTGCCAGCGACGGTGCGAGAGAAGAAGAAGCTGGCAGCCAGATTGCCAGCAGCTGCACACATCTCTGCGATGGTTTGCGCTATGGCGGTTTTGCCGCCACCCGCGGGTCCAAAAATCCAAATGAAAAGTTCCAAGTTGTCGGGATCCGATATCCAATTCATTATCCTATCCAAGATAGCGTGCCGAGTCAGAGGATGACACCGAGGTGGATCGGTTCTCTCCAACGAATCGTGGAAGGCGGCTTGATCGACATGGCGTTGGAGAATCTCAAAACCTGACATTTAATCTTCGAGATCAGATATGTGCATGAAGTAGGGTATAAGTAATATGGCCCACGCACCCCTCTGCGTCCGCCGGATGACACTGAGTTGGGAGCCTGAGTGATGGTGGACATCGCCGTGAACAATCGCATTAAAGGTCGCGCCTTGTATCAAGGTGTTCTGAGCATTCGTCAAGAGGGACATGATCGTTATCCTCAACGCTCATATGATAGAGCGCAGGCACCGCCACGACCATTGTAAAAGGGGGTGAGAATAAATAATGCCGTGATACCCAACACGAGGCTGCTGAATGAATCGGAGGGAAAACTGACAGCTCAAGCGCTCATTATTTGTATTTCTTTGCCATCGAAGTATGGAATCTAACCTTGTCTAAACCGCCCCCCAAAATAATTTCTCCCCAGTATATGACAGTATAACTTTGCGCGAGAATGTAGAGGTAGAGTGGGAGAGAGCGGGATTATGTAGGCCGATGCATCACGGATCGATCTAAAAATATTTAAGAAATGGGTGACTCCCGTAAGATCTCTACTTGGCAAGGCAATGCAGGTTTCGAGAGGTGAGACAGGGTGGACAAGCCCCTCGTTGCCGTTGTCGATGATGGATTCGTCATCATTTCATGTCTTTAGTACTAGTAGGGATTGTCATGGCTATCCTGCGACGAAGCGGTGGGATGCCCCAACCCGCGCAGGCACACCACCAGATAACTGACCAAAAAAACCTCGCAATAGCAATGCGAGTGTCAATTGACATCGCCGTGCGGTATTGAAAGGTACACAGGAAGGGCCTTTCGCAATCTTCTCTCAGCCAGGCGATACAGCGCTGCAGCGTAAACACTCTGGGAGAATAACGGAGATGGGGTGGTGAGGTGTTGAGCCTCGGGATTGCAACGTCGTGTCGTCACCCTGAACCTCAACTCGAATCACTCCGTTATGGTGGGATTGGTGACTGGAATACTCGTGCTGGAGGTTATTTAGCTCTTCGAGGAGACGGCAAGAAAAGCCCTTTGACGAAGAGTGATTGGACTTTTTTGGCGTGTAGAATGTTTCTCAATGGCTTCTGACGGGGTTGGGTGGTTGGTTTTGATGGAACAGGTGGGATGCGGGGAGGGGTCGGTCGCTTGATTACGAGAAGTGGATACGTCGCTTGGAGGAAGCTCTGGTATGAAAAAACGCGGGGGTGTATTTATAAGCGGTTCATTAGATATATGACCACGACCGAAAGAGGGATCAGAGGAAGGCCCAGGATTCCTTGTCGGGTGAGAGTTAACCATATCATCGAGGACCTTGGCTGTAGACTTGGTGGGGGTGTGATATGCAGGACTAGAGGACCGATCGATTACAGTTTTATTAAATATCAGTAAATTACGGTAGGAAAAAAAGAACATAGGGACGGATGAGAGGAACGTACTTTGCCTGTTTCCCTTCTCCGAGATGAAGCCTACCCATTCGATGATGAGTTAAGCGAAAGGAAGGCAATTTGAGTGGAGCTAATGACAACGACGAACTTCGGACTCCACAAAGTCGAAATTATCGCATGTGCGTGTGGGGGAAAAGGTCCAGGGGTATCGGGATATCCGAATTTAAATAACAGCGTCAATTCGTTAAAGCCATTCTACATGCTGGGAGCGGCATGTTCTTGATGTAAGTCAGGACTCCATACGTGTTGGGCGCACGTTGTTGTATAGAGCGTGCTATTTGTGTGTCCAATATGCACCCATATATATAGTTACCTAACCTGTATGTCGTTTCCTGAACCTGATTTTGCGCGTACAAAAGGATACGCACGATTGTGGGGAAGTGTGTCAATCTATGTAGCCGTTTTGGTTCTTCGGAACAATGGGTGGAAATTTGGTTCTTAGTTAAGATATACTTTACTTATAGCAACGGCTGAATAGAACGTACTGCGTCGGATATTCTATCTGATGGCGAATAACATGGGCGAGAAAAGATGAAGACAAATCATAATCAGACGGTCAAGAGGCAAGACGTGGTCCAGGCCCGGTCACATGATCTCGTAATCTTATCAGTACTAAAGCTGCCGCACCGTCGCTTTTCAAAATTTCATTATGAACCTCGCTACTTGCAACCTCCGCCAACTTCTTTCTGTGATATTTAAACCCGCCATGCCACTACCAGTGTCCACTAGTACTACTAGTGTGCACATCCCTACTGAGGTTATCTCCGAAATCATCGACGACCTTGAGAACATGCACATCCTAACCGAGCCCATTTCTCCCATGCATGCACAGTGGATGTCTTATTACCCGTGCAACGAACGAGAGGCTCACTCCAGAAAGCTTTGCGACCTCCTTGCATGTCGCTTGGTATCTCGAGCCTTCATGGATGTGTGTACACCGCGCGTGTTCAAGCTCGTCAAAATCACCCCAAACCAGTGGCGGATAAACGCGTTTTGGACCCTTTTTGGGGACGAGAAGCAGAACTTGAGGAGGCATGTTCGCGAACTGATATACAAGGATGGCAACGACGAACAAAAAACAGCGGGAAATGATAGTAAGCCCACGCTGCTGGCCATTTTCCTTCGACTCAATTACTTAAACTCTCATTAGTCGAGCGGACACTTGAAGCCTTCTCTAACTTGCATTTATTCCCCAATCTCGACACCGTTCGAATTTACTTCCACTGCAATGGCTTGTCAGCGGAGGACCTGGCCCACGAGGGAACCGAAGATGAGAAGCAAAACGACCTACACCTCTTCAAATCCATGTCCTCTCCATACCGTCGCCAGCTCTTCGTCGTCAACTCCCTTGCCAATGCAGTGAATATTCCGGTTAAACATCTCCATGTTCATGGCTTGTATCTTCTCCCAATGACGGCCAATTTTTTTGCTTCCTCGAGGCGCTTCATGGTTTTCTTGTCTGGATTACAGACCCTCTCAATCCATGTTTGCTCGTTGGGCCTCGGTTTCGCCTGGACTGGCGAATTCTATGTCACGTTCTGGAAGGGCATCGGAAGGCTTCTCCCCGCGGCGACCAATGTAACATCCCTAGTCCTCTCTTCGGATCGTCTCAGCTCTGGACCGCCGTATGAGGCCTGGGATGCGATGAGCCTTCCCTCGCTCACTTCATTGACACTCGAGTTTTTTGTATTCAGCGATAGAGAGGCTTTCGGTGGCGTCAACACAGGCCTCCAGGGCTTCCTGCAGCGACATCTTCAAGCGGGATCACGTCTGAGAGAGGTAGTCCTCCACAGATGTTGCTCGACATACGGCAGCGATCTTGTATGGGCGATGGTATACGATCGAATTACCGATCTCGTGTCCACGTCTTTCCACTCTGCGCTCAAATCGTTCGAACATACGCCCTCTTCATGGATCCTGCAGGGCGAGAACTACGTCTTGGGCGAGCACTTAGGAATTAACCTTCACGACCACGCGCACCAGCAAGAATTACAGGCAGTATTGGATTTGGAGGCGTATAATCGCTTGCAGGCTATATTGGGGACATCCAACGATGCATAGAGACGAGTCATTGTTGATGGTTTTGTATTGGTTTTTTGGAATTGGATTTAACAACGGGGCACAGGGAGGCATTGCCGGAGTGGACAGTCGAACCGCTACCCCCTCCAGTTTGGTGACCCATCAGGGGATTTCGTGCAACGGCCACAGGGCATGGTATCTGGGAAGATGCGTGGGGGGGAGATGAGCAGACATATATAAAACAGTGCGTTAGGACAAGTAAAACGAAATATGCTGGCCTGCCTGAATGGTCGTGGTTGTGGAAGGCAATGGTGTGAGTGCAGGTGATGGGCAAGGGAACGGCGATAAGTTGCGATTTAAACCATGGCGCCTCAAGATGGATACCGGATTGTAATAAGTGTCGGGTCTATGAATCGAGTACAATAATTTCATTGATGACGACCTGGCTACAAATTTCCGTTTTGTATCAATGATACTCTAAAGAGTACGCCAGTAAGCTCTCCGGGGCAGATTCCGTCGATCGTTTCCGGCGGAGGTTTCCGGCAGTATAACATGACCAGCCAAGTAACAACGCCTCGCCTAATGCTCCTTCGTAACTCCACCGGCGGAAGTCAGTATATAGCATGCCGTATATTATCCAGATGCTGCGACAGGATATTAAAAACCAGAACGTGAGTGACAACTACAACGTCATGATCGATTCCAACGTTCATTTATAGCTTAGCCTCGAACAAGTTGCGGCTCTCTACCACTCTGCCTAATTTCAATATTCTTGCGGGAACTCACATGTCCCGCCGATTTACTACTTCCGAAATGACATTCTCGCTAGGAAATGGAACATCGTCGCTTTCGAAGAGCTAGAGATGTCGTTGATGGACGTCCTCTTTTTCCCTCGCCTCCGCCTGGGCCTGCAAAAGCTCGCCCAACTATGCTCATGCACGTTCATGATTCCTCCTGGGCATGCCACATATCGTCTACTTGAATCAAGCGAACGACAGCTCCACTTTGACGCTCTCCTCTACCAAGCCTACCTCTACCAAACCCGTTGGATTCATGTCCAAATTCATGCTCCTAGCCAGTCACCAACCTTTGAGGTGGCAATAATCCATCTGGGCAGAATCTTAATCTATTTTGATAGACGCTATGGATTAGTGGTTAGATCGGCTCGTAGTCCTTTGACCGAGCAGGCGGGTGTTCGAATCACCCTAGCGTTAGATCTTTTTCTAAGCAACATCAGCTGGAGCATTGGATGTCACCCCCTATGAATGATAATTTTATTCCGTGAGGTTCAGTGCTTCGCCAGTGTGGGATGAAGAAAGTCGTCAACCTCGACTGTGGTTTGTATGGCAATGACTATTCACAATTAAGGTCAAATCTTTGTATTAGCTTTGGACCTCGGGACAACCAAGAGGACGACAACAACAACTTACCCTCCACTTGTTTAGGATTCGCAATGTTTATATTTCATGATAATTAACTTGCGATTAATATGGAACGGGAAAATGGGGGATAACGCCGCTCTCACTTCCACGACCATGATCAGGCCTCCTTTGTGTTGGGTGACAAATATTAAATTCTAAAAGAGCCATCTCGTCAGGCTGGCTACGGGAGACTACCTTTGCGTAATCATTAAGAATTGAGGACATATATGGAGAAAACAAGGTGTTGCAGATATCGCTCTGGAAATAACGAATTCTAACAGAATTATGAGCGGCGTGATTCCGGGGGGACTTGCGGCCAGAATTGGTCGCTGGAATCCGCTCTAGAGCTTCCAATACACGAATGCCCTCGCGTACGCAGCACAAACGATTCTGCCTGGGAGGGTGATACCGCGTGATGTTATTCAAACGGCGATGTATCTAAATACTCAGGCTTGAAGTCGAATAAGGGCATATTCCAACATCTCGGCGGAGGCGCCGTTCGGATTGGGTTTCGTACCGTCCTCTATATCACGGCGCAACTTGTTGATATATTGGTCGCTCCTGACATATGAGCAACCTGCGCACAAGCCACGTGAATGGCAAGGCAAACCGGAGATGGGACCGAGCTTGACTTCGTCGGGCGTTGTGAATGTAACATATTCGGGGTATTGGCGAAGGTAAATTGGGTCAATGCCGCCGATTTTGTATGTGTATTTTTTTATCCTGATGAGTTGTTATGGATGGAACATATCACTGATGGACTCCACTCCGGGATAAGGTGAACGTACTGTTGCAACGGGTTAAATCGTCGAAGAGGGAGGGAAGTCAACGCAGAGACATCAAGTTCTTCAAACGGTGGATATTGGTGCCGTTTAAGTCGTCCGGAAGCGTTGTGTAGCCAACATACTCCATGATGCCCACATCGAAGCAGCGTGCTCGAGTTATGTGCATAAATATAGATGAGGCGAAAGGACGAACACACTTTGGATTGGACGAACCTGGTTCGGTAGCCTCGTTGGTTGACGCCGCAAATAGATGAGTATACTGAGTTAGTCCCGCCATGAAATTGGGGTCCGAACTGACAATTATCGTATAGCTCTTGGTTTCCCCGTACTGAACGGTAGTCGTATTTCCCAGTCACGACGCAACGGAATCAATCACGAATAAGGGCCTAGTTCACATCAGGGAGTCAACCAATTCTGAAAAGAGAAGCCAGAGGATAAGACAAACAATCCTTTTGGCGTCCCCGTGGCTCTGGGGAGCTTTCACCAAGTTGGCTTTTATCATATCTACGAGTTTTTATCGAATAGAGGACGAGCTGAAGGAGGACATGCATCATGCATCATGGAAGGGTGTTGGCGTGCGACATTGTTTAGCTCTAACTGGTCAACTGCCTCAGATGGCATGTTCGACACTGGGTACCTAGATGTCGCGAAACATACACGCTCTGGTGTAATGATCGAAATATGTCTTCCCTAGATCAAAGGGGAGAATCGTCGGGGCACGAAATGACCGCGGTGCAGACATCTTCGATTCCGTGATGGGTCGACAGAAAGTGGATAAGGTAGCCAAGGATTCGAGAGTAAATCATGTTGCCAAGTTCTTCCCTCGTCGATGTCGTTTCGAAGGGACCGCTCTAAGTTCAAGCAATGTTGTATGCGTTCACGATCGGAGAGTTGTTTTGGAGCCTTTCAGGGATTCGCGAAGGTAAAGCAGTCATGTTTTTGGCGAGGACAGGAGGGGTTAGGCCTAGGTTTGGGTTAATCATGACGGAATGATTGGAGCTTTCCAAATGCGGCCGGTTTTGACGTATATACTTGCAAGCAAGCCTAACGATTTATGTAAGCCGAACCGATCGCACTTTGTCTGCATCCATTTGGCAAAATACCAGTAGTCGGTGGCCGCAAACATGAAACTTTGCTGGTGCTTGCATCAGGCTGGACCATCACAACAAGGGCTGGACTCCGAAGCTCAGGCTGTACACGGGAAGGCATTGATTCTCGCGCAATCAGCGCCCCGGTTATATTTCGCCGGTTACGTTTTTCCGGGAAAGACAGGGATTGCTTTTCTAGGGTGTTGTTCTGCTCACCTAACCTGCTGGGGATTACTCTTATCGGCATTCTAAGCCTTATAAGAATATCCGACGTGGCCGAACTTACAACAGTCCCTGGCTCTGAGCGCTTGCACTGCGACATGGTACCCTTAGTGACCGAACACAAGGTTGATGGCAATGAATCCGAGCTGACACCGCCCATCACAGCCCTCTTTCTTCAACTTTTTGTCCACTCGCTACTCGGCCGAAATATGTCAACAATTGGAAATTGTTTCGTTACATTTGTCATGGTTCCCTGCCAAAAACTGTGGCTGGACGAGAGGACAGGCCGGAGAGCCCGGACTGATGGGCGGTGTTAGTGAATGAATTCCTCCCTGATTCCCTGATTCCCGAGGGATCTTACAACGTCCGCTGGTGGGACTAGTTAAAAGGCGGCGCTCTCTCCACACGAATTCCCCAACAATCAGCTGGTCTGACCAACTCCCTAACTCTTGTACGGCCGGTCCTACATTACACTCCCCACTAAACAACAACCCCTTTTTTTCTTGCCATGAAGTTTACGACCCTCTTTTCTGCCTTTGGCTTGATTGTAGCTGCTTCTGCGGCCTCTTCCTCATTTTACGACGACGCGAGCGACATCATCAGCCGAGACGACTGGACTGACGAGGTCGACTTTCAAAGGCGCAGCTACTTTGATGAAGACTCCCTTTACGAACGAGAGGACCTGTACGAACGAGAGGATCTCAGCGAACGAGACGATCTCTACGACGTGTCAGATCTTGGGGCTCGATACCTTGACTCGTCTTACGAGCTAAGCGAACGCGAGTTCGAGGAGATCGAGGCACGCATCCCCGCGGTCGCAGTCCGGATTGCCGTTCAGGGCATAAAGATGATCGTAGAAGCAATCCAAGGCCAGATCGAGAAAGACAAAGGCGTGAGTCTTGTTCTAGATGTCCAGTCGAAAAATGTTACTCCAACTCGCGCAACAGATGCGTAGTGAATGGACGAAACATATGGTCAGCCAGTTCAGGGCGAAATACCCCAAGTACAACTTCGTTGTTGTCCATACCGCCCACACCAAGGACTTCAAAGGAACCCAGAATGTCGATTGGGGCCACTCTCACCAGGAATTGAAGGTGTTTGGAGGAACCGTTGGGTACGTTCTCCGCCCCTTCGACTGTGTATAAAATTGACTTATGTTCCACGTTCCCCCACTAGTTTCGAGATTTACTGGTTCAAACAGGGAACTTTCCACCGACAGGGTGATGGTGGATTCCTCAACGTCAGTCTTTATTTTATCTTCCGAGGACAATTAGCTGAATGAATTCTTGTGGTAGTGGGCATACGCTGGCGCAGTTACGGGTACTTCCGATGGTGGAAAGACCGTCAATTTCTCTGCTCCCTGAAGGATTAGAAATTATCGGGTCACCTACTTATGTTAATTTGTGGACTAATATAAAGAGTACATTTACAATGCTTCCCATCGCCTGTAGGTGCCGCCAGAACATGCAAGTATACTTATGAGCAATCGCGAACAAGCGTGAAAGTATATTCAAGATATTACTAAGGGCATTGAGCCGTAGGGTACATCACATATATTGCAGTCTGTCTAGGAGAGACTACGTTCCGTAGGGCAGACTAGACTCTTCTTGTGACCGCTCGAATTACTACTTAGTGCCACCATACTTCCAAGTTCATGTGGGGTGTGATTAGGTTACAACTTGCACTGACGACTAGTGCTCAGAATCCTTTGGCTGCGGCTCTCGACTCATTCCATGAATATCAAAGTCACCTGTGGGTGCCGGCATTTTTCCTACCCCACGCTCCCTCAATCCAAGTTTACGATAGTGCTCCACCTGTGATTTTCTCAGCTTCGTATTCAGAACAGAGATAAGAGAACTCACATTTTTCGCTCGAACAGTCGCTAAGCCAAACAATGTGTTAGTCTCATCCGCCTTCAATGATCATGAAAGAGTGAGTCATACACCCCTCTGCAAATTAATTAGCACCTTGACTTACCCTCTTGAACATGGTGTTTATGAGTGCAGACCCAAATCCCTGGCGCTGGTGGCTTGGATCTGTGGCAATGTTGTAACACCACCAATGGTTCTCGATCTCCTGATCGGTAAATAATTTGGTATCGAGCTCGACTAAAACACTTGGATACTGAAGCAATTTTTAGTACTGGTATTGAAATGTGGTTTCTAAATTACATACTATTTCGCTATGCCAATGCTGTGCCTCTTCTGACAGCTTTCAGAATAATTCATAAAACCCAACTTGCCTCTGCGCTTCGCTGTAGAGGTACCTACAACAAACGACTCAAACCTTATCTTCCAAAAACACTGCTCCCCGGTCCAAACAATGAAGCCATCGACATAATTCTGTTAGTAGGTCCCCCATCTGTTATAACGTACAGCTCGCCCTCGAGGGCTGTGGCCTGAGTGTGTGCACGCCAGTAGTCTGGTTCAAGACTCCAATTGCCACCCACCATGGCACTAAATGCGGTATCTAAGTAGTGTTTATTGACCCAATTTTGCGTGCCTGTAACACGAGAACTTACCCTTCGCATACGTGCGAACACAGAGATCTGCCATCTCATTGAATTGTTCGTCTAATATGAGAACCGTGTTAGAATTGCCTGCTGTTCTGTTCAGGAAGCATCATACCTGTTGGATTTTCAAGCTTCTTCAGTTCGGTCATACTCAAGACAATCTATTTGGAAGGTTTTGGATGGGTGGTCTTTGATTTGTTAACGGTGAGATGCACAAGGAAAGGGGCACAAGAAACATACCAGATGGCTTATTTATACACCCACAGTACTCACAAGCGGCCACAGTACAAAGTGGGGCGTCAAGGCCCCATTTTTTTTTTGACAGTGCCGTTGCCTCGCACTGAATTTCCTAAACAAATCCATGCCATAATTGGACATTTGGACATTCATGGTAGGCCCATTGTGGGGAAGCTCATTTCATGTGCAAAATTTGCTTCTCCCGAGGTGGAGCCCCTAACGCCATCCAGGAGTAATTGATTTGAAGTTGCAATAGAAATGTACATTTGCCTCTCGATGAACATCGGAACGTCAGATGTATGAGTGGAGCATGTTTTCCCGGCTGACAGGCAAAGATTCCCAGATTCACCAAATATTTCTAGCCTTTACTTGCCAATTGGGCGATTCCATAACACTGATTGACAAGATGGGTAGAAGGCTCGATTAAAGTTCAAGTAACGGAATTGGGTACCTAGGAATGGACTTGAGTCCAGATCACAATAAGTACGTGAAGGTTACCCTACATAAGCACTAGCTTTGGATGTATTTGGATGTATTGCTTGTTTGACCATTGTGTTCATTCGGAAATTTGTGGATTGCTATTAGGGGTGGCCATGCAAAAAAGAGAGAAAGGCGCGGGGTCATTCGGTGTCGTGCTCGAACCTTTCGGTTCTTTGCGTTCTACTTCTCCGCTCTACCTCACTATGCCTAACTTACCCATTATTGGTTCCAACATCTGTCCTCCCCTCTCTTTTCACTGCTCACACTCACATCTTAATACTTCTCTCAAGCTTTCCAACTGCGCTTCTTTTGAACGGTACCGAGGTGGCCGCCGCATACCTTCATGTACTAACGGCGCCTCCAAGTATCACAACCTATCATCCCCTTGATCGCCTGGGTCTTAAAATACTTTGTTCCAGTATGTCACAATTCTTTTTGACAGGGATGATATGCTGCACATTGTTCTTGGTTGTAAATTTTCCCATAAACTTTGTTCTGGATATTGGGCAGAGAAATTCCCCGGAAATGGCGTAGTTAGTCGCTATGAATGCATTGCCACCAACTGGCAATGGTCTACCTTACTGGATTGAAGACGCCTCATTGCTGCTCTCGACGAGTCTCGTTTATCATGACATCATGTAATTTTAAATGAAGGATATGAAAATTTTGAAACGCAAAAGGTGGCAAGCAACGACAGAATGTTGTGAGGCTCAGGAAAAGCACTTGATAGGATTCTATCAAGGGACCGATCGGGCGTGGATGGCCGAAGAAGTCGGAATCAGAGTTCAGGAATTTCCAGGGCACAGAGCAAGTGCTCATCGGTCCGATTCCCGAAGGCGACCCTGGTTACAAACACCCACATTTGTTCCAATGGTGTCACTTTCAGAAAACGTAGGGTAAAACCACTCGCTAAGTCAAATCTGTAAGTCATAAATGCACATGGATTTAAGGTGGAGGTGCAATGACCCAACCAGTGTGAGCATGTTAAATTCCCAACACGGGAATATTGAAGGCAACTTACATAAACTGCCCTCTAGTCTCTCCTAGACAGACTTCGATATGTGAATCATTGTGATGTACCCTACGGCTCACGATATATGAAGTCTGTTTATTACCACGCCCCGAACTGGTTGGCGGGTTGAGCCAAGGCTGATGATCATGTGATATCATTCTCTTGTCAAACGCATTGCTAGCAACCAGATTTCTTCTTCACAATGTAATTTTTTAAATTAGTCCTCTTTAAACTAAATAGATACCTCCAAGAAATATAGGGAAACCTACTGCGTCGCGTCCAGTCGACGCGACGGTCATTGAAACTCCGAAGATTACATAACAATTTTCTGACGCAGTTCGGGGGGCAGGCCCCGGGAAGCTCCTGATGATTGGTGTCCACAATTTTGTAGTCTCGACCCAGCCTCTCTGGTATGTATTGGGAAGGATTTTTGGAGGCAATAGCCAGAATAACATACCAGAGAGTCTGGATGGACTTCATCATGATCGAACACACTAGCTTTTCAAACCCCGACTGAGTTGACCAAAAAGGAAATTAATGTATCGCGCTCACCAATATTGATACGTTTAAAGCCTTCTGGGAATGTATGCACCATCCACAGTTGAGTGAAGCAATAAGAAACATTGTAACTGTACTATTAGAGCAAAAAAAATCGAAATTGACAAAGAAATCTGTGCTGGAGACAGAAACTGATGGATGGAAGAGTCGTTCAAGATGGAGGTGACGGAGGCTCCTTTGTGAGGTTTAAAGTGATTTGTGAGCACGGTGCTTTCAAGAACCAATTAAGAACCACCAGTTTTCAATGAGTTGAAATGTTGTTCCTGTGCTGTTCCCTTTCTTCCTCGTGCTTCCTTAACCCCTCTGCAGCTTCTCACGCCCGTTGCTCCCTTCCTAAATATGAGGCCATCCTGTGTAACTTCTCTGGAGACTTGTGTCACTGGGGCACAGGGATATGGCCATCAACGAAACTCGCGAAGTTCATAGCAGTGTTGACAGGGGTGGTAGCAGCTGTAACAGTGTCCGGGAGATCTCTCTTGGAGCCAGTGGGGTGCGCGCTGGTGTGTGATAGTTCTTATCGACGCTAGCTCGCTTTCGAGGGACTGCAGATGAGTAGGACATGACAATGGCGGTCCTTTCTGTTGATCGCGTCGCGTCGCGGTATCACATGTGGCCTTTAATTTCCTTTTTGAGTTGCCCAGTCAGACCTTAAAATCGTGGTGTACTCGATCATGATGAAGTCCTACCAGTCCCTATAGGTACAATATCGGACTATTGCCTCCGAATCCCTATCCGTTTTCAGAAAAATCACCATCCAGCCGTCTGAAGAAGTATTGAACCTATAGGGACTGGTTTCAAGTCTAGCAATTTTGCGGATTTGAGGCCTAAAAATCGTCAAATCTGTGTCCATTTTCTGGGGATTTGAGGGCCCAAAATCACCTATTCTGTCCACTTTCTTGCGGATTTGAGGGCTGATCGAGGTCGAGCACTCAATTAAACACTAAGAAAATTTCAATTTTGTGGGTCTAGGATTTCAAACTGTTTTATCTGACTTCGCGCCCGCGATTCGTGTCCAGAAAGTACAGAAACAAAGATGCATGAGGAAGGAGCAAAGACCGAAATATTTCCTTTTTGAGTAATCACATGACAACCTCTGTCCAACTTTGCGGATTTAAGGACGCTTGCAGATTCGAGGACAAATTTTGCAAATTTTGGGATTTTCACAGACACCAAACATAGGGAGCTTCCCGGGGCCTTGGGGGGCGCGGTAAAAAAAGGACTAGCTGCCCTCAGCGTCAAATCCGAAGTCCGGAATTCGGTTTCCGGCTTTTGGTTAATTATTGCTGTTTGCAATAAAGATGGTGACGCGACCTTTTTGGGCTGAAATCAAAAATTTGAGAACCTGTTACTGTGCGCCCTGTAAGTTTGTCAGTTTCGGTCCTACAAACACAATTGTAAGTGATTTGGAAAGGTACGATATAGGGCTACCAGAATATGTAAAAATGTAAAGAAATAATGAAGATTTTTGAAATAGGAAATTTGAGCCTAGGTACCCTGTTTGAGTATGGTGCATAAGTTCGTCAATTCAGATCATATAAGCTTCATTGTAAGTGATTTGGAAAGGTGTAATGTAGGGCTACCAGAATATAAAAGAAATTTGAACAATATCCATGAATATTTGACTCAGGGAGTGATGAGTCCAGGTACCCTGTTTCCCCTACTTTTCATCACATAGCATGTCAAGGAGAGGTGATATGGGCTGAGCTATAGTTTCAGGGAGTGTCTAGGAAACATAAAATAC
>Ga0307513_10001897_pt1 | contig 29700 bp, 32 predicted proteins | sample 15_EM_MG_FD_202174 | JGI IMG/M metagenome (GOLD analysis project Ga0307513, IMG submission 202174) | Populus trichocarpa ectomycorrhiza microbial communities from riparian zone in the Pacific Northwest, United States - 15_EM | ecosystem: Host-associated > Plants > Roots > Unclassified | place... | reverse complement strand
TATTTATCAATGTTACCACTAGCCCTATGCGGCCACTTTGAAGGACATCAAGTCCAAAAGCGCCTCCTATAGTAGTATCCTCTTCTCGCTCAGTGCCCTCAATGTCAAGGTCCGGTGGCACCTCCAATACACACCATTCAAACAGCCACTGGGTTCGATGAAGGATGACCCGGCCACGCTCCTTCCAGCAATCCTTGCCTTGATGGACCTGGCGTGCTCGACGAAGGCAATTCGCAAAGCAATCGAAGACGGAACGAAGGCCACCACAAATATCAAGAAGGAATTTATCACCAACCGGAAGGCAGAGGACGAGCGCTGGGCCACTGTCCGCAAACCGTTACAAGATGAGAAGAAAGTTGGCGGACCCGGTTTCAACTTGGAGAAGTGGAAGGCCAAGGTTCGTTACTCTGTTATTGTCCCTCCACTTTGCTGAAGCCTCTGTGGTCTGAATCTAACATCGACTTTTAGTTTGAGAAGGCAAAAGCTGAGCACGACAAGATAGTTACTGCCAATCTCCATGCATACCACAAGGCAAACGACCTCACCCAACCACGTTACATTACCTACACCGATTCAGATGGCCGCACCTACTACATTTTCTCCACCTCACCACGTCAGCGCCCTCCTGTACGCAACCAACGCAAGGGATTCACCAAGTGGACTTGGTTCATTGCCGTGTGGGGCAAGCGCCCCTCTAATGCTCAGCGCGTTGATGATGAAGTCGAAGAAGACACTGAGTTCACAAGTAGGGGCAAGGAGGCAAAGATCAAGGAGACAGAGAATGAGATTAAGCAAGCCAAAGTGGCACAAACGTCGATGAAGCTCAAACCCAAGCCGAAGAAACGTGTTGTCGAAGATAGCGAGGGCGAGACGAGCGGCAGTGAGCTCACTGACCTTTCAGATTCGGAGCATGATAGCGACGAGGATCCGCTCAACATTAACGCCTCTCTCATTCGTCTCGCTCGCTTCGAGGAGGAAGAACTCGACAAGAATTATGGATGGTGGGGGTTTGGCGAGGTTGCGGAGTGCAAGCTGCTCGCTGAATGGCTCAAATACAAGGCCGGAGTCGGTGAGGACAAGGACAAGCAGCAGATCCCCGATGAGGCGGAGGACGGGGAAAATGGCGGCTCTTCCCTTGATGGATTCTGCAAGGCTATCACCAAGTTCACGGACATGCTCCAATGGGCCGATGATATGACTCCTCCGAAGTAGAATGGCGAGCTGTCGGCTTAGACACGTCAAAGTTTGCTTTGATTATTGCGCCCTTATCTGTTATATACTACTTTTTCGCGACGTCCATTGATAAAAAAGTGTGATCTCATGCTATAAAACCCGACTTGCTAGCAAGAAAGGGGCCTCATTATATATTTGGTGATCAGAGTTCGCGTTACACAGGTAAGCTCGAAAAGCACAGAATATGCACAGAATATGCACATAATGATTAGGGAGTCCAGTACGATGTACAATCAAGATGGGGCGTCTCCGTTTTCTTTAGGAAATGGGTAGTTGGTTGGCCACTGGGGACTCGTTCTTGCTAGCAGCAGGCTTCGTGAGTATAGCAGCGTCACCTGGTGGTTGCGTAGACGAGTCTCGAGTAGGACTAAAGGGTGAGAGTGGCATTCGAGAGGACAGAGGATGCTGGGGACCATGAGCTGGTGGATATTGCGCCATCTGCTGCATTCTAGCTTCCGCGTCTAGTGCGGGACGCGGTCGATAATAGGTATTAACCGTTGCTTTGGGACCCGATTGGAGCGAAGGCGGCTGGTAATGCATGAAATTTATAGAGCGATTACGGGACGGGGTGTTGTTGGAAGAAGAACTAGGAGTAGGATAAGGGTGCGGAGGTTGGCCCGCATAGGGGGCTCCAGATGGAGGGTAAGAGTGAGGGTAGGGTTGTCCGTAGTATGGATGTCCAGGTGCTTGGTATCCACGTGGGAGTTTGCCCGGATATTGAGGGAGTGCACCGGAGCTATTATTTGGATTGAGTGGATGCTGAGCAATGACACCTCTCGGGGGGGCAGGTGCTTGAGGCCGCAGTTGAATTGGTACAGGAAGCGCAAGGTTGGAGGTACCATTGACCACTGGTATCACTGGTATTGCACCTGGACCAGTGGGGGGACCAGTGGGGGCAGTGTTCCAGACGATCGAGCTCCATTTCAGCTCTTTCGTGACCCCGTTATCAAAGTTCAGTGACACGCTCTCCCTCTCTGGTATAATTTGGAGGAGAGTAGCTTCGTGGTACTGATTAGCGTAACGGATCCGAACGCGGGAATTTGCCGGAAGAGCCATAAGTTTCTGGTGGATATGATCGGACTTGGTCTTACGGCGATTCTCGACTTCAATCTAGTGACAAGTATATCAGTATGTGGCATGGGACCACGAAAAGAGACGACGAACCGGGTTGTGTTGTGGACAGAACAGTTCAATCTCATATTTTGTGATGGTTTTGAGGATGCGCTGGGTGGGGGTAACTGGGTGTGCACCATTTGGAGGATTCGAAGGCCCCTCTCCGGTGCTAGGTAGATTCTGCTCGACCTCAACGTTAAGCAGGACATCACTGGTTGACTCTCCGGTGATTCTGAAGAAGGTCGCGCCCAATCCTTCCTTGGCACACGAAACATGGAAAGAACGTGAGCACTTGCCCTTGGTGCATTGAACGGGGGCACCGTGAGATTTGAGCGAACCAGTAGCGCATGCAGCACATTTCTGAGGGCGATGAATAAGCAAGGAACCTAGAATCACGTAGAAGTAAACTCACTAGTTGCCAACGATCTTTCGGGACAGCGTCAACACCAAATACGAATTTTAGTCCGTCGACTTCGTCCACCCAAGTCTCTGGTACGACCTTTGCACACTCCTCGTGTGCTTGCCACTGAGGTTTGCCATCGACGACTCTAGGTCCGAAGCCAGGACACCCGAAAAGCGGAGGATCATGCACAGGTAGCAGTCCGGCCTCTTCGGAGGAGATACACAAGCAGCAAGGGATACTGGTTGTTGGCGGTGGTGGCCGAGGTTTCTTGCGCTTGGGTTCAGAGAGAAGACCCGATGTGCCAGTAGCCGGATTCGCTTGCATCTCTTCCAGTTTCCGCTTGCGAGCAGCTTGCTTGACGACTGGTTTGGCAGTAAATGCGGCCCGTTCTAGCTCGTTCTCATTGTATGTTCGCGGTGCAAATCCACGAACGTCACGTCGGAGACCATGCTTTTCCTCCTCCGCGCGTCGCTGGTTCTCTTCTTCTCGCTGAGCTTTTTCACGTAGTAGTCCGTCAACGTCGATCCGAACACTGGTGGGGTTATCAGAGAAGAAGGAAACGATAGGGAATATCTTTACCTGTCTGTAACGCATGTACAGAAACGAGCCTTCCGTCCCAAGTCCATCCAACTATCGAGGGCAAAGTTGACGGATTCTGCGCAGTTGAGTCCAATGTTGAATCCAGCGTGATACCCACGAGGGAAGGTAATGACGAATTCCCCTTGATACTGTACAAGAGTGTTCGCCTTGACATGCGCACCGTTCAGTGCTATTAGCGAGAGGTGAGCCCTGGCGTGGGGAACCGATAGAGCACATACAAGAAGGAGATGCAAGGAAGTTCTTATGACGAAGGAATTGCGCGCACGAGTTGTCGCCCGGGAAGAATCCTTTCATTGCGTTCTCGAGAGCTTTTGCGCGGCTTTGAGGTATCGCATACCAATGTTTGGGAGCCTGGAGGAATAGTGTCAGTGATGGAACGAAAAAGATTACGCAAGACGCACTCCAAAGTGAATATAGTTAATGGAGAATAAGTCCATATCCTCTACGTGCCATGCAAATGTAGCCTTCCACATTCCCCAATATAGATAAGGTGTGTTTACACCTGGAACCTTGGCTCCTAGCGGAAGGAGCCGAGATAGTACAGACGGAAGGTTGGCAACATTCCACTCCGTTATTGAGCTGTCAAAGAGGGAGCCGGACATGTCAGCGCCGTAAAGAGCCGGCTTTCCAATTCCACAACTCCTCCAGTACCATCGCTCCAAAACTTTGCAAATTTCAGGTGTGTAGTCTTCGGTCGTGGCGCCAATGGGGAGCCAACCAATCTTAGGATCGAATGCGTCCATAAACGCTTCGTCTTGTGCGACTTTTGCGTGCCTACGAGCCTGATCACGCTCCGCTCTGGCTTTCTTGGCCGCCGCAATCGCTCCGAGTTCCGCTTCAGTCTTGGCATCGGTGACAGGAGCTCCGTCTGCAATCGTCGTGCCAGGGACTGGGGTTTGAGCAGCCACATCCTCTGTGTTTAGTTCGGTCGGTCCGGGAGGCGAACTGGCGGCATCACGGGCCACAACGTCGTCGACTTCCATGGCTGCATCATTGTGATGGGGTGTCTCCGCCGTGGCAGGTCCGGCCAAGGTTTTCTACATCCGGCACACGTGAGAAAGCTTATTCAAAGCACGATCGATCGAACCGACCTTCCTTTTCTCCCCAAAACGCCTCTTACGCCCAGATCCAACGGCGGTTCGAATTCGACCGTCTTCGCCCACACTGGGGGTCCGGTGGTCGTCAGAAGTACAAAGTTCAACCCACTCGCGAACACTGAATACTCTTCGTTTTTCGATGTTGCGCTGACGGAACAAACCGCTGATGCCGTCCATATTCTGCTCGATGGGGTGGCTAACCTTGACAGTGCGTAGCACTGGTCGAATGTCATGCAGTGCGTCGGTCCTGTTGGAAAGGGTTGACAAGGGTTAATCAACCACGAGCGTTTTGGAGCGTGTGCAAGGAGCGAATGATTCAGGCGACTCGCCATTCTTTGGGAGGGACCACCTTGACGATACCCGAGGTCATTCCCCACGGTTCAATGCTCTTCACGTATTTCTCAAAGTCCTTGAATTCGTGAAAAGTTGGCTTGAAGACTGGAATCCCTCGGGTTGCATTTGGATCATTTCTGGGATGAAGGTTGCGCGTGACGTTCTGCTCTTGTGACCCCCAGAAATGGTCTGGCTGTGGGATGTACTCCGGCGGCGGAGTGAGCGAGTCTGAGCGGTTGCTCATCTCCAGCAATATGCGCAGCTTCCAACGAATGTTCCTTTGTTTAGGCAAGACCTAGAATCTGGTTCTGGAACGTAGAGCTACCAATAAGAAAAATACCGAAATTACAAACACCCTTTAATCTTTCTATTTATCGCCTCAGCCGACCCAGGATGGGTGGCCCATTTTCAAAGCTGGCAAAGCAGAGGGCAAAGCAGGGCAAGTTGGCTCAGTACAATCGTATTGCCTTGAATACCATGCAAACAAATTACCCATAATGAATATTTACTGCTTGCTTGCCCCAATCTGACCTAGTCGTTCTTCGACCAGGGATTTGAACTCCTGCTTGAGCAGCTCCTCACGACGCTCCCTCTCCTCGCGCTGCAACTTGAGGATACTCCTCTTCTCCTCTGCACTGATCACCTGGTTCTCCTTCCGCATACGTACGGCATTCATCCTGCGGTGCCTCGATCCAGACATTACATATCCAACCGATTCGTACGCCGCAATCTCATCCGACTCCAGACCAATCTCACCACGACGGGGTATACGCGCGTTGTCTTGCACGTATGCTGCCATGGCAGACCCTTCGCCTCGCAAGAGCGCGCCACCGTACTCCCGCTCGTTGACCTTTTCCTTCGCCTTCTGGAGCGGCTGTGGCCCCATGTCATCGTCATCACCCTCTTCATGGTTGACAATCGGCACTTGTTTGGGGGCGGGAACTAGTGGTGGTAGCATGCCGGCACTCGCAGGAGGAGCAGCCGATGCTTCAACCCACATCTCGCCTTCGGGTGTAAGCGAGCGGGGCGGCCTGGGTTCTGATCGTGACCTCGACCTCGACCTCGACCTCTTCTTCTTCTTATCTCTTTCCCGTTCCCGTTCCCGTTCCCTATCCTGACTTGTACTTCGATGGCGCCGTTTACGTTTTTCGTCACGGTCACCCTTACGTCTCTTCTGGACTTTCTTTCTTCTTCGCCTATCACCTTCAGTAGATGTTGTAGAAGATACAGACGACGATCTCGAACGTTTTTTGCGACTTCTGTGCTTGTTGGACCCAGGTTCAGGGGATAACGCGCGCGCCGCCTCCTTAGGCGAAGAAGGCCAAATGCTCAGTGCACTTCGTTCCCTAAATAGTCGGCGTCTGTATACGCAATAAGCAACGGTCAAGCGAAACTGGTCAGAAACACCCACTCTTCCAAATCCATTGGGTCACGCCCGCCGCGGCCCATATGGGGAGGCAGTGGCCTCCCCCTACTAGCGTACATGTTCTCTCGTCTTCCTTCATCACGATCAGACTTGCGGTAATCGCCATACGAAGGACTGGCACGCCGTCCGCCGCGTTCGTCGCTTCTTGAACGGCGTCTTTCAGGCGAACGACTCCGAGAGCGTCCCCGCCGACCTTCATAGTCACGATGGGATGGTATTCTTGCTTGTGGAACGAGATTGGCGCGGCTCGGATGGACTTGCGCCATTTTGAAAGAAAATGGATGGGTTTGAGCTGGTGATATAAAGGCTAAACATTTGCGGAGGACCATCTCGGAGAGTGGGGTGACCCGGAATGAAGCTCCTATCATTTCACAGGGTATGAGTCAAGAGAGTGCTACACGAGGAGAGACCCGTGATGACAATCAAGGAAGAATCAAAAAATAAATCATAACCGATATTGAAGACAAGGGCATACGCAACAAATCAACCAAAGCAACGGAAGAAGGGGTGGAAGAAGTAGAAGCCAGCGTGAGCGACTTGGAAGCGCGACGACAAGGGCCGTGAATGGTGGACCGGTATGTACAGTTCGACGAGTGCGAAAGGCTATTTAACAAACAACAGGTAATATCTCCGCCAATCCATCCTATCAACCTTTTGACACCCCTCCTGTGAAAGGACGAGCAGTAAAGTATCGAGTGACACATGGTCCAAGACGAGCAGAACGGCGGGCGGACGTGTAGAGGTGATGTGAGGTAAGAGGGCTGGAGAGGGGTAGGCACAAGACGAATCCGATAGAGAAGTTGGGTGGGCGGGACAAATGATGCCGGGTGTGTTTTACAGTAGCGAGATTGCGTCTCAGAAGGTGGCTTGATGCTTCGCGTAATTGTCGAGACAGTATGTGTCTACCACTTGCTTTCGCGATAGCGCGCTGGGGGGTCGATGGCAGAGCTAGGGCCAACCAAAGCCGACGCGGCGCTCCAGCTATCAGAACGAAGATGCCCATTTGCGACAACTGGAGAAGCACGGCCGCTAGACTGATCCGTAGGCTGGAAGGTCTGCGAAACGGAGCGCAGATGACCTGGTCCAGTCCTCGTATGTGGCATCTGCACCGGCAATGTCAGCTATCGAAAGACAGCAGCACCGACCAAGCAAACATACCGAATTATTGCCAACGACCTCGAGTCGAGCGGCGGTATTGTGCCGCCCAAAGTCAGGGCCAGCCGTTGCAGGAACGGGAGAACGGCGTCCATTCCCGAGGTCAGTACGGAGGATAGGCACGCCAGGGGCAGGCATGGCGGCGTTGCTGGTGAACGGGTACGACTCCTTAGTGTGGTTGGGCGAGTCGAGGGATGAAGTGTCAACTCGCAAAGCGGCAGGCGATGGACGAGCAAAGGACGCAGAGCCGGGAGTTGCCGGGCCAGTTGCACTCGTAGGGGGTGTCGACGTTCCGGTTGCTCCACCTGAGGGCTCCTGACGCTTGATGCGAGCGAGCATCGAGGTCTGCTGGTCGGGGTCGCTGTTAGTGCTATGTGAACGAGCACGTCCCTCATCGGCAGCTGCAGCTGCAGTAGGAGTAGGAGGTTCTCCGTCCTTCGCTGCAGCGCCGCCAGGTACTTCAGTATGGATGAAGCAGCATCGCTTGCCGTAGGGGCAGGACCCGGACACCCAGAAAGTGCGGCAGATCTCTGTCTTGTACTTGGGATGGCGGGCTACTTTTCTCAGCTCCTCTTCCCCATGGGCGAACTGGCACTTGGGACCATAGCGGCAGCTGCCCGTCTCGCTCCAGCTGCGGCAAAACTCCGACTTGTACAACCCGAGCTTACGGTTGTTTGCACTGGGACCTCCGACGGTTGAAGCGTTGGCCGGATTCGTAGCGCCAGGGACTGCGTACCCAGCGAAGCCTTGGAGAGCCGCATGGAACGCAGCCGGGGGCAGTGTAGCGACAGCGTTAGCCAAAGCAGCGGCCATGGCAGGATCGGGCATACCAGGGCCTGCTGAATAGTAAGGATTGGCACTGGGCGCTTGGCCGTACAGTGTTGGGTTATACAGCCCTGCCATAAATTGAGGGTTTGCGTAGGTTGCTGCGAGAGCTGGGTTCAATGCGGCGTTTCCAGTTATTAATGCAGCATGTTGCAAGGCATTGTTGATGATCCTCTGAGCGACCTCGTTCGCAGCAGCAGGATCGACTGGTGGAGCTACTGGAGCTCCTGCGCCTCCATTGTATGTACTAGGCTGGCTATAAAATGTGGGCGGATTCCCCATCGACAACCCTGAAGGTGCGTATGGTGCTGTGCCAGCAGCTGGAGGGGAAGTCGCGTTTGCACCAGCTGTGCGAGCCTGCGGCTGGGAGTGGACACTTGCTGCTGGGGAACTGGCGATCGAGGAGGGAATGAAATGTCGGGGCTGGAGGTTGTAATCGACCTGCAAAATCTCGTCGCGTCCGCCAAGCGTCACAGGCGCGTTGGGGCCTCTGTAGGGATAGCCAGGAGGGAGGTTAGTGGGGCGCGCCTGGGAAGCCGGCGCGCCAGCAGCTTGGAAGGGGGCACCCGGCGTAAAAGTGGGTGGCTTCTTGGTGGTGCCAACATGAATGTCATTGGCTTCTTTTCCAGGAACCGGCGTCACAATGGGTGCAGAATCGGCAGACGAGTCGGAGGACGCTCCTCTGGCATGATCTTTAGCGGCGCCACCGTCATCCAGGGTAAGCTTCTTCATTCCATTGGCGATGTCCCACTGGGCGGCTGGATCCCCTTGGACGGTGACGTGTGGATTGAATCTGATCCCTCGCTTTTCTGGCAACCCGTTGCTGAAGGCTCCTTGGTTTGCTCGCGTCGGTGCTGTCATGTCGGAACTTTGCATGTTAACTGGGATGGAGAAGTGAATGTCAGGAGTGCATGAGGAATGACGGGAGAGAAAAGACGAACCGATATTTTAAAGCGCGACTGCAAATAAGGGGAAGCTTGATAAGTGGGTGGTGATGGTGGTGGTGGTGGTGGTGGCTACAGGCGATGCTTGAGTGACGATATAATCAATAAATCCTTGCAAGTTGGGACAACGTGGTGATCGCGTATCGTCGCCGGGCTTCGATTAGAATCGTCGCGAGAAAGTGGTGGGTGGCGGGGAGTGGGGAAGGGCAGGGAGAAGGGGAAAGGGGATCGAGAGCAGGGTTGTGACGAAAGGAAGGTTAAATTGTGAGCTCAGGACGGGGGGACGGCGTAGAAGCGAAATAAATACCTGTCTGTTGGGTACAAACTGCCAAGGAAGAACGGCCGAGTAGAGGTCGGTTCTGGGAGTAATACGGACACGCTGGTGAGCATATACCGACAAACAACGGAACGGGGACGCCACACTGTTCCGGACGCTGGCTTGACAAGTCGTAACGGGGAAGCGCCTGCCGCAGTAGAGCAAAAACATGAAGGGAGGAGGGAGAGAATGAGAGACATACCTGGTTGATGACCGTATAGGACTAGAGGAACCGTTGCAACGAGGCGTTGTGGATTTCCCGTTCGAAAATGCCGATGCGCGCGTATATGAAAAACTCGCAGAGTGAGCAGGAGATGCTGGACACTATGGATATGCGAGAATTATTATTGATAAATACGCGGCAACGCGGGCCTGAAAAAGCAAGCAGGGGTCGGGGAGTAAGAGCTGAGGGGTGTTTACAGTTAGTGATGGGGATGGGGCTGAGGCCGGAAGACAGCAGGGGCTTGGGCTTGAGCGATGGGAGGATAACCAACCTTATGGGCTTCAGGGAAAGGTGTGGGAGAGTGCAAGTGCCGGACAGCAGAACGCTTGCTTGCTTGCTGCTCGCTGCTCGCTCACTCACTCGGATGCGGGTGATCCCAAGGGTTTAACAGCCATCATTCGAATATCATAACCCACTCTGTTTTCTCCTTCTGACCTTTCCGAGTTGCCTGCCCCTCGCTGCCTCGCTCGCCTCAGCCCGCATTCCACCTCGCCTTGCCTTACTGGGCCCTCACACCCAACCGGCGTGACTGACGAGCCCTCCTTGATACGTCGAGTGCGTGTGAGAGCGGCGAGGAACATGAAGCAGCGAGCGAGGGCCGCCTGTCAATTGTGTCGTGGGACACGATTCTGTGGATCAAAACGACACCGGAAGAAGCTCTCCATTGGGGAGGGTGACGACGTCGACTGTCTCCCCTGGTTTTGGTTTTGGTATCTGTTCTTTACCCCCTCCCGTCGACGTCGCTGACGCCAGCCGTTACATGGCGTCTGAAAAAGTCGAAATCACTTGTCCGCTGGCTGCTCAGCCAGCACACCACATGCAGCTCAAATGGAGGCCCCAACGAGGCTGCTGACATATAAGGAAATCCGTGGATTATGCTGGAACACCGTAGAATGGCGGACACGCACCAGGACTTTATTTGCCCGCCGCCCTCATCACGCTTGACCAAACCCACTGCTGACGGTTGCACGACCCAGTTACGGCCCATATTACTAGATGGCTGTCGTTGGTATCGACTTTGGTGCTCTCAACTGCAAGGTGCTCACTGGCACTTTACTCGCCCCGTCCCAACCCACTCACCGTTTCGCCCCCCTTTTCTAGATCGGTGTCGCCCGTAGAAAGGGTATCGATATCATCACAAATGAAACTTCACATCGCGCTACCCCGTATGCTTTCCATCCCTCGCCCCGAACCCGATTGTCCGCTCACTTTTTTTCACCGCGTTTCCCAGCTCGCTCGTCTCTTTCGGCCCCAAACAACGCGCAATCGGTGAACTCGCAAAGACACAGGAGGTTTCGAACTTTAAGAACACCATCGGCTCCCTAAAACGCCTCATAGGACGAACCCTCACCGACCCAGACGTTTCCGAGATCGAAAAGAAGTTCATCACCGCCAAACTTGTCGACGTAAATGGTACAGTAGGTGTACAGGTATGTTTGCCACCCCCCGATTCGTCTATATCACCCCTCACCGCTAATCACAGGTCAATTACGCCGGCGAGCAGCAAGCATTTTCTGCTACCCAGCTCACCGCCATGCTCTTCGGAAAACTCCGTGATACTGCGGCAGCAGAACTCAAGACTCCCGTCTCCGATGTCGTCATTTCAGTTCCAGGATGGTTCACTGATACCCAACGACGAGCACTCATGGACGCAGCTGCCATCGCGAGTCTCAACCCTCTCCGTCTCATCAATGACACCACTGCCGTCGCCCTTGGTTACGGCATCACCAAGTCGGATTTGCCGGAGCCAGATAACCCACGTTATGTCATGTTTATTGACGCGGGACACTCGGGTTTTACTGTCACTGTCGTCGCCTTCTCCAAAGGTAACTTAGCCATCCGGTCTTCTCAGTGCGACCGACACCTTGGCGGTCGCGACATCGATTATGCCCTCGTCCAGCACTTTTCCGCCGAGTTCAGAGAAAAGTACAAGATAGACGTCCTCTCGAATCCCAAGGCGACCTTCCGTCTCATCGCAGGATGCGAGAAGCTCAAAAAGGTGCTCTCAGCTAATACAGAAGCTAAGCTCGCTGTCGAGTCGATCATGAATGACATCGACGCCTCCTCCAAAATGAACCGCGAAGAATTCGAAGGGCTCATCGCTCCCTTACTTGACCGTATCTCTGCACCCATCATGGCCACTATCAGCGAGGCCGGCTTGACTCCCGAGCAGATCGACTCCATCGAGCTTGTGGGGGGCACATCACGAGTGCCGGCCATCAAGAACCGAATCCAGGCCATTTTCGGTGGCAGGACGCTCTCAACCACGCTGAACCAGGATGAGGCTGTCGCGCGAGGCGCCACCTTCGCGTGCGCAATGCTCTCACCTGTGTTCAAAGTGCGCGAGTTCCACTATCAAGATCAGACCCCCTACCCGATCAAAGTCCAGTGGGAACCAACATCGGAGGAGCCAGAGTCGGAGCTCGTCGTCTTCCCTCGCGGCAACACGGTCCCCTCGACCAAGATCCTCACTTTCACCCGTACGCCGCCGTTCGAGATCGAGGCTGCATATGCAGAGCCACAGGCCCTCCCTGGTGCCATCAACCCTTGGATTGCGCGAGCGACAATCAAAACCGCGCCTGTGGCGGAGAACCACCCGATCATCAAGGTAAAGAATCGCGTCAATGCCAACGGTATTATGTCGTTCGAAGGCGCCTATGTTGAGGAGATTGAGGAGAAGGAGGATACAGCAGCGATGGATGTTGATACGAAGGAGGGAGAGCCACCCAAGAAGAAGAGGATCGTCCGCAAGAAGGAGGTCCCGATCATCTTTGGTAGCTCTTCGCTTGATCCTTCCATCATCAACACGCTCAGAGAAGCCGAAAACTCGATGCATACTGCTGATAAGCTTGTCAAGGACACTGAGGTGTGTGCATTTACTAGTTTCTTGCGACACAAACTGCTGACCGTGCTTTCTTTAATAGGATCGCAAAAACGCGCTCGAAGAATACGTTTACGACATGCGAAGCAAGCTCGATGATCGATATGCCCCGTACGTTGTAGCCCAAGAGAAGGAGCAGCTATTGGTTCTCCTCACTCAGGCGGAGGAATGGCTTTACTCCGAGGAAGGGGAAGATGCCACCAAGTCAGCCTACACTGAAAAGCTCGACTCGCTCAAGATACACGGCGACCCCATCGTCTTCCGATGGCAAGAATACCAGGAGCTGCCGCGCACTGCCGCGCTCCTGCGCGATGCCATCAACCAGTACATGTCGCAGGCGACCTCTGGCGAAGAACGATACTCGCACATTGAGCCCGAGAAGCTGGAGTCGGTCGTTGAAAAGGTGGCGACAACCCAGAAATGGCTGGAGGATCAGCTCGCGCGACAGGCTGAGAAGCCAAAGACGCAGCCTCCTGTCGTGACGACTGAAGATATCAAGAAGAGGCGGGAAGAGTTGGTGTACTTCGCCACACCAATCCTCACCAAGCCTAAACCCAAGCCGGCTCCGGAGACGACCGCCACCCCACCTCCCAAGGGAGAGGCACCCAAGCAGGATGGCGCCACCCCTACTCCGCCGCCTGAGGCTGCCCCATCCGAGCCGAGTAACATGGACGTCGATTAGAGACTGTAGACGCAAGACAGCATGTTTTTGCAGACACACTTGCACACCCCCCTTGTAGAAGTTAAATATCGCTCGCGAGTTAATATCAGAGACTAAGCTTGATCACGATCCCTCTCCTGAACCTCCAGCCTCCAAACACCCAACTAGTGCTCCTGTTTCTGGTTTCTCTGGTCCTGGCGGGATCGTCGCAGACATGGCACAAATTACTTTGGAAGACTCGCGATCGATGTCGACGATGACCCGCGGGCCGTCGTTCGACCCAGAGAACGCGTTGAGCACGCCGCCCGACGAGTATCCGACATACCCGCTGAGGGCCAGAACCGCAAAGGACACGAATACGCTCTTTACACCAGACAAGATGAAGACTCGTACCGGGGCCACGCCTGTCACGTCGACCCGTGCCAGGGCCACCCTCCCGAAAGCCGCTCCACTCGTTCGCAAGCACACGACCAAAGAACTCATCAGTCTCTATGAATCTACCTCGAATACGAATACAAGCCACAGTAATAATAATGGTGTCCGGGAGGCTCCTCCGGTCCGATCAACCAAGCTGAATTTGAACGCGCCCCTGCCAGAGCTGCCTCAGTCTAAGCCGCTCCGGGGGTCATTTAGGAACCTGCTCTCGGTGTTTGGGAAGGTGAAGGTGACGAAACCGAAGCATGCTCAGGGTAGGAGTGTGTCTCCTAGCATGGGAAGACCGCAGCCAAACGCAAGCAATCCCGCTCTCGGTGTCATGAGCGAGACGGTTCCCCCTTCAAAAACGATAGAATCGATTGGTCCGGCACCGACCAGCAAGCTCGCTTCGCCGTCGGTGAGTCCGCGGCATCGGCGATTCATTTGGGTCAACACTAATGGCCCTCATATACAGACCCTGCGTAGCGGGACACTTCTCTATTACGACACAAGCACAGGGGGTGCATTGTGGCACCGCTGTGACACCCTCCTCGCGCCTCCAAACCTGCACCTCAGCTGGTTCACACCGTCGGGCTTGTCCGCTGCACGTGTGATGTCAGTAGCCGAGTGTCGTGACGTTCGCTCGATGCCCGCGAGCCAACAGGCTTTAGTCGCTGCCCCCAATTGGGACGGCTGTTCATCCTATGTCTTTGAAGTCGAATTCGAGGGTGGTATAACGGAACGCTTCGCCGCTCAGTCATTCAGAATCAGAGGAGAGTGGGTTAGTTCCATTCGGTACGTGTTTTGGGTTACTTTCTTCCAGGACCTTCTAGGTTTCTCTGATCGCCCTGCAGGGATGCTATACTAAATTCGAAAGGCACGTTCGACGACAGGGGCCGTCCTCATGACCTCCCTATCAATTTGTCGAGGATGGATAGAAAGACAACATCGACACTGCCTGATGAACCGTCTCCTCGAGCTGTAGGAGAAATTTTGGCCGGCGCGGCAATCCTCGGGCCACAAGAGGCACCCAAATTGCCAATCGCCTCCGTCTCTATCTCTGTTCCCGACCCTGTGCCTTCCTGTCCACTCAATCGCCAACATCCAGCGGAGTCTGTTGTTCCAATTCAACGACAGGACACCCTCAAAATATCTGCTCCCACACCATCACAAACCACCCCTGCCGTTCCGCGACGTCAAGCCACCCATTCAAATTCAAGAACGCCGTCAACTCCGCCTCAACCCAAAATTACCCATCACGCGGCGAGTCCTTCAATAAAGAACCTCGATAAACTCTCTCTTGTCAAGCAACGTCTTACCACATTTAACGACAGCCCCGAACGGACCAGACGTACGTCGAGGGGGAATTTGTACTTTACTCCGCCGCGAACACCAACCGGGCACCAATCACAACACCCCCATGATTCCACCGAGAACATTCTCGCACCGAAGGATGAGCCATCTGGTTTAGGAAGCAGTCTGGACCACAAGAGCTGGGGCCCATTTGAGGTCACCAATACAATCACCAGTACACCTCGTAAAAGTCAAGCAGGGCCCCCTACCTTTACGCTTCGAAATCTTCCTCGCCAGAAGTCACAGAGCGCGTTGGAATTGATACCCGTCTCGTCGAAGTTACAATCAATAGAGAGTACTGAATCCTTCTATGATAACTACATGACCACTAGCAACAGTCTGGAGGAGATCAAAGGGACAATCGGAGGTTTGAAGGAGAGTATCAATTCACAAAGTCAAACAATAGGACAGCTACGAGACGGGATCAGGGAGATGCATCGCGAGGTCAAGCTCACGATTCAACAGCCCCCTCTTCCTGTGCCACAGCTCGACGACCTTCGAGAAAGGATGATAGCGATGGCCGAGGGGTTGCATTCTGTCGACGTGCCAGGTCTACATGTGAAGCTCGATGCCTTGAAGAATGACTTTGCTGCATCCGGTATTGCCAGAATTAAGGCGTACCTCGAAGAGTTACGAGCTGTGACTCTTGCAAACGAGCCGCCCACTCCCATACCCGACCTGGCAGGCAAGTTGAATCTGCTCGCTAGTAAGGAGAACGTAGATGATGTGGTTATCAGGCTGGAGAGGTTGCAAAAGGAGGGACTTGCGAACATACCTTTGATTTTAGAGAAAGTAGAGGCATTGAAGGAGCAGGTTTCTGCATCAACCGGACGAACGATGGCAAATATAGAAGCTACAGAGGCTCCACCAGCCCCCGTTATGGACCTTTCTTCTGTTCATGCCAAGTTGGACACTATCAGCACCCTCGCCAACAGTCTGATGGAACAACGCAAAGTCCAGTCACCACCGCCACCACCTACCATATCTCCGCTCTCTGCTCTTCGGAATCTTTCGGTATTTAGTAACGGCCATAAATCCCCAGATCCAGACCCCCAACAACTGAATGACGAACCCACATCAAAACCATCCATCTCGCCAGATGTGAGATCATCATAAGACATAGTCAGGCTCTCACTCATTTAGTCACCCGGACAGATACAGGAGATACTCACCATTGTCAAGGAAGACCGAGACCAGCGGGCCATCATTGCAAACCAATTCGGCGATAGCGTGCGATATCTGAACGAACTCAACACCTGGATGGAGTCATTCGTCACGAACACCTACGGCAGCTTTCAAGCCATGTCCACTGGCGTTGAGCAGTTGTGCAAGGAGTTGGCGCTGCCTATGGAAGTGGAGGATGGTACGCCTTCTAAACCGGACAGCATTGGCGCCGCGATTGGGGATATTCGTAGGCTTATCGACCAGGATGGGCAGAAGCAACAACAATTTGGGGCAACCCAAACCACTGTAGCTTCGCTCGTCCAGCAGATCAACACCGATCTGCAACAGCGCACAGAAGCTAATGCGCGGCAAAATCAAGGTGTGAAGTCAATCGGGATACTAGTATTCGTCACTAATACGGGTACTTCAGTTCTCGAAACCTTGGTTACCCATTTGGAAAAACAGCGCCAAGACCAGGAGGTTCTTCTTCGCGGGGTGGCTTCTGGTCAGTCAGTATCTCGTCTACAGGTCGAAGTGAAGATTGATTTCTCCTTAGCTTTGTCTGCCGATATTCGCGGAGAAAGGTTGCGCTTCGTGGAGGCCATGCAAAGCGCCACGACAGTTAACGTGCAACTTCATATCGATGAGTTTAAACAACAGCTAGCAAAGGAAGTCTCGATCATGTTGCAGGAAGTGGGACAAAAGCTACTGGTTGACTTCACTGAAGCAGGCCATGGCGCTCAGCAAAGTCGGACGACCCAAGTTTCGGTGAGCAAGCACCAGCACGTGGTTGACCCAAACCAGTATTTGCGTGTACATGGTATAGCGGCGCCATTGCAGCACCTTCCCTCGAACGGGAGCTTTTCCGGGCGCCCATTGCCCTTACCCCGCCCAAATCGCCATAGGGCATAGAGACAATGGATTAGTACCTTGATTCTCCCGGTATTTCTAATGCTCTTGCTTTCACCGCTGATCAAGTTCTGCATAACCACCTGGAGTCCTGATATCCTTCTGAGTCACGTAGAGCAATGACAGTATTGTATTAAAAGTGTGTAGGCTAACGTGAGAGGAAGAGGGAAGCTATCCGCAGATTAACGCGTGACTCCGAGGATGGGAGTGAGGAATGCCTCATAATCGGACTGGTCTTTGGGATCCCCTGTAATCTTGAGAGCGCGGATGAGTATGCGATATTGTCCATTCGGAACTGCAGTCCCATTTAGGAAAGCCCCCTTGAAGGCCATAACGGAATAGGCGACCTCGGCACCCTGCAAAAGCAATTCAGATTATAGACGAGGGTAACATGGCACCACTCACGCCAGTTGCTTCATGACGATGAGTATATGGTCTAGTATCGAGAGTGCCAATCACCGGTATCTGCGCGAAGGTATTCTTTCCCTTCCACTTTGGGCCAAACCAATTGCCGAATAGCCAGTCGAGAAGGCCGCGCTTGGTATGTACAGAGTTTGGAACATTCGTATCCTTATCCACCAGGTCGATGACGAAAGACCGTGTTCCAGCTGCGAGGCGGTAGAGCAAGAACGGGGAGTCCGTTCCAGTGAAAGTCCAGTTCTTGTCTTCTGTGTGAGGGACCATGTTCTGATCTAAAATGACGGGTAGGTTGACACCGAACGTGGTGTTGCTGCTATCAATGATCCTCATGTCCTTCATCTTAGATGCTACGCCTTGATATGGAATGGAGAAGACCTCCCCGTTCGAGCCAGTAACAATGATGAAACCGGAGTAAATAGGATACGTCTTTGGATCGAGTCCGCTCGGGGCTTTGAAGACGACCTTAACCCGGTCGTTTCTCCTAGGCCGAATAGTGATCGTTGTGGTGCGGAAGCTGACAGAAGCAGTGCTGGAGGTGGTAGGGAGAGGAGCAGTATTAGCGAGGCCAAGCGTTGACCCGATGGAAAGTACTGTGTTGGCAGGCGTATGGGAGAGGATATAAGTCACAGACGATCCTGAGGTGTTCTCGATGGTGATGGTGTGGTCCGAGCGGAAGTATTGGGTGTCGTTCAAAAGAATTTCGCCTGGTGATACCAGAGTTTTCCTGTTGGCAGCATCCCAAACATTGAGTTGACCAGAGCCTTGTTGAGCTACTGTTTGCAGGTCGTCGCTAGCGTGCGAAGCAGGAAGAGGTTGCGCTGTGGTGGTCAACATCGTACGCATTCCTGATGCGCAGCCCTTGCCCAATGATTGAAGGAGTAAGGCGGCGCTTCCAGCGGCATGGGGAGTAGCCATACTATAGGCATTGGTAAGTGATCACTCGGAGGAAAATAATTCGACTTTCGGACCTGGTTCCCGACACAATGGCAAAGCCACCCAACTGCGCTGGCACGGTCGAGATAATGTTGCCTCCTGGAGCCATGACTGGAAGGAAATGAGAAACCGTCTGCGATAGCCTAGACTGTGTAGACTCACTGGAAGGCTTCATCAGCAAGTCGTAAGTTGGGCCATACTGAGAGAATGTGCTAGTTAGGCCGCCGAGTTCGTCGGGAAGCTGGAAGCTGGCGCCCTACGGAAAATTCAGAGACATAGAAGCCATTCAAATAATTTACTCACAGACTGAGGGAAGCTGATCTGCGCATTCGAGTTGCTCGTGTACAGGCTGAGTAGCTGAAACCAGGTAAGCGATGTGGTGGGCAAGCGGATAAGCAGCATACATAGACCCCGTCTTCTGCACGGATGAAGCCTGTGAAGGCTGTAAATGGGAATAGGCTGACGGGTGCAAAAGGAGGTCCGTTACTGGCTGGTATTAGTTTCTGTTTCCTCGGGGCAGTGAGTGGATCCTTACTTGTAAATCAGGACGCCATTGGCACCAAACGCCAATGCATTTTGTACTTTCGTGGAGATCGGACTACATGAGATCAGTATACATGGTCATTCTGAGGAGTGAAAAGCAGGCGCGTACCAACCCCCTCGACGGATGAGGACCAAGTAATTCGCCAAGTTCGGCGTCGAGTTTGGGAGCGGCAAGCACGCGTCGTTTACTATGGTGGCGGTTGTCGATGTGGCGTAGATTTTTCGGGCGTTTAAGATCGGGAGTGGCTGGGAGGCAAGGTATGGAATAGGGTCGTGACCGTTGTCGAGCGTAGCATTGATGGTCGGCAGAGCAATGCTGTGATACACCGGTTAAAGAGACTTTCAGACAAAACGATTGCTCACTTGTCTGTCGATCCAACGGCAATCACGTCCTTGCCGGAGGCTGGACCTTGAGCGTCCCACGCGCCCATGACGCCATTCTAAGTGCAAAGAGGGTTTGAATATCAAAGAGAAATCTTCGCGGATGCAACCTACATTTCCGCTGAAAATCAATCAGCAGTGTATCAGGTGAAATGGGTATCCAACTTACACGGCGGCTGTGACCACTCTCCCCTTTTTGGCGATACGAGATGCAACAACTATCGATATATGAGAATAGACGACAGGGGAGACTCAAACGGAGCTCACCGCCTGTAGCGGATTCACTCCACCCATCGGCACCACCAAGAGACCTCGAAGGACAGAGTAAGTAAGAACGATCATCTTTGAATAAGCTCTCGGACTTACAGATTGATAACATCGTTGTCATCCTCGTATGCTTTAAGTAATGCAGAAATGAGGACCCTAGCAGCAAGTTACGAAGGATCGTGGGTTAAAGGCTGGCTACGTACGAATCTGTGACAACGCCAGTGCACCCAAAGACACGATACATGCGGATGGAGGACTTGTAGGCTACACCAGTGATATTGAATGGGTTGTTGGGCTGAACGGCGATGATCCCAGTAACATGCGTTCCGTGTCCACTGCAACTGTGTAAAATTGTGAGTTTATTTCGGCGATGATACCCAAAGCGTGTCAACCAACTCTTTTGGGTCGTTGTCTGGAACAGGGGTGTTACGGCCTACGGTTGGAGGTGAGCGAGGCCGAACTAGGGCACCTTGACGTGGACTGACCGTCGTAGTTATCACCCACAAAGTCGAAGCCGCCGGCAATAAGACAATTAGGTCCAAAGCAGCCACCAAGACTCGGATGCGTATAGTCGACCCCAGAATCAATAATTCCAATATTAATTCCCTGCCCATAGATGGCTAGCACCCTAATAAACACCCAGCTTGCCGAAAACGGAAATGACTCACCTCGCGCATGCATTTTATCGACACCCTAACCGAAAACCGGTGAGCTGACGCCGATAAGGAAAACCAAAGTGCTTACTGTCATCACATGTGAGGATTGCGTATCTACGGGCATCTCGGGATCATGGATCCCACTTAGTATATGCTGCTTAACGGGCCTGTGTAATGTTTAGCGTGATTCAAAACCAAGTGAGACTACATACTCAGGAGCAGCGAACGTCCTAACAGGTCTAACATCGACAACGCCAGGCGCCTTGTAAACATCGGCCAAACTCTGTGTAGCGCTCAGTGGCAGGGTCCTTCCCAGGAGTGAAAACACAAACAGTGCTGTCCTGTAACGCCACAATCAGTTTCAAGTCATGCTGAGGACAAGCGTGAGAACTTACAGTGACAGTCAAGACGACTCCGACAAAAATCTCGTCGTTAAACCATTCTTCACCAGCGTCGAATGGGATGCCGCGTCGTCGAAGCGAGTCATACAATTGTTCATGGGACTATGGAGGATGATTGTATCAACATCGTGAAGTCAGAAAGGGCAGAAAATTCACATACAGAGGAAGCGCGCTTCTCGCCGACAAGGTCTCCGAGTTTAGAAGAGGAAGAGAGTTCAACAATATACTCCGTTGTGAGGGTGGAGGCGCTGAGATCGATAGAGGATAGAGGAATGAGTGCAGCAACCCTCGTCGCGACAAAGGCGGCGAACGGCACGAGGAGTGCTAGCTTCATTCCGCGTCGTCAGGTAGGGGTAGGGGCTGCAGGAGAGTGCTATGCTGAGCGATATATTGAGCGAGCGACGATTATTACAAGAGAACGAGGGTTAAAAGAGTGACGGGTAAGGCTGTTGAACAAACGTAGGAAAGGCGAGGGAACGGCCAAGGCCCGACAGGGGCAGTGGTTGCCCCAGGAACTCCCCACCGATGAACCGACGTCCGCCGGGAAGCCCTGACCTGTCAGCCCCGGCGCCGACTGTTGTTCTCGTTTCCATGGTCAGTTTGATTACCATAGCCCGTTAAACCCTATCCAGTACTAGCATCGCTTTACAGTCTGAATACTGGGTTTCGCACAAGAAATATTGGTGCAAATACTGCGAAATTTTCATCGCGGATGACGCACCGTCGCGAACACAACATGAGAATGGCCTGCGTCACCAAGGAAACAAGGAACGATTCATTCGCAACCTTTACAAAACAGGCCAAAAGAGGAAGCAAGACCAGGACGAGGAGAAGCGCGAGGTGGCGCGCATAGAACAGGCAGGCAGGCGCTCACAGATCTTTACTGCATTCGTGACCAAATTCTGTTTAGGCAGCAAGAGCAGCGTTTGCAGGCGATGTAGCAGGGGGTTATGCGAAGGGAGACAAGTCTCCGTCGTCCAGGGTCTCTCCTCCACCTGCCCAATCCACGGCCCCTCGCGCAGGCAACGTCTTTGCAAATTACACGACTGCAAAGGATCTTGGTATCACAGAAGAAGACGAGGCAGCTGCATTGGCCTTGAAGCAGAGCGAGGGACGCGTTGGTCAATGGGAACTCGTCACGTCTGAACCTACAACATCCGGTGTCGAGGCATCATCATTGGTCTCCTCTACTCACAAACGTCCGAGGGATGCAACCATTGAAGAAGACGAGGAAGACGCGCGTACCTTCAAGATGCGGCAAAAGAAACTCAGCCGCGGATTGGGCGATATTTATGACCCTGGGGTAATTGTGATCAAGCCCAAAGAGACCAAAGCGTTGCAGGTAGCGGAAGACGAAGAGCCTGCGTTGGCACCTTTGGTTTGGAAACCAACAGAATGGTCGATTGGGCCGGTTAGAGAGGAGGCGCCGACGGAGAGAGCCACGGAAATTAAACCCGACCCAGAAAAAGGGGATGTCAAGCTCGTAGTCGAGGCTCCAGTCACCGAGAAGGAAGACGGATCAGCGGGGAAGGCTGCGGTGGAAGTACCGACTGGCGGTGGCATGTTCAAAAAGCGGAAGGTGCCAAAAGCTGGAACCACTAAACGGGGGAATCGGAGGGTGTAACGGTGTGGTTGTTATGATCGAGTATCAATGGTATGCGTAAAGACATTCAATTTAGCTTTCTCAGCTTTCAGATAACCATTTGAGAAGACCCAATTAAGAGGTGAGATATTGGGAATGGTGGGCCGCCTTTCCCTGTACAGCGGGCTGTGCATTGGCAACAACGGCCCGACGAGTCTGCCGATCTTCAAGTGAATGCACGAAGGATCCCGAATCATGATACAGTGTATGTATATGGTAACGGCTCTCACAGCGCGCGACATAGACCCGTATGAACCGGTGGCGGAACGTGTGTATCCCGCAGTCAGCAGTCACAATGGTGTGAATGGGGAGGTGCCAGGACGATCCGTACTGAGTGTGGTGGTATAATAGGCAACTGTTGCGAGAATCCCAATATTTTAGCACACGTATAACTTAATCGTCGACGTCGCGATAATACATAATGTTGGCGGGGCTGATATCGTGTTGGCAGGAGTTCTCCTCCCATAGAGTCACATCATCCGCAAGCCAGTCACCCCGGCGGTCGAGACCTCCTTGTCCAAGAATCGAAATTAAGTCGTATTGGGCATCTCATAGCGGCATAAGTAAAGCATAGGTCTCCCGGGCCACTAAGAAATGCTGCATTTATGAACGAGGCTTCTCCTGTGGATTTCGGTGAGTTCGCAAGGGGCTCAACGGGGAGAGAGGGGCAAACCTTCTTCTCTTTCCACAGCGCTAGCAAACCTACACCGGACACCTTGACAACCTTGAATCGTACACCAGGAATATCACCCTTGGCCTTGCCAGAGCGCCCGAAACCAGAAATGAGTACCTCGTCGTTCTCATCGACAAAGTTGAGGCAACCGTCGTTCTATGGGAGGCGATCGCGGTAAGTTTATAAATATAATACATATGGTAAGAGAGCTGAACACACAGGAACGAAGGCGGCGACTTTCTTGCCGTTTTTGATGAGTTGTACACGAACACACTTGCGGATGGCCGAGTTGGGTTGTTTGGCCTCTACGCCGACTTTTTCAAGTACGATACCCTTTGCGTGGGAGGCACCTCCGGTGGGAGATGTCTTGTAGACATTGCCCAATGCGCGCTTCTTATATGCTTTGTCGGCCTACCATCCGTGGAATGACATCCGAGGATGGTGAGAGCACAAAAGATGGTGGACGTCAGCTCATGGCTAATACAGGTTTATTGGGCATAATGGACTCACCCAGCGATTCTCGCGTCGGGAAGTGCGCAACTTACGGGCGGCTTGGAGACCGCGTGGTTTGTTCGCTTTACAGAAATTAGATTAAAAGGTCGTCATGGGGTGCTGTGGGGCAATGTTGGTGCTTACATCCCATGATTCGTTAACAGTGGATCGGTCGAAAGTTGGAATAGGTACAACAAATAGTGGGCCAAATACGATCAGGCCAAGATGGGAAGAAACGGCAATAAGTTCCTATTGTAATCGTTCACTGCCTCGATATACAACGTGCCTATCGCTCTCGAATAATGGAGGGTTTCGACAGAAAGACTCTTCACTTCGAGGCCCAGAGCGACCTTCTGTCATTTTAGGGGAATCTTCGACGTCCTGAAACGAATACTCGATGCCATTTTTAGGGACCTGCTGATCGTCTCTGATAGGATGGGCTGGTATCTCTTCATTAGCAGGCCTAAGTCGTGGAGGGGCCGGGGTGTGTCGATGTTCTCCGCACCAAGTACATGTTTGAGAGATGACATGGCGATGAATCTTTGAGCCTGCATGTGTTATGAGTAGTAGTAACTACCGTGGCTCATGACTGTGCTCACTCTTGACACGCGTTCGAGACGTAATACCAGGGATGAGAACGGAATTGCATATTCGACACAGAGTGCGCTTTATAGAAGGATCCCTAAAGCGCATATAAGTTCTTCTGAAGTCGAGACTAAGAAGCTCATCCCACATTTTCACCATCAATTTCTTCCCTATCTGACGCATAGTCCTGGTGTGTACACGAGCTAAATCTTGGTAGGTACCTGGTGCGAGACTTTGCTGCTTCTTTTCATCCCGTGTAGTTTCCTGACTGGATTTTGGGTCTTCCGGCAAACACGTCAAATGTGCAGCTACTTGGTAGAGAAAGTTCATGCGTAACATAAGGTCCCGATTTGGAACTGCATGTGGAGAAGGTTCTGAGGCATTTCGTCGCAGCCTTTGATTCTTCCCCTTCGCCATAAGGGGGTGACTGAGGTTCAAAGTGTGTGCTTGGACTCCCGCATCTCTTTACTTGTGATGAGAGTGTGAAATCGATACATTTACATTTGTATGTTCCAAGATATATGAAAGGTCAAAGATGAGACTGAACGGTATTATCTTCAGATTCCCTTTGTGCTCACAGTCTTTCGAGTACCGCAGTACGCACGAGGTGGCAAAGATTGGAAGGGGACGGATCGATCTCTCCATCCACAACAAGGGGATAAGTGATATCAGGTCTGATATCGAGGAAAGAACGGGCAAGTCTTGGAAGACACAGATTCAAGCGCCGGATCAACTGGACCTGAATACACGCGGTTGCAAATATAAAAAGGTAGTACTGAAGGAGACTTCTAACGAAGTTGTGGCTTTAGAGGAATAACTCTGTACACATTTCCGGTTTCATTGTCCGAGGCTTCACCTCCTCACGAAACGATGAATTGGTTCATATAATCACACATGTACGACAGAAGGAGTGCACGGGCCTCTGTCGACGCGCGAACTTCCGCTCGAGAGCACCGATGTCGAAACTGGACCCGAATGGAGTGTTGTATTCGCACGATGTCGCGAATGAACCTGCTTTCGATCGGTTTCAATGATATTCTTGAGGACGTCTTGCAACACTTCAGCCGGTGTTTGATGCCTGGCTGGTTGTTACATGGGTTTGGTAGTGTAAGACGGCAAGCGATATGGGCAGTGGCAGTCGATGCCCTGATCAACGGGAAGGTTGTGGGTCAATTCAGGCTGTTAATGCGATAACCCCACCGCTGAGGACAGAGTTTCCTCAGTGCAAGGCCAATGAGGATTCTCGGATTGCGGCAATCCATATACTCGTATTAACACCGTTTGGTGAGGGTGTGCAGCAACTGCTTTGAAGTAGTGCGATTTATATCTGACTTTCATGTGGTGGTGTCAGGAGGAAAAAATCCTAGACCTCTGCCGTCCAGGATTTCCATGGAATCAACATGACGAGAATTACGGGTCTGGGAATGAAGAGGTCCTACAAGGACGCGCAGTTCAACTCTCTCTTTACATCCGGAGGCCACGAGGCGATCGCAGAAGCGGACAGAAGCGCCAACGACGAAGAGCGGCCAGCAAAGAAGAAGAGAAAGCGCAGCAAAAATGATGTAGACGGCGTCCAGACGAGCCCATCTATTGGAAGTGAGGTAGAAAAGAGCAAAATATTGGGCAACAAGCGTTTCGCGGGAAAGTTTTCTCGTACAAAGACGGATGGTGCGCCGTGCTGCAATCACGCTTGATCTGGTATTAAAGTAACACTGACCGGATCAAGCAGATCTTCACTCCGAAGCGTCCGAAAGCCGTCGTCAGCGGCGGATACAAGAACGACAAGCGAGTACGACCTGCTTTGCATGCCGTGAGAGAGGTCATGCCGCAAAGGATTGCCCAAAACCCTTAAACGAAGAGACTCAAGGTCAGAAGAAGGCACTAGGGATTTGCTACAGGTATGGACCGATCGAAATGAGCCGATCGTAAGACCAAATTACACTCGCGGCGCGCAGGTGCGGCTCCACCAAGCACTCTTTATCTCGATGTCCCAAAACCGAAGATCCGGGGAACCCCTTGCCATTCGCGACCTGTTTTGTCTGCAGCCAGAAAGGCCACTTGGTCTCCAACTGTCCACAGAATGATGGAAAGGGCGTTTACCCAAACGGAGGGTGCTGCAAGCTGTGTTCAAAGACTACGCATTTAGCAAAATATTGCCCATTACACCAACAGAATGGTTAGTAGGGCCCGAAATCTCGGAGAGCAGAATACTGACGCGCTGGCGGGCAGCAAACGCGCACAACGTGCTCTTTACCGGCAGTGCCGGGCATGTAGGTGCCGATGAGGACGACTTCCACGCGTTGCAACGGCGAAAGGATGGCGTGATCCGAAACCAGGAGCGTGAGGAAAAGGTGACGAAAGTTAAATCACTGCATGTGCGAAAGAAGCCGAAAGTAGTACAATTTTAGGATGAAATTTTTTGCGAATTTACATCAGCACCGAATGCACGGGTGTCACATCACATAATTGGCAGTGTTTGGTTGGTTGCAGAGATAAAGCAGAGGGCGAGTTGACCCATACCCACGCAATGAAGCAAACCATGACCACCATGCGATTTATCCGCCTTTTTGCGGCCTCGCTCAGAGCACCTGGCCCCTCGAGGTCGTTTGCCTCGTCCGCAAGACCCACTCTTCGGGCTGCTCCCGCTCCCTCCACACCCGTCGTCACGAGACACACCTTCCGCCGCGGATACTCCACCGAAGCTCCTAGAGAAGGCGGCAACACGGCTTTGTGGCTCACCCTCGGCGCTGCAGCCGCTGCCGGAGGCGGGTATTGGTACTACACGCAGTCTACCGACGCGACGACAATCGCAAAGTCGGCCAAGCAGGCAGGAAAGGCTGCTGTGGGATTCACTCCTAAGCAGGGTGATTACCAGCAGGTCTACAACAAGGTCGCTGATCTCCTCGACGAAGCCGGCGACTACGATGGTGAGTAACGGCCGGCGTATTAGAAGGCTCGCTGGCTCATCCTCATTTGTTGAAGACGGGTCATATGGCCCTGTTATTGTCCGATTGGCTTGGCACGCGAGCGGAACCTATGACAAAACCACGGGCACTGGCGGAAGGTTTGTTTTTAGGAATCCCCCTCGGTCGAACTATATCTGACAGAGTGACATCACAGCAACTATGCTACCATGCGATTCGCCCCTGAGTCGCTCCACGGTGCCAACAACGGTTTGAATGTCGCCCGAGGCTTGTTGGAGGGCGTAAAGAAGGACTTCCCTTGGATTAGTTATGGTGACCTCTGGACCCTTGCAGGCGTTGCTGCTATTCAAGTATGCCCGACGACGCACTCTCCAGCGCTCCGAACTAACCGCGTTCGTAGGAATCAGGTGGCCCTAAGGTCCCCTGGCGTCCGGGACGAATCGACGGTTTGGAGAAGGACGTAACTCCAGATGGCCGCCTTCCAGACGCTGCGCTAGGTAGCGACCACATTCGGAATATCTTCGAACGCATGGGGTAATCCAACGCCGTTTTCCCGGCTTCCCCTGACTGACCGCTCTACAGCTTCAACGATCAGGAGATGGTCGCTCTGATTGGTGCTCACGCCCTCGGTCGCTGCCACCCCGACCGGTGAGAATGGTCTCCCCAATACAATGGCGTGATGTTGATTGGTTCCCTCAGCTCTGGCTTCGAAGGACCTTGGACTTTCTCACCAACATCTTTTACCAATGAGTTCTACAAACTCTTGCTCAGTGAGAAGTGGCAATGGCGCAAGTGGAACGGTCCCAAGCAATTCGAGGACAAGAAAACCAAGTCTTTGATGATGCTTCCGTAGGTGCTTATGCTCGTGTTTGAAAGCACATCTAACAATGCTGTTAGGGCTGACTACGCTTTGGTTACTGACAAGAAGTTCAAGGAGATCGTTAAGAAGTATGCCGAGGATGAGCATGTATTCTTTAAGGAGTGAGTCGAGATAGCACAGTAAATTTTCCGAAGGAAGATACTCACCTTCACGTCTAGCTTCTCCGCTGCTTTCTCTCGCCTGCTTGAGCTTGGTGTTCCTACTTCTCAATGGGGGACTTCGACTCCATGGGAGATGCACACCCTTTCGGAACAAAAGAAAGACTAGAGCGCTGTGCGACCTACATCTCGAATCCCTAATGAATGTCTCTATTTCTCCTTCCCTGACCTCGCTAGTTAATTGTATGCTAGACGGTTGTGCGCGAACGAGCTTTACTGTTTGGCTCCCATTTCGACTCACCACACTTGACCACGGCTATGGCCGCTTTTGCTTCTCTGGTGGCATTACGGCTGGTGCTTACACTTTCACCGCTACCAGAGCTGTTGCAAGATAGCCACCAGTTGTCTACACCGTTGACTTCGTATACAAGATGTGAGCGAACTGGCTGTCGTGCAAACTGAGCCTAACTCGAAGCGTAGTAAAAGAGGGATTATATCTCTTCCAACATGGGTTCTACCCTTATACTAGTGGATTACTTCATCATGTACGTGAAGCTCAGACGAATGCGTGGCTGAAGTTGAGCCTTTGACAGTCACCACTGTACCTCTCGTTATTCACGACGGTAGTACCTCTCAAGCGGGTCTTATTACATTTAGTATGGACAGCGGTCGATGCATTCGCTGCGTGGAACCTTGTTCGCATATGGCGAGCGCGAAGCCCCGGAACTGCACCCCAACGAGAGCTGACGATACTTGCCTGGTAAGCCCGGATCGCAGCGACATACTGACGAGAGGTTAGCTGAATGTACCTCCTAGCTATCTATTAAATCCATATATCGTCTTCCCTTCGTTGGCGTTGTCCACTTCGTCTTTCGATAACGCGTTCACACTGTTCGTGATCTCATCCGCATCCAGAGGTACAATACTGTCTCCCAATTGTTCATCCCCTCGCTTATGCTCTGCAGGAAATTCCCTGGCCGCCCTATCCGCGCTTGCACTCCTCACACAGAGCTCGCTTTTCTCGTGCCTACTATTCTTCCCAATCTCCGTTCTGCTGTTGTCGTCGCCAGCACCATCCCTGATTAGTCCGAAAGCTTTCATGCGGTGGAGAGCCATCCCGCTGTATGGCATTCTTTTCGGTTTGCTACTCGCCGTGTTTGGATTGCTTTCGACCTTCATCGTGGGAGATGCTGAGTGGCTGAAATCCACTTGGGGTGCATCGTGAGACGACCCATCCTGAGACTTGCCTTTACGTGGAATCTAATCGAGCGGGTTTAGCATTCTCGTCCCCGACCTCACTCCCAACGTTGGCTTGTGGTGGTACTTCTTTACGGAAATGTTCGACGATTTCCGATCGTTCTTCCTGATGGTGTTCTCGGTATGGTCATATCTTGACACAATACCTGGATTGAGACTTGTGGCAGGCAAATGTGGTCGTCTCCTCCATTCCACTCACTATCAAGTTCCAGTGAGTCTATATTTGACCGTGGGGTGTGAACAGTTCTGACGATGCCTAGACACGACCCTTTGTATGCTGCATTCCTCTTGGTTGGCAGTATAGCTGCGTTCAAATCGTATCCGACCCTAGCAGACCCAGGTCTCTTCCTCAGTATGACCTTGCTGTTCCCGGAGGTCCACTCATGTAAGTCCATCTGTATTCTGTATTTCCGGTGACCTTGACCCCGCTGTAGATCTCCGACACCCATTACCAACGATTATGTGGCATTTATACGCAGCATCGCTTCTCCCGCTCTT
>Ga0307513_10001896_pt1 | contig 29708 bp, 39 predicted proteins | sample 15_EM_MG_FD_202174 | JGI IMG/M metagenome (GOLD analysis project Ga0307513, IMG submission 202174) | Populus trichocarpa ectomycorrhiza microbial communities from riparian zone in the Pacific Northwest, United States - 15_EM | ecosystem: Host-associated > Plants > Roots > Unclassified | place... | reverse complement strand
GCAATTACATGTCTTATTCGTCATTGCTGATCACTCACTCAATTGGGCAAGCCAAGACCTTACTTGCAGTTTTCGTCATCTGCCACACTGTCCTGAGACGGCGAATCGCAAAAGTTTTTACGGTACTTCCTCTTGGGATTCGGGTTGTGATCAATATTTTTTCCTTTAAATGTTGTCTCGGAACAACTTTGTAATAATAGCCAAGGCAATAAATAGGCCCTTGTTTTCTTCTTCGCACAGACCTCTGAACCCCCCCTGCGTGTCCCAATATTTCCCCCCTCACCCGAGTACCCACAATGCTACTATTGGCGGGAGGTTTCATGTCGGATTGACCTAATTTAGTCAAGATCCACCCCCACCCGCCATCCATGGTGAAGTGAAGACGTGTGGTGAAGGGAAAAAGAGATCAATCACGTTTCCCGGTGCTACTACAGTAGTATAATAACGAATGGAGGAAACGAACGAACTCTTTTCCCCTCCCTTTTTCTTACCTTTCATCCTTTCATTCTCCTGTCGCTTCTTTTCTCTCTTCAGTCAATTGGTCAGTACTTAGGTGGGTTCGCTCTTTCAACTGTTTGGCTCGGTGGTGAATGGCGGATTTAGATGAGAATGTGAAAGAGAGGACGCTAGGTGGGAGAAAGAATGAGTCGTGTAGCACCATTGTTACAATCTTCTGGGCCAATGGCGATGGCAGCGGGGATTATCCTCGCCCCGGGACGCCCACGACAACGAGGGGTGCGATGGTGGGGTGTTTCTGGGATTACATCTACGACTGGTACTGCTCCACCGGGGACCCCCTATCCACGCCCGCGCCCTCACCTCCCCACTAGCCCACAAATGCTAGACATCACCAGAACGTACCCCCCTCCTAACACCTTTCAAAGCACTACATACTTTATAAGTCCTATTAGAACTTCGCTATCCGCCTGCTCGCCCGGGATGCTTTCTTGCACACATGAGGTGTGGAGAGTATCAAGGGGCAATGGGAGAGCATAGAGAAGTACAAGATGTCCAGGAGGGCTCTGTTTGAAGTGAATGGGGGAGGAGAGAGGGGGGTAGTGGACGGGGTGAGGTGGAAGGAAGCACTCAGGGTGTGTCCTTATTTCAAAGAGATCGATGTTATCACCAGAGCGGAGGGCACAACGGGCATTGCAACGGGGAGTAATACCGGAAGTGGGCAAGGCAATGAAGGAGTTGGCGGAGGAGGGGAGGGGTGAACATAGAGAGGGGAGGATTTGAAGAGGAAGGCGAAGAGAGAGAGAGACAACGAGGACGCTGAGGGCGATGTAGAGGAAGGATGGCCCAGCTGAACAGAAGGAAGCGTCGGTATCGTGACCGAGGCAGGCGGCGAAGAGGAAGGACCCAACATCAGTGCTACCACCCCCAACAATGCCAGCGGGGGAAGGCAGGCAAGAGATGACTCCTATCATATACTCTTCCAACTGCACTTCAATCCCCTTATACTTCACCATCGCCTCTACCTGACCTGATGCTTCTCCACAACCCCCCCCCCCAGCTCAAGGTATGCGTCCCTAGAAACGACCTCGGCATTCATCGGAAGTTCTAGTGGGAGCGATGCTAGCAGTGGCAGTAGGGATGGAGGCAGGTGTCGGGTTCGGGGGTTTCCTAACAAACCTAAGCAGCAGTTAGGATGGGCAATACCTTTTTAATGTTTTGATATTATACTAGTATAGGACTTGGACCCTGAGGGTTTGGTAGTGCTACGGAAGTTTGGCTTGAGGGGGTTACTGGGGATACAAGAAAAATGTTTGAAAATTGGTGGGTGGGTAAAATAGGGCTTTGGAAAAATTGAGATTTATCGTATCATACAAGTTATGCAAATATTGCACCGACAAGATTGTGTCATACTGTACTAGTACAGTACTGTATAGTTTAAAATATTTCGTCCATGTTGGTTTTTACACCAAATTTTAACAAAGAATGGGGATTTCCTCTGCCTTCTTGAAAGCGTTTCAAATCTTTCCATCAGCTAGGCAATTGCCGTACACTTAACCCTCTAGAAGAAGTCCAAGGGACCAAAACTATGTTCATGACTGCTGACGAGTATGAAAGTGACTTAAATTTAATCTTTGTATGGAGCTCCGTGCGAAATACATGACAACAAATACCTTGCTTGCGCTTAAATGCCATTTCCTCCACTGCTTTATAATATTTAAAAGATCCTGTATCATAACATTCCCCATGTTGTCTACAGGCTTACTGATGCTCTGCCAAATTCTGGCAGAGTCTCATAGCATTGTGCTGTGAGGGGGGGGGGGCGGTGAAAATGGATACTTTTAATAAAAAGGGCATCGGGCGAAACGTTTTAGGTGGGTACTTCTAGCATAATATTGTGATAATGGATGGGGGTGGGGTTCGTATCAGTCAGACACGTTTAATCGTACCGTACTATGGTTTGCGTTATGTGTGCAAGGACGGGTGGATTGAGTGTTGGGGTGGCCATTGGATGTTCATGTGGTGCCGGCGGTCTAATTGAATATTCTCGAGAATACGTTTTACACTCTGTTTCCTCCGCAGTGATTTCCTGTCGTGGGGTGGGAACAGAACCAGAAATATCGTCCTCAATGTATTGGGATCCCACCCCGGCCCACACGTACCCTCCTATTGACCTTATAGCACACGATCCTTGGAACTTTACACCCCTCATATCGCGAATGTCACTCAAACTAACCCCCATGATTCAATCCCATCGTACCATTTCCATCTACGGCAATACACCGAGGACGTGTCTCCCCGCCCAAGGGGAGGAAGTAGAAGACAAAACAAGAAGAAACCCCCGAAATCCGACCGAGAGGGAAAGAGAAGAAAAAGGAAACGAAGATAGAGGATCGAAAAAGTAGACAGTATTATTCACTTTTTTTATACTCCCAATCACCCAGCACCCTCCTTTAATGAGCTGCCCTCCTCGACTCAGCAATAACCCTCTGGAGCTCGTCGACCTTTCTCTTTGCACGGCCGAAAGTGCCAAGCTGTAATCCCCTCAGAAAGTTAACGGTTTGATATGATTGGGGAGGGGGGGGGAGGGGGAGGAAGAGGGGACTGACTCTCTTCTTTGCGAGCTTGCGGGCACGCTTATCCTTGCTGTTACGGAGCAACTCGATAACGCGCTTCTCGTACGGTGCGAGACTACATACATCAAATATTAACGTCCAACTCCAATGTAAAAATTCGTGTGGAAGGTGGTAGTGGAAAGAGGAAAAGGCCATACCCAGCGACCTCCTTCACAATCTCACGTACGAACGCGGTCTTCTTGCTGAGGGCCCCTTTACGACGAGAGACCTTAGGTTTAGGATCCCGGAGAGTGACTCCATTGTAGCCTTTGTTCTGCCCGTAGGCGAGACCTGTGTAATTCCTCCATTAATGGATCAAAATCTTGCCGTGTAAAATATATATGTAAAAAAGGAGGGAGGATTTTGCTGATAAAAACATACCAGACTTTTCTTTGGCCATCGATGCTGTAGTATGTTAATTAGACTTAGCCGTTCGCTAGTCGTGGGGTGGTTGGTCGGGTTTGATTGTTGTCGATGATGTTTTTATCTATATTTCTCCCATCCCCTCGAGTGGTGGGCGTTGTGTGTGAGTGCGCGCCAAGCCCCGTCCCTGTGGGGGAGGGTTGTGGAGGGTAGAGTATTGGCAGGGAGCTGAGTGACGGCTAGGGCCGAAACCCTAGTTCCAATTTGAACCCCACTATCATATCCAAACCCACCGCACAGGGAAGTCGGAACAGTCCGGTAGAGCGAAACTTTCACGAACTAGGATTATTTTTCTTTTCCAGCTTCCTCCTTCCAGCAACACCACCACCACCAACGGAATTTCTTCGAGGACGGTTAAAGACATTACTTTTATCTATAAAAAAACATCGCAATCATGGTACCTCCCACTTCTGCGCATTACGGCAACATACTAACAAGTATTACCACCAGTCTGACGCAGGAGAAGAAGTCCCCCCTGTCGAGCCCGCCGACGAGATCGAGGTCCCGGCCGATAGCGCCTCCAAGGGCCAGATGTCCGTCGAGGAAGCACTCAAGGGAGTCCTCAGGCATGCGCTCATCCACGACGGCCTCGCCCGCGGTCTCCGCGAGGCGAGCAAGGCGCTGGATCGTCGCCAGGCCCACATGGCCGTTCTCAACGAGAGCTGCGAGGAGGAGCCGTATAAGAAGCTCGTGGAGGCTTTGTGCTCCGAACACAAGATCCCCCTGATTAAAATTGCCGATGGGAAGAAGTTGGGGGAGTGGGCTGGGCTTTGTAAGTTTCTATCTTTCCCCACAAATTAGAAGTGGGGAGGGGTTGGGCTAATGTGTGTAGGTGCATTGGATCGTGAAGGAAAAGCCAGAAAAGTCGTCAATTGCTCTTGCGTTGTCGTCAGGGATTGGGGCGAGGAGAGCCAGGAGAGGAACGTTCTCCTCCAATACTTCCAAACCCGTTAATTTCCTTCTTTTTCTCTTGTTTTCAAGTTTTCCCGTTTTCCCCCTCGGGAGAGCTATCCGGATATAAACTTGTATGCAGCAAAAGCAAAACATGGAACACAATAAAAATGCCTTTCTTCCAAACAATCAAATCATCAATCAATTAAGCAAGCCATTCACTTTTTGATAGATCACCATCCATTTGTGACGTTGCAAGGAAAAGAAAAACATTAATTTGAAGAATTGGACATGAAAATGAGGCTAAATAATAATACACCCTGTGTAAGGTGGGGTATCCATGATCAATGATTTAAGCTACATACCATATCGTATGCCTTCCTCGCTACCAAAAATTCAAAAAAAGCAGGGAAAAAAAAGAAAACTCTCATACCGTACCACCTCGCGAACATACGCTACGCTAAGCCCCGGACACCTTAAATAAACCGCAAAAGGGACACATCAAGATATCAGGATCTTGGTGGCTCCTGTCTTCTTCCTCAATCAAGCAACCCCCAACAAACACGCACAGAGCAAAGCAAAGCAGACCCATTGCTAAAAATAAAAATAAAAATCTCTTTACCCTGAAAAATGAAAACCCCCATAAGACAGTAAACATGGCTCAAGATATAAAAAAGCAACGAAAAAGACGCGACCCGGTTACAATTCCCACACGCCCCAAGAGTTCCGAAAAGCTTCTCATCCGCCATCCCAATCCGATAGTCCCCCAAGCGCATGAGCAGATGGATGGGTGGATGAAGCAATGCACATGCAAGACCGGAAAACCAAGGAGGGGAAAAATGAAAAATGAAAATGAACCTAGGAAAGAACACCCCCATGAGTAAAAAGACAAAAGATAGGCAAGAAATAAGGAAAATTATGATGAGACGCCGGTAGTAGCACTAATAGTTGTAGGTCCAGGGGGTGGCATTGGATTTACCGAACCACCTCCTGTGGAAGCAGCACTAATTGGCAAGAAGGAGTTTGAGGTTGGGGATACGGTAGATGTGGATGTGGGAGGAGGTGGTGTGCCAAATAGCTTGGAGAGTCTTGACGCCATTTCTTCCTTGCTTGTAGAGGCGGGCGTTACGGGGACAATGGTTCCGTTCGTATCGGGTTTGACGGGAGTTGAGTAGTTGGAGGTTGCAAAAGTCATGTCCACATCGATGGTGTTGGGATTCGAAGCTGCGAGGGAGGCATATTTTGGGTCTGTATTAATGAGAGTGATAAAGTCGTCGAGCTAAATCATTCCTGATTAGATATAGGAAATGATTGGCATGGGGGTAAGCGAACATGCCTTTATCCAGAACACTAGCTCCATTAAGAGGAACTTAGATCTCTCTTCCCTACGTGCATTCTCGAGTTCATTGATGGGTTTGTGACTGTCATACGAGCTCTCACAGAGCATCACAGAAAGGACTGACCACATTCGGAATCTTTCCTCGTGGGTTATCGGACGACGCCTGAGATCGGTACCTATATTTGGTCAGTCCAATCATACCTAAGTGGACAAGAGCTCCTAAACCCGAACTTACATCCAGCCAAAGAGAGGTCTGTGACCCCGAGAACCAATGCTGCTTGAACATTTAGAATCCATTTGAAGGGCCTCATGATTCCAACACCATTAACTTGCGCAACGCCATTCCCAGTTGGTTTAACTGGTGTTGACGCAGCTGACGAGGGGCAGGGAGAGCCTGCGGGGAAGGTGGCACAGTACAATGGTAGGAACTTTGATTTTTCCAATACGGCGGGAGATTCCTCTGCATGTCTGAGGGCGTAAGGAAGCGCTTCGCGGCGAGCAATCTCACGCTGCCGAGCTTCCTCCTCCAGTCGTCTTCTCTCCGCAGCCTCCTCATTGCGCCTCCTCTCTTCAGCGAGCTGACGTTGGAGTTCCTCTGCGATTTTGCGATCTCGAGCTTCTTTTTCTCGCTGAGCTTCCTGTCTCTTGCGCTCCTCTTCGCGTCTTCGCTCTTCTTCACGGCGTTGCTGCTCAAGACGGAGCCTTTCGGCTTCCTCCCTAAGGCGTTGCTCTTCGGCGAGCTTCCTCTGGCGTTCCTCCTCGAGTCGCTTTTCCTCCTGGATTCTAGCTTCCTCGAGTTTACGTGCCTCTTCTTCCCGGCGTTTTCTCTCTTCTTCGCGCTTCTTTTCCTCTTCAAGGCGTTTCTCCTCCTCTTTTCTCCTGATTTCAGCTTGACGCCTTTCCTCTGCCTCCCGCTCTTCACGTTCTCGAGCTTCTCTTTCTTCCTTCTCTTTAGCTTCACGTATCTCCCGCTCACGAGCCTCACGTGCAATCCTCTCCCTTACCTCTCTCTCCTTGGCCTCCTTCTCTCTTGCCAAACGTTCCTCCTCTTCCCTCTTCTCTCGTTTCTCTCGTTCAATTCGCTCGGCCTCGGTACGCTGTTTTCGGAGTTCTAGTTCGCGATTGATAACTTCGCCCTCTTTAGCCTTTTTGGATTCTTCTCTAGCTTTGTTTTGAATGGCTTGCTGCTCCTTCGTGAGATAAATCTGCCGCTTGCGCTCCCTTGCTTCTAGATCAACCTGAGCCTTCCGCTTATCATCCTCTTCCCTCACTCTGCGTCTCTCCTCTTCCTCCCTTGCTTTGATCCTCTCCCTCTTGTCAGATTCCCTCTTATCGCGGTCAGACCTCTCCATCTCCCTATGCTTCTCGGGAACATCCCTAGATTTATCCCGACGCAGTCTCTCCTCATCCCTTCTATCATGATATGGCCTTTCGGAGGCCCCCTCTTCTCGAGAAAATCGTCGAGGTCTATTGGCAGAGTCTTTTCTTCCGACCGCATCATCAGGATGGAGCTTTCGCCTATTGGTTCCGGCTGGCTCCTCCTTCAGTTTCTTGGTAGAGCTATCACTGTCATATTTCTTCTTCTGTGATATATGCTCTTCTACACGACCTTTTTTTTTGTGCTTCCTAGTTCCTTCGTGGTCGGACCTGCGCCCGGATTCCGAACGGGATGCGGGAGAACGTGTCCTTTCACGTTTGATGGAGGATTTTTTATCTTTGATGCTGCTTTCCGGCTTGTGCTGACCTGTGTCGTTGCGATCGGACCTTGGCTTGTGAGTCAGCCGCTCTAATGTCACGTTTATGACAGGCCTTTCCTGCCCGAAACCGTCGCTGCTAGGCCGGTGCCTCCTCAAGGGCCTGTCGGTAGATCTCAGACTTGATGACTTAGAATCCTTAGATTCAGCATCCCCACCAGTAGGCGTAGATTTTGGTATATCTTGTGACCTTTCCTCCGCTAAAGCTCTGGCTGAAATTAATCGTCGCTTCTTTTTTGCGGTGGCTGGGGGTATGGAATCGGACTCGCTTCGCTTAGACCTCCTTCGGGGTTGGGGTGGACCGAGGGGCTCTGCAGTGGATTCGTGATCAGACACCGCGGTAGTGTTGTCATATTTAGAAGGGTTAACCGACGAGGAGCGGCGAAGCGGCATGTTCGGGTTTAATGAAGAAGCGGAGGTATGGTTGGGGCGACGTGAGGAGGAAGGTGCTGTTTTTCCGTCCGTTGTCTTTTTAGGTTTGGGAGAGGAGCCTTTATGGGTCGATGAAGGATTCCTCGCTTTGTCAGCCCTGCTCTCCCTTCCGCCGCCAGCCTTGTCCCAAGCTTTCTTTAGCATATCTACCTCCTCCTCCCAGAACTCCCCCTCCCTTTCCCGCGCAATCTCCACATATGATTTTCCCCTGCTATCCCGTCGCCTAGGGTCAACACCGTTCTCCAACAAGTACCGCAGCACTTCAGGGTTCCCTCGACCGATAGCAGCAAGCATAGGCGTTTCTTCTCCAGCCGGAATCGATGTATCCCGGCTCTTTCGACTACCGTCTCGCCCAGGGTTTCCAGGTTCAGGGTCCACAATGGCATTGTAAGCTAAGAGTAGACTGACAGTATCAGTATGGCCACCCTTAATGGCGCCGATTAACGACTCAGTATCGGGCTTAGTCCCCCTCTCTAATAACGCATGGACCATCTGCTGGTCTCCTTCTCGTGCTGTTTCTCTGAGCTTCTGAAGACCATTCTTCCCGGCGTCCAGCCATAACAAATCCTTTCTGCTTTGTTCCGTCCGAGCATTCCGGCGGCGGGTCGCAGTTTGAACTGAAGGAGCTTGTGGGGATTGGTGAACTGGACTTGCCACCGATGGATCGCGGGAGGAATGACTGTCAGCAGCAGCGCTAGCTCTTGGGTTCTCATCATCAGAAGAGCGTTTCGTGCGGAGTTTGTTGATGGCAACTTTTAGAAGGTCCTCAATCTCCTGGAACACTCCCGGAGCCTCACGATTGGCATCGTTCGCATCGAGAGCTGTTTGTCCCTGTTTATTCCGTTTCCGCGGGTCGGCGCCGAGTTCCAGAAGGTATTTGACAACATCAGCGTGCCCATTGTCGACGGCATCCAGCAGCGGTGTATCCAATTCCAGCCGGGAGGGAACATCAAGCCATGCCCCACTATTTAATAAAACCTTAACGACGTCTAGATGCCCATGAAGACAAGCCTCATGTAAAGGCATATAACCCGCATTATCCTCTTCATTTAAAAACTCTTTCCCTTGGCTAAGAATAGTTTCGACCTCGGCAACAGCCCCCCTCTGACATGCTCGATGAAGATGTGTCCGACCAGCAGTATCCCTCTTTGGTTTGTGAGACATACTTACAGGAGAGCCAGGTGTTCGAACAGATGATTGAGGACGATGTGGATGACGAGAAGTGTGTGCGGGGGAACCGTCTCGAGATGAAGATGACGAAGAAGAGGCCTCGTCACCAGAATGCTTTTCCCGCGACAGCGAATTTAATGGGGCAGGTATTTTTCGATATTTTACCCGTTGCCCAGCGTGATTTCTCACTCTAATTCGTGCGCTAGATTTGAATGGACTTAACGAATGTGGGGAGGGGGGTGGTGAGGATTTTATTGGAAGACGTGATTGGGGTGGTGGTGAATCGGGTGGTAAACTCCTCCTTCGCTTTCTACGTCGCGGCCGACTATGCCGTAAATCATCCGAATTTTCGGCTTCAGATCCAGATGAGTCCGCTCTGACACCGCTTGCAAAACCAGATACCTTACGCTTACGCAGTCCACCGTTATGCTGTGTCTGCCTCTCTCGCTGCTCTCGTTGCTTCTCCTGGTGCTCTGGTTGCGAGGGTGGTGGCTGAGAGCGTTGTTGCTTTACTTTACGGCGATGGATGGGATAAGACGGTGAACCGGTCCGTGAAGAACGCGATGGCACGGAGCTCAAATCGGAAGAATCATGTTCATCCTCGTCTTCATCTTCGATCTTTGCTCTTCGTTTCGGTGGCCTGCCACGAGGTTTGCGCTCGTTTGCCATTTGGGAAACGCCTCTACCACGACTTCCATTTCCCCCATCCCTTCCACTTCTCTCTCTTCCCCCTTCGGCTGCACCACCGGCACCCTCTCTTTTGATCCCGGCAGCCCTCTCCCCTCCTCCTCCTCCTCCTCTTCCTCCTCCGGTTCCCCCTGTTTCGGAAGTCCTTCTCCTCCTCCCCACCTCATGCTCGTTAGCCTCACCATTCTCTGCAATAGCGCTAGTATTAGGCTTTTTGCGCGTCTCTACCGGTATTACGGCTATGGCGGCCGTCGTTGACGCCCCGGGTAAGACAACCGTCTCAGCCTCTGAATCACCCTCAACCGTGTTGCGCGGCGAACGGTTTGGCGAGGCAGTCCTCGTCGAATCCCTCTTTTCCGGTCGTGGAATCTGTTGTTGCTGATGCGAAGGGGGAAGAGCCCTGGAGGGCAAAGTATTAGGGGATGTAGTCGCGGTTACCTGTTGTAGTGGAAGGCCAGGGGAAGATGACATTATGATCGCAGTCGTTGGTGATGGGAGACCTTCATCGCTATAAAGCGCAGGGCCTATTTTTCGGGGTAAAAAAAAAGCTGGTCGTCTCCTTTTCGTGCCTTTTTTGTCTCTGATGGGATAGGGTATCGAATTTAAGGGAACGAAATGTTCAAAACAGAATAAAAATAAAAAGAATTCCGCCTTTCCCCCGGGTTGCCGGTTTAAATTGGTTGGATCTGGTGATTTATTTATGGGTCGGTAGTTTTTTTTTGAAATATTTTGTCTCCCCGTTCTAGCGTTTTAATAATTTTCTTTCCTTCTCGGTCTCCGCCAACCGACCGGAGAGTCGAGGGGGAAAAAATCAGATTTGGTGGAAAAGGGAAGTGGGAGGGTGAAGGAAATGGGAAGGGAATGGGGGAGAAAGTTAGGTCGGGGGTGTACGGTAGCCAGTGGTTCAGTGAATCAGTACTGTTCAGTGCGATAACCTCTCTTGTATCTGTCGGTTTGTGGTGGGTTAACGGCAGGCAGGCTGAAGACTTGATTACGGACTGGCTGGGTTGGGTTTGGATTCTTCGAGGGGGCCGGGCGACAGGATCGTTGATTTGTGGAGGGAGCGAGTGGGCAGTGGAGGGGGCTCCGCTCACTTGCTCTAGCTCGTCTGCCTGGCCGTGGTTGTGAAGGGGGGGGGGGCGAGGGTACTGTAAGAGAACAGGGAAAGGGTAAAAAAGGCAAATGGGGGGAGGAAGGGGAAGATGGATTAAAGCAAAGTGGGCGAGGTCCGGGAAGAGGGAAAGGGCAAAAAATAAATAAATAGCTTAGTAATTAGCTATCAGCTCCTAAGTGCGTAACAAGGGTCCCCCTTTTAGAAGGTTCTTGCCTGGATACGGCGAAGTTATTGGGAGGAAGTTTGGGGGATCAATTCATGAATTGGGCTGACAGCTACAGTACCAGGGTTATTCCTTTTGCTTCTTTACGGATTGAGCCAAGTTGATACTGTAGTAATTTGGTTTATTTCCTTCCTTTTTCCTCCTGCCCTCATCGTGCAAGTAGGAACACAAGTACCGGTACCCATTCTTTATTAAATTTACTCATCCATTTATCTATTTATTTACTCATTATAAAGTATACAGGAGTATTGTTAAGCCATCCAATTCGCCCTTCTTTTTGTGCCTTTTTTTTTGAGGAAAGGGCAGTTGCAAAAAACGATGCCAGAGAACTCGAGAGGAAGGTGTGTGCACGGGCTGCTGTGTGTACTGTATGATATGTTACTGCGGATCGAAAGAGAGAGAGCAACAGAAGAATGGACAGCCTGACCCACCCTTTCCCACCTCTTTCCCACCTCTCACCTCCTCATCCTCTCTCTCTTTCGCTCTCCCTCCCTCGAACAAACAGCTAGCCAGCTAGCTACGTAACAAACAACCTTCTCCCCCTCGAACAGAAAAAAAAAACACTTTCCAGAATCCTCGAGTAAAATTCAAAACACACCGCCTCCTCGCTGCATAAGTAGCTACCAGTGCTACGCAAATATTTACTTATTTATTTCGTCGTTCAATCTGCGGCTGAAAGGGTTTGACAGCATTCCCGGCTTTGGTTGGACCTATTAAAGGCACTGCACCCGTCCAGCATAGCACAGGCAGGCGCTCATTCGTACGAAGCAGACAACAAAAAATAAAAATAAAAAAAGAAACCGCTTGCTTGCTAAGTTTACCCTACGGTACTCACTCTCAGTCTTTCTCCTTAGCAGGTATTATGTGTTTGGCCCGACTCCCGCTCCGGAAGGAGGGGGAAGGAGAAAAGTTTCGGCAATTGAGGGGGGGGGGGATGTTTTGTGATAAGATACGGTAGTATCGTAGTGGAGACCAGGAACTGCCCATTTTGATAGGTACGGGCACAGGTACAGGAGCTGTATGATGATTACGATGACGATGACGATGATAGGAAAACTCCTTTTTTGGTCCGTCGGTGTGATATGGTACGGTACTGTAGGCAGGACCGAAGTATCATAATGACTATCTATCCACCCATCCACCATATCTACCCACTCTACCAATCTACCCCGCTCTGCTATTCTGCCCTGCTCCGCGCCGCCGCCTGACTTTCCCGTGCGGTGCGCTCGGCAAGGTAAGGCCAGGTAGACTACTCGAGTATCGTACAGTACCCGTGCAAGTAAGTTAAAAGAAGTACGGTGTCTTCAGCTCATGCCGAAGTGGTACGATCCCTCCTCCTCCTTCTCCTCCTCCAGGTCGTATCCTACATCGGACACAGTAGTAGTGCGCGGTTGTGATCGTGGTGGTGGTGTGGGGGGGGTGAGAACAAAATGCCTGCGGCTAGGTTTACCGAAGCAATCCACTCTACTCATTACTCATGACAGCTATCATACAACTACCGGTACTGTACCGGTGTCATACCTGTGCCAGGCAAGAAGCAGCCAAAAGCAGAGGGGGGTATATTTTGCGTTTGCATTCAAATATGCAAACTTCTTTTTTTTTATACCACATATCTTGCTATTCTCTGTTTTTGGTGGCTTCTTGCCTGGGACAGGTGCTCGCAGCAATGCTCTGCCGTACCGTACAAGTACCTCGAAAGTAACCCCTTCATCCCCATCTTCTCCTCCTTCCCGCCCCCACAATCCTACCCCAAAAAACTCTCGATCCCCTAGATATAATACATGCCAGCGACAGAAGACTCCTTCCTCTTCTGCCAATACCTATACCCTACGGTACAGTACTGGTACATACATCCCCACATCACAAAAGTCACTCTATCTCGAAAGTCGGAGTTACCCCCGTTTCAACTTTACATGTGCTCGAGTACAATACCGTAAGAGCTCGAATAATTGCTAGGACATTGGATTTGCCCCCCCCAGGAAGGTCTAATGGTTTTTTCTTCTTCTTTTCAATTCATCTCGGAGAGCAGGTTTTTTTGGCGTGTTTTTTTCCGCCCCTTTTCCAAGGCGGAAATTTTGGACTATTATTATACCTAGCAGTCCAATTATTCCAGTGCCTACGACAGCACATTGGACCGGGAAGTGGGTCGGACGAAGTGAATCATTTTATCCCACGAATTTTGCGCAAATCCTCATTGCAGAAATTTCGACAAAATAAAACCTCCGAATTCAGCTCAAAAAAAAAAAGGGCAAATCCAACGTGATGTGCTATCATATCAGAAATATCTCCTGCCCTTCCTGTTGGGCCTCAATTGAGATCTCCAGATCTCTCCCCTCTTGGTGCATTTTAGCTGACCCACTCTCTCTCCGTCTGACCCACTCCCTAGCCCAATACGCTACCGTACTCGTATCTTGGGTACCGTACCGACATTTAAATTTGGATGCCTGCCTGTGAATATTATTATTGTTACCCAGGGCTGTCGAGGTGACTTTTCTTTCCTTTTTTTTCTTTTCGCAGGCAGCGGCACGCACTCCCTTCCCCGTTGAGTTTGAAACGCTCGACCGTTGGGAAGAAGGGACGGCAGGCAGGCATAAATGGGGGTGGTGGAAATGTGGCGTTTGGGAAAGGCTCTTGGTTTATCATCGCACATCATGGTAGGCTAGAAGTGTTGAAGCCTGCAAGATAGCGTCGTGGTTGTCAAATGCACCGTATGCGAACCCAACCACCCTTAGGTTAGCCTGCGATAATTAGTGCACAGCACTTGCTGCGATATCCCATTTCAAGCCTCTCTGAGCTAAAAGCGGGAAGGGTCAACGGGGACCGAACTGGGCTGGGCTGAACAACGTGACCACCATCGTCCACAGCACTCGGACAAGTATCACACTGCGCTCGAGACCAGGCGAGGAGATAATAATGGTTGTACCAACATTATTGCGAGCATTCTTCGTTCTTGCTTCCGCAACAGTAAGCTCTACACCCGCTCCCCCAAAGCCGTAAGAGAAAGCTAACAACGTGAATCCGTAGATCCTCTTCATCCAATCCATCCCCCCATTTCGCTCCCGCTTCCTCGCCTACGGAAAAGCCGCCACGCCCACCACTCCGAAAATCAAAGATGCCAAAGCCACCATCACTTCCCCTCAAGGTTCCAGAAACCCCATAACAGCCTTCCTCGACCACCTCGCAACGTACACCGTCCCGCACTCCTTCTTCACACACTTCTACATCCTGGCGCTGACCACGCTGTTCCTCCTCGGCCAGCAAATCTCCACTCATGGTCCGCTCTACATACTTCTGCGCGACCTTCAGGCCCCGGAATGGGCCGCTACTGGTGGTGGCGCCCGGCGCGGTATGGGCGGGCAGTCGATTCACCAGGTCGTGTTGACCTGGGCTTGCCTGGTGTTGCAGACTGGGAGGAGGTTGTATGAGTGTTTGTTTGTGCAGAAGACTGTAGCGGAGGGAAGGGGGAGAAGTCGGATGTCGGTTGCGCATTATGCGCTTGGGTTAGTGTTTTACGTGTGTGTATGTGTTGGGGGATGGGCTGAGGGGACTGGTATGTTTTTCTCTGCGGGGTTTAAAAGGGGGGGAGGTATTGATGGTGGTGGCCCGTGGTGGTGACGGTTAGATGCGATTGATGCTTTCAAGTTTACGCCCATGAATGTCTACTCCCTCGTTGGACCTCCCAGCGCAAAGTCCTTCATTGGCGTTCTGTTCTTTATCATTGGCTCCGGGATTCAGCACGATTGTCATGCCTACCTTGCCAGTCTCGAGAAGTATACACTTCCTGTACACCCGGCTTTTCAGAGGCTGGTCTGTCCGCATTACTTTGCTGAGTGTCTTGTCTACCTTGGCCTTGCAATCATGAGTGCCCCGAGGGGTCGTGGGCCATTCAATGTTACCATGTTGACTGCGCTGATCTTCGTCGGGGTTAATCTCGGCGTTACGAGTATGTTGAATAGAGAGTGGTATATGGGGAAGTTTGGGGAGAAGAGTATGGAAGGTTTGTTCTCTTAACTCTTCCAGGGATGGGGTGAGGGGATTAATGCTAACGTTGTGATTGTCTTTTATTTATTTTTTGAACAGGGAGATGGAACATGTTACCCTTACTATTTTAACTAGACTTTACTGGGGTGAGGGGTGGTCCTCTAATCATTTATGTAGTCATGTACTCGTACTCGCCGTAATTCTGATGCCGCGTCACCAAACCACCACCAAACCAATACCGGTATCACACACACCCTCACTTTCGTAGAAATCCACCCCCAACCTTCACCACCTTAAGCACATCCCTATACGTCAAACTAATCCTAGTCCCCCTTTCACTCCTCCCACTCCTAAACCTCTCTTTATCCCCCAGCAACCCCCAATTCGCAATAGTCTCGGGTCCCAAGTCCTCATCAACCATAACCTCCGCAATACCATGCAAATACGAAGTGTACATATCCCCCATAGTGACCAGTAAACTATAAAAAAAACCCCAAACCCAAACCACAAATCAGCCATCCCCCTCCTTCCAGAAACGAAACAAAAGGAAAGGAAAGGAAAGGAAGAAAAACAAACCTCCCATCCTCCAACAAAACCCTCCCAACCCTCTCCCCAACCCCCTCCCCATCCTCCCCCTTCCTCTTCTCATAAACATCCAAAACAACCACGCCCCCCAAACTGACCGTGCCAACAACAGGCCAATACGCCCCACCATCCTCATGCGGCAGGATGCCCTGTCCGGGCAAGTACTCATTCAAAAGCACATGGTTCGGCCCGCCGTGCGGCGCGCCCGTCCATATGCTGAGTTGCTGCATGCGCGGGATTATGTGCTCTGTTAGCCAGGCTGGTAGGGGCGTGGATGAGGATGAGGAGGAAGGGGGGGTTAGGAGGGTGTTCGTGCTGCGTGTTAGTGATGTTGGATAGGATTGGAGGCGGCGGTGGCTCAGTTGTGTCCATTTCGGCTTTGGCGTTGAGAGGACTTTTTGCAGGAGGGTTGAGGTGGTCTGCGGCGGGAGGAAGGTGGGGTAGTAGTAGAGGGATTGGGGGAGGTTTGGGATTTGGGATTTGGGATTGGTGTTGGTGTTGGTATTTGGAGTGGGGGTGGTCATGTTTTTTTTTCTGTGGTGGTTTTTGGTTTGTGGTCTGTAGATTGTGGTGGTGGTGTTCCGGATGGAAGGTTTTCGTTTTTTATTTTATTTTGGTTTGGTTCCGTTTGGCACGTTGCCAGGTTTATGCGGGACGGCGTTGTTATCGGAAGCTTAAGTTGACGTCGCAGTTTCCCACCCCTTCCCTTCCCTTCCCTTCCCGCCTTCCCTCCCGTGTATTGTGCTAGTCCCTATTTAGACAACTGCTATCCGTCCGTTTGTTTCGCCTCCGGGAATTCTACGATATGCGGGAGATCTCCCATTGATCTGCGCCGTCAGGTACGGTATTGAAAGACGGAACAGGGCGTGCCATCTACATAACATGCCACTCGCACAACACTTCCACCACGGATAACCCCAAGCTCGGGAGGAAGGAGCACGACATATCGTAATACAAAAGTCCCAACGCAATGGCAGCAACGAGTGGGAGAAAAAAGAGAAGAGGAAAGCAGAAAATCCCAACATCACCCTGCACTAACGAACCCCCCACACTCACGCCGACCAAAATCCCAGAACTCAATAGTAGAATACCCCCCCAGTAACAAACATCCATCAAACCGAGAGCATCTAAAAAAATAAAAAAAAAGGATACGACTCCATCACCAACGTAGAAAATGAAGAGAGAAAAGACCATTCCACGGTATCCATAATATTATTATTATATTATCAACATCCTTCACCCCCACCCACCCAGAAACGACAGTCCAAAAACATACATGTATGTACCGCGGGCACCCCCCCCCCCCCCGGCAAACCCCGAGGACAGGCAACAAGCAGAGGGGGGGGAAAACCAAGGTGTCTAACGGAAGTTAATCTAAGGAGCCGGGAACGGGGCAAAAGTTCATTTATAATAGGAACAGCACCCAGCGAGTCGCGCGTGGCGAAGCTCCGATTTTGAAAGGTTGTTTGTGTGGAAACACCTTACTGATGATGGGGAGGAAAGGAAGGAAGGAAAGAGAAGGAAGAAGGAGGGATGGGAGGTTTAAATAGGAGAAGTGAGGTGACTTGGCGGAGGTGGGATCTTTGAGAGGGGGGAGGTAGGGTTCGGAGGGGGGAGGGGGGAGGGGGGAGGGGTTTGTTGTTAGGGATGGGTGTAAAGAAAAAAAAATTCTCCTTTCGAGGGATGAAGCGGAACTTTTTTCTTTGGATATCTAACACCTGCGAAGGATGGTGGAGGGGGGTGTTACATGGGATACTGGTATTATGATATATGTGGACTTTTTTTTTTTGGCAATGTTTGATTTTTCGATATCTGGGATTGTTTAGTTGAAATGTTTAAAGACTACTTACTACTTCAGCGTTTCGTTCTCATCTATAGAATCTTGTTACGGATGTCGTAATTTGCGAGGCGTAACTGTGGGATCTCCCTAGTGTTGCCGCGTGTCGCCTGCACTAAGTTTTCCAAACATATATTCTAAAGGCACGCACCCAAATCCTCAATTGAATAGTTCACGGGTGATGATCCATGACCGAAAGAATGTGCTAACCGGCAGTTCCAACCATTCCTACTCTTCTAGTATAATAGATTGAAGTGTCTCCGTAGCACACAAGTTCGCTTATAGGGGATACACTATCTCGAGCAAAAGATATCGGAAAAGGAAAGGAAGACACCACTTATTTATTAGCTCGCAATTACAGTATTATACCTCGGTACTGTATTTACCACTCCTTCCCACCCTTCGACTTGGTAAAGCATCAAAACGATCCTATTGTCAACACCTTCTCCACCCCCAATTCCCCTTCCACGCTTCCTATCTCCCTCTCTGCCCTTTCCTCCTTCGCCTTCACCTCCCCATTCTCCCTCGCCTTCAATGCAGCCTTCGACGTCCTCCCCGGATGTTTCTTCGGAATCGCAATCGGTCCCTCGGCAGCCAACGGCCATTCAGGCGCGGGCGTGGAAAGGTTGAGCATAATCCCCAAAGGCGGTGATGTATTCATCGGTGGTAACGTAACCGGTAATTGCGGCTTCGGGCCTGGGCTTGGTTTACCCTCTGTTGATGATGGTGCTGTTGGTTCTCCGCGACGGTGGTGGTAGTAGGCTGTAAGAAAGTTTACTAGATGGTTAGTTAAAAGGTTTAACAAGAAAGGGGGGGGAGAGGTGGGAGGGACTTTGGAGGAGGAGGAGGGACTGGCGGGATGTCGGGGCTAATTGGCGGGCGACTGTGTCGGGGCCATTGAGGAAGAAGGGGCTCATTTCTTTTTTCTTTTTTGTTCGTACCGATTAGTGGGAAGTATTGATGCACGCGGAAGGAAAGTGTGAAGGAGGTGAGAGGGGAAGGTTGTAGTGGTGTCGTTAGTCATGGGTATGCACTCGGGCGCTGTTTTTTCATCTTGGTATACGTGGAAAAGTATACAGTTGCAGGGAAGCCAGGAGCTCGGGGTTTTGGGGGATTTCGTTCGCTATAGCGAGGTTTTGGAAGAAATTCCTTACAGCGAGGTCCATCTGTGTGGAAGCAGGGGTGTAAATTCCCAGAAGCTTTATTCATAGCGAGGTTCCCGTATAGAGAATTCCATTATAACGGGGTGCGACTGTACCATTATGGAAATTGTGTATGGGTCGATATCCTAAACTATCAGATTCTATAAAAAGAATGAAATGAAACCTCCAAGAAAACTAGGTTAATGTCCGAAAACCTCCATGTGAAGTGTCACGTTTCCCCCAGTGAGAACATGACTCCTTACAGCATTCTTGACATCCTCTGCCATTAAGTCCGGGCCGCACACCATGACCAGCACTCTCCCATCTCTTCCCACAACCTCTCTTATAGCTTTCCGAATGTCCGGCCTTCCAGAGCTGAAGCTAACCGGGGGAACGCCCAGCGCATCCCGAGAACCACTCGCATCAAGGAGTTCCATCCCTTCTTCACCTTCATTACTTTCGTGTCCTCCCGTGATATAAACCTCTGCCAGGGTAACTCCATCGCCGGCCCATAGTAAGTCACCTATTTTTGGAACAACCCACAAAAACCTCGTATCAACACCATTGGCTTTCAAAAACCGTGCCCAAGGAAGAGTAAACGTCCCACCAATCCCTCCGGCAATAAGCAGCACTCTATCCACGCCGTCAACTAACTCTTTGTTGACCCCATGCCCGCCATACCCACTTTCAATATTTACAGAGACTTTAGTCACCCCCGTCAGCTTCTTCGTGATGTTTCCCCGGACTCTCGCTGCAATTCTCACATGCCCGTTCCCAGACTCGACGACCGTGAATGGGTTTTTTGTCCACAGTGATAACGAAGGGATATTAAGTAGGATATGCGACCCGGCGGGTGGAGGCGGTTTGTGCGGGAAGGGGATGGATATACCCAGGATTGAAGACTGGGGGTCTGGGGATATTGTTGCGGTGGTGGACATAGTGAGCATTGCTCGGAGGACCCGATCAACTATTAACATCCCGACGGTGGGGATTATGTATGGGCGGCAGTGACTGACGTGGAAGTACAGAAGGGGTAGGAGGAGAACTGATAGGATTATGTGAAAGTTGTAGAAGACTGAGTAGAAGGATTTTCGGATGAGTGGGTGGGCAGAAGTTACTAGGGTTGTCTTTGAAAGTTAGCTAAGCCCGGGAAGACATGACGGGAGGGAATAAACCATTATTCCAAAAGCACAGACACCACAGAGGGCGTCTATCTCCAGTAAACGGGTCTTCATGCGAGAAGTGTCCCAGAAGAATTTTAGGTACAAACAAACATGCACGGTCAGGAGCAGGTATATCTGGTTTCCCAGCCATTGATGGGCGACATTCACTGGTCCCTCGTAACTGAAATTCGGGAAAACTAGTTTCAATGGACTGTACTTCATTCCTAGAAGTACGTTTAACGGAAGGCTTGCCGCAGCTGCCATACCAAACGCCTTTGTGAGGTGGAGATAGTCTACAATTTTGCTCATCAGTTGTTAATATGCTAAACTTTTATTCCTCTTTTTGTCCGTAACCTAATTTACACGATCCCACCGCTCGTATCCTCCAAATTCAATCAGTTCAGGCGGTACTTACCTTGCTCAACATCCTTAACACAAAGCCATACCATCAACCCCACCCACGCCCAATAAACGACAGCTGCGCCCACACTCTGCACCCTGCCCCTTGTGGGAGCTTTACCTCCTAGGATGCGGTACCTCAGTCGCCACTCCAATCTCATAAGAGCCCCACATCTCAAAAAATTAACGTAGACGTAGACATACATCAATGCCATCAGCTGTGAGAATAGCACCGCATATCCAAGGAAATCGAGAGACTTTCGACGAAGCTCTCTTTGGGATTCGTCAAGGTCCTTGTATAGCAGTGGCCGAAGCATCATCGGCAGATAAGGCCAAACTTTGTAAATATCAGCTGAACTCGAGCCTGATGATCGAATGAAAGGAGGGGTGGTTGTGGTAGTGCAGGAGAGCTGTCAGGATGAGAGGGAGAAAGGAAAGGCCAGTGTCATCGGCTGCTAACGATTAGTAAGATCGTAGGCGCGGCTAGTGTTTTTTCCAGGCTTTTCTGGTAAGGATCAACTGCAGCTCAAGGCTGAGGGCCCGCGCAGTGCATGGGAGTGCATTTGTGATATCGTTGGGAAGTTTTGTGAGGGGGAATGGATCTTGCAATAAATACTGGGCCTTTTTCCATCTTATTGTACGGCACATTTCATCAATTCAACACCAGCACAACATATAACCCCTCTCCGACAATGACAGCTACCAAGACCCCTATTTGGCTCGATTGCGACCCTGGTGAGTTGTAGACTCCTGTGTAGCGCTTGTACTCAAGCAGTGACTAGTTGCTTTGGATATCCTGCTGATACATTACCCCCTTAGGCCACGATGTATGTAACCGCAGCTCTTACCTCAACCATTTCATTTAAAAATAAAATAAAATAAAAATATGTCAGAAATTCAATTGATCAGTTTACTGAAACTACCACTCAGGATGCATTCGCCATAATTCTCGCTTCTGAACACCCCGACCTCGAACTCATTGGTGTAAGATTCAGGCAACCCAGCAAAGGTCCCCTCTGGTGCAATTTCTAACAAGCCCAGATATCCACTGTTCATGGAAATTCCTCGATGGACAACGTAACTGCCAATGCGCTCTCACTACTCACCGCAATTGGAAGGACAGATGTTCCGGTGCATGCCGGATCCCGCAAACCTTTCATGCGGCCTGCTGTCCATGCTCCGGATATACACGGCGACTCTGGTATCGATGGAACCACCTTGCTACCCGAATCAAAGGTTGCTATGAAACCAGGGAATAGCATTCTAGCCATGTACGAGGCTATCATGAAAACACCGTTCCAAACTTGCGCAGTTGTGGCCACTGGAACTCTGACCAACGTTGCGTTATTGTTTGCCGTTTTCCCAGATGTAGTGGGGCATATCCGGTGTGTTTCCATCATGGGAGGGGCTTTTGGTGGGAGAGACGACGCAAGGGGAAACATTACCAAGTGGGCAGAATTCAATATCTATGTTCGTTACCCTCCAGGTATCTCCATTCATAGCATCTCGCTAACTCACGTTTAATAGTGCGATCCCGAATCCGCCCAATCAGTATTCTCCAACCCTGAGCTTTCTGGCCGGATAACACTAGTTCCTCTTGACTTGACACATACGGTGCTCGCGACGTCTGATATCCTATCTGTGCTTATGACAACATCTCATCCCACTACCAAACTCCGCAAGATGCTTCACGACCTTCTCACTTTCTTCTCGAAGACGTATGCCGATGTTTTTAATATCACTGCCGGCCCCCCACTTCATGATCCCCTAGCCGTTGCGGCTGTCATCCCCGGCAATGATATTGAGTGGGATATGGAGGAGGTTCAAGTAGAGGTTGCCTGCCATGGCGAACAAATTGGACAGACAACCAAGACTCCAAGGGACCAAGCCCATGAGGAAGTCAGGGGAGAGGAATTAGGCAAGGGAGGTGCAAAGCCTGTGACTTGGGTTAAGGTTCCTCGAAGCGTTGGGGTTGACAGCTTCTGGAAGGTTATGATGTCATGCGTCGAGAAGGCGGACGGAAGGTATAATTGGAAATAGTGGTATCCTGTACATAACAACCTTTAGCTGCTGTACAGAGTTGACTTATTATGAGGGGAAAGAAAGATGTTAACGAGGTCTTTTCAAGGATTTATTTTTGGAAGATAAGGCACAATCAATGACATCAAGATGGAGTGATTTCATATGATTTAGGGTTCCTCGCCCCAGCGAGCAACCTAACGCTATGTTAGGCCCAATGGAGGACTTCCCGTAGGAATCTGGAAAAATCTGGAGCTTGGAGCAAGAATCTGGATCACAGGTTGTTCCCATAGAGAATAACGATTTTCCAAATTTCCAGATCATGATCATTGCGGAAAATTGAAACCACACATATGAAGCCTAACAGATACTGTACAAGTAGGGAATCATTTTTCATAGGATTGTGTCCTGCTGTAGCTGGTTAGTTCTTCATTTTGTGCATCCAGAACTGGGGCATAATGTGTCGAGAATTGTAGTCTTGGGGCTGGTTGACCAATTGTATTCAAGTTTCCAGATTCTGAACCTTTTCAAATCCGAACCAGGGGGGGGGGGGTGGTTCAGATTTTAGAAAATTTAGAATTTAGAAGACGATATTCTAGATTTTGGCGTGAAAATATACCAGGACCACTTCTAAATCTCTTCCAGATTCCTACGGGGAGTCCTCCAATGGAATAACGCAGCCTACCAGCACAAACCTCAACTTCCTAATAAACACGTTTAGACAACACCAACTAAAATAATCTCTTACGCAGCCTCGCGCATGGTCCCTCCTTCCGGTCACAATTGACAATAGCGACTCTTCTCATTTCTAAAGTTCAAACCCTCCTCTCTCTCCTCCATCTCACTAGACGAATCAAGAGCCCACAGGAGAATAAGCCTGATCACGTTTTCTCACTCGTGATCCCCCCCGGACGCTTGAAAATCCACAGCATCGCCAACTATAATACTGCGGTAACAAACTTGCAGGGTCATCCGGGCCCTAACATTGGGCTTGGCCTCTGCCAAAGCCACCCGCATTCGCTTCACTCTGGAGCCAAGGCTCTACACATAACCCAGCATTACTTCCCCTGCAGAGGCAAACCAAACCGGGTTGCACTAACACTATCGAATACATGCATCCCTCGAACCACGCTACTCCTCTATATCCCGCGTGATCTATTGGTTTGGCTTGTGGGTAAGATCAACGGCCAGCTCTGTAACACCTACACAGCGTTACCCTACAGCATCCAATGTGGGTCCAGATGGTCAAAAGCCAACCCAGTTTCTCTCCGCTAAACCGTGCGTTTGTGCTACCTTACACGGCCCCACGATATCTCACTGTGGTGGTTTTAGTACTGATAGACTGATAGTTGGCTCCAGAGCTACGGACGTATATAGGGTACTCGACCAATTGCGCAGGTGACCAGAAGGAAACCTTCATCTACAACTCTTCATCGCGATATGCATACCCAACCCTTTTGGGATGTTCAAGAAGTGCTATATGATGGACTTGGATGATCCCCGCCGGCTGCCGCGGGAAGAGAGACTAGGGCCGGGGGATTCCACGTTTTGCCCACGGCCGGTTTCCCAATCCAATCTACTTAAGCATTTCCCCACCAGCAGACTTACATACAGCTTGTTTCACAGGCAGCGAGAGTGAATTCTTGGATTCTTGATGTATGGCCGATAATTTGATTATCTGTCACAAATATAATCCCGCACGGATTGCATCGTCCGAGGTGACGGGGCTCAAAGGTTGCCCTTTCTGACCGACTGCTACTAGGACCTAGAAGACCATCTTTACCCCAAGGGTGTTTATCGACGTCTCTACCCGTTGAAAGCAGTCCAGATCGCGAAAGCACACCACATCCAGCGCTCTTCCAAGTCCAGCATTGTGAAACCAGGGCTCAAACCAGGGATATGGCGCAATGTTTTGCTAGTACCATAGCTATTTAGTCAAACCTCACGATCCCGTAGGTGGTACCCGAGGAAAAGCGGAGCACTTCCCTAAGCTTCACCCAATAAGGGCAGAATATGAGGTTACACCTTTCCACTATCTCCTCTCGTCTTATGACCATTTTTGAAAGATCTACGGTAAGCCCGCAGGAGGCCACTATTTCTGAGAATTGATGGTCACTCATATCGTGTGGCTTTCTGGGTTGCCGGCAGAAGCAAAGACTAATATCCGGACTCCCGCACACCCCAGTAACCTGTTTTAAGTTTACGATTCCTGGCCAAAAGTATATAGACACTAGTACACAAGTGTGTTCCACCAAATTTAGCTATCACAAAGCGAGCTTAGTCCCGTTCAGCAAGTATATATGGGGTGAGGATCGCAATATCATCCCCGCAACGTGACCACACTTTCCAGTCAAAGCCCACTAACTCTATGACCGTAAAATCTCGTGAAATCCACTATCAGATTATCAACGGGAATCAGCCCGTTGGCCTAGGATAGGTTTAGTTTGACAAGCCGACAGAACGGCGAACACCAGTTAATAAGATCCAGCACGCCCTGAGAGCTGATCTCGTACTGTGTCGAGAGAAAACGCCGATCCTTCTCAGGAGCCCCGTGGTCCCTGAATCCCGAGATTACAAGGCTGGCGAGGATAATAAGGTGGATTTCACGATGCCTCGCAGCAGTCGCACCCAGATCAACAGAGGAAGTTCGCGCACGCTTGGCGCTAAGCCCAAGATCGCCGCACATCTCCCAATCCCCTCCTCCGAAGACGGCACTGCCTCGCTTCGAGTGACGAGCCATGATGAATCAGTGACAGCTTTTGCGGGCGAGCGGAAACCCGAACCCGACCTAAACAGCTCTCCAAAGAGCACAGTATCCCTCCATCATCCGAGATCTGATACAACCTATGCTGAGTTGATGTTTTTTTTAGCTCCTTTTTTCGCCCACACAGCGGTCCCATGTCCATCCAGCCGATATTAAACGGCTGTGCAAAAACAAACAAGCATAACGCCAGCGAGTATAGTATAATAATATAGCAACAACGCAGCGCAGGTACTGTAGGATCCGGTGGCCGGACTGGGCCTCTCGGAAACCGGATTGGATTGCAAACAGGCAACCACGAAAGCGTAGGAGCCAAAAGAAAGAAAGAAAGCATAATAGGGAATATTATTATTATTATTAATATTATGAAAAAGGTGGGGGAAATGGATTCAAGGTTTCCATTCTAAAGCCCTAAGATATCACCCCATATCTTCTTTTGTTTTTTGGCCGTGTTTCTAATTTAGGTTGGTTACGTTTCGTCCTGTACTCACTTTCCTCATCTCTATCATCATGTGATTGACACTATTATGAGTGGACCCATATACTTTACAAGCATGAGTAGCAGTATACAGTAGTAGTAGAAGCATTATGGACAGGAAGGAAGGAAGGAAGGAAGGAAGGAGAGAAAATAATTACCGAGTTGCCGTATTCGAGTGATTCCGGGTGAGCTCTCTCCCCTTCCCGGTTCCTGAGGCATCCGCTGTTAACCACCACCGCCACCCACGAGTCCAGCCTGCCACCATCCCGCGTGAGGCGAGAAGGAGGAGGCATTATTAACTATCCCTTTGCCAGTCTGAAACAATCGAGTTTGTAGCTAGGAACGACCCGAGCCATTGTGATTCGCTGGCGAACATTTAAACCAGTCAAGAGTGCCGAGTCATTTGAGCGATGATGTGAAAGCGGGGGGGGTAAGGAAACTAAAAATCCTGTTTTTCCGAACCAAGTTCGGTTAACTGTTGCCGAATCTGGCCTTGTGTGTGTTTCAGAGGGATAAAAGTTATTATTATTATTTTCCTTTTCTTTGTTTGAGCTGCTTTTTTTTTCGCTCCCGAGGGGGGGGCTGCGTTGTTGCGTTCAGCGTCGATGTCATATGCACTGTGGTTACGACACGCGTACCGTGCCTTGCGCAGGTACGAGTACAGTTGCCAACCTTTTTTTTTTTCTCTTGCGGTGGCGGTGGTTGACTGCTTGAATCGTCCCATCCCCCATCCCCCCTCCCTCCTAACCTAACTTTCGGCGACGAAGAAGAAGAAGGTTGCTCAGCGATACTTATCCATGATAATATTATTATTATTGTAAAGCTACTAAGCCGACTAATGAATTAGGAGCCAACTTAATTGGAGGATGAGGTTTATGATAAGCTGATTTTTTTGTTGATTTTTTATATCATATAAAAAAAGCGCCAGTATTATTAGGTTTCGACTGATCTCGTATGCATTCGTCCATTTCGGGGTTCCGCCGAACATCTTGGGAAAAGCGTTCACACCAGATTGTTTTATTCCTCACAGCTTAACCGCCAGCTAATTAACCTAAATTTAACCTCCTATTAGTAAGCGAGGTTGTCGTGTTGCTTTTCGCCGCCATCCCATCTTGTGACACTGCTCCTCCACGATATAGTGTCACATCTTTACCACAATACCGGTACTGTGCCGTACACAAAGATGTCGTATTCTAGAAAAAACCCCCTCCACCCCCTACCCCCCCCGCTCGTGAGCACATATGTAACGTCCATACATACATACTCGAGTACTCGTACATACATACATACATGCCCACGATACAGCACCAGCACGAGCACAAGTAACCCAACCCACCACAGATCCACCCAAAGTACCCAAGCAAGTACAAAGTGTGTGCTGCAGTGCAGCAGTTCAAGGTATAATGCGGTGCCGGTACGTAAATCCTACGCATATACCTGAAACAGGCCCCCTCCCCCCGAAAAATACCGTAACGGAGGGGAAAGAATCCGAGGGGAAGCTTCTTTCTTCCTTTCTCTCTTTGCCTCCCTGCCTCCCTCCCTTCCCGCCTTCCCTGACTTTCCCCGCATCCTGCTACATACCACGCGATGGCCAAGGAGGCAAGCAAGCAGGCAGGCAAGCAGGCAAGCAGACAGGTAAGTTAACTAGGTAGGTAGGTAGGTAGTGTGTGTGTGGTATGTATCGGGATTCTGCGCGAGGGGGGAGGGGAGGGGAAGCCCCGTTGAAGAATTGTGACTGAATTGGGGAATTCCGGGGTTGGGGGAAGGAATAGTCTATGTATGCTAGTGTTAATAATGGTGTTTTTTTGCTCACGCGGAGGGGTTAGAGTGATGGGGATGGGATAGAGGGGGGGGGATGGGATAGAGGGGGGGGGATGGGGATGTGGATGGGGTATTGTAGGTATGGTAGATGATGGGTACAAAGGGTGGGAAGTATATACCGGAACGGGCGGGGGTATATTTGGCTGGTTAACCTTGGATAACTGTTCCGTAACTTTTTGTCGGATGTTGTATCGTGCGGGTTCTTGTATGGCATGTATGGGTATGGGTACTGTATGGGATATTTTGCTAACGATGGCCCGTTGTAAAATCCGAACTGTGCATATCTCACGGCAGGTTACCAGTTTGCTTTTGTTGCGACGAGGTCGGGGCTAACTATCTACTAAGAGCGTGGAATAAAAGTTGGCTGTGCGCTGAGAAGTTTTCCCTTTGAAGTTTGTGAGAACATGATACAGTAATGGTACTGGTATGTTGCTGATAAGCCAAGGTATGATATCTGAACCTTCTTGCTCTCGCCCCTCGAGCCAGGAATTGGCACCAGTTTGCACCATGCCGTAGCACCACAGCTATTCCGGAGAATATGCCAATTCTTGGCGCAGAAGTAAATGTATATAATATTTGAGAACCTCTCTTGAAACCCGCCCTGCTGAGCCACTCCAACCTTGACCACAAGAGGAAATGATACTGTCATCACTGTGGTGCTGCTGCTGAGATGAGTTCAATCGCCGTCTTAGCAAAACTTCCGCATTGCGTTGTATTATGAGGTAATCCACTACACATGGTACCGTATGCGTATCTCCGCTACCAGCCTCTAAACCCCGTTACTCAGACGCGCGGGAACCCGTAGGGAAGATTAGTCTACGGTAGTCTTTTTTCCTCCCATGGTAAGAGCCAGAACACACCGAGTCTCGTTACCTGGTACCGTACCGTCCGTATTCGCAATTCTAGTATCATATCATCGCTTGTCGCTCAAACATGCCTATAATACCTACTGCACATAATCTACGGTACCCCGGGTCGACGCCGCAATCCCTCCTGATAATCTGATAGTGACACTGGATTATACAAGAATTTATCATACTCTACCTGACTAATGATAACACTCCCGTATAAGTATGTGTCTTTATAGGGATTCCTTGAAAACTCCCGGACCTCTGTGAAAAAGAAAAATGATGATCGTATTTTTAAGTGAGGAGTTAGTATGGTCCGTTAACAAAAATAACGGCGCACTAGAGATCACTAGCGACGCAACGCCCCTCCACCCTCGACCCACCTGAAGAAATTTCCCTAAATCATATCAATTTCCTGTATCTATTCCACTACGCATTTACTTTTTTTAATTCATCGCGACAATAGTAGGTTTGGTGGGAAAGTGCTGTTGTCGCCGAAATTTTTCCTGATCGTTGGTGCGCCGTTAATTTTGTTAACGTACCATATCATAGATAGCAATGTAAACCGGCCTGGCCTGTCTGGTCTGGCCTGGTCTGGTCTGGGTTATTTTCTATGTATATTATAAGTTCTTACAAACCTCATGCCCCCTTCTTTCTTTCTTTCCTTCTTTCTTTCATTCTTCCCCCCCCGCAAAGTTTATTTATTTATTCCACCCATTGATCGACATAAACCCCTAGCGTACTCTCTCTCTCCTCTCCCCATCGCGAGTTTTCCGAGTTTTAATTCTTTTTTTATATGCCTCTGCCCGGGTGTTTTTACTACCCGCGTGGCACGATAATATGTAGTATCATAGCAGTATCATGTACATATCATACCCAGCACGCACACATACCAACAAGTAACCCCATATCTAAGAACGGGATATACAGGGTTAGGTTTGCACCACACAGGGTAACACAACCAACCCATCACGTGCAACAGGAACCCAAGGGGTACAGTACGGTAGGTAGTTTCCTCCGCAGAAGTTCAAAAAACAAATCAGACGACAATTCCTGCTATCATAAAAATCCAATGGGTATGATAATATTATAAATCCCCCCCCATGGAGACAAGGGTTAGCTCTATATTTTCCGATTGATTTCTGTAAGATTTGATACACTCGAGTAACAGTGCGTTCTTCCTATCACAGGAAAGAACACAAGCAAGTGAAGGGGGCAGGAGCAACTGGACCGACCGAATGCTCCACAACACCTCGCTTCGCTTCATGTCTGCGGTAATTTTTATCTCTTTGATCTGGCTAGTTAAAAAATCTATCGTACTATTACTGTAACCCCCCCCCCCCCCGTGTGCGCTCCCCTCCCGGTTGCGTATGATGCAGTTTAGTTATAATTGCGCACATCAAGCTTGACTCGACGACTAGTGTTTTTTTCCCTTTTTTTTTCTTTTTCTCCCCCCCCCCCCCCCCCCCCCGGCGGCGGCGCGCCCCCCCCCCCCCCCCCGCCCGCCCCCCGCCACCCCCGCGGGGGGGGGGGGCATTGCAGGGCGCACTCACCCAGCTTTGCGAGACAG
>Ga0307513_10001895_pt1 | contig 29712 bp, 25 predicted proteins | sample 15_EM_MG_FD_202174 | JGI IMG/M metagenome (GOLD analysis project Ga0307513, IMG submission 202174) | Populus trichocarpa ectomycorrhiza microbial communities from riparian zone in the Pacific Northwest, United States - 15_EM | ecosystem: Host-associated > Plants > Roots > Unclassified | place... | reverse complement strand
CCCCGGCCGCCCACCCGGCATCCCCAACCAGCACCGCGCCCCCCGCCACGACATCGGCAAAACAGTCAAACGCGACCTCACCCTGCACGCCCACACCGACACCGAGGGTTAAACGTCAAGCTTAGAGCCTGTTCCATCACGTCGCATGCGACGCGTCCCGTAGCCTCTGCACGAGGTCGCGAATCTCGGGCAGGCCGTCAGCGAGCCCCTCCTTCACAACATATCGCTCGGCCTCCGACACGGCGTCCGACAGGAGGGAAACCAGCACCGCTCGGTGATCCTCAGCCGGACCACCGGACACAGCCGCCTGAACCACGAGCAAGGATTTCGCCTTGGTGAATCGACCGGTCCTTACTCCCTCGAATTCATTCGGGGCGAGCCGGCCACCGACGTGGTACATGACAACGACCTTGACCCGGCTGCTGAGCTCCGCCGAAAGCGCCTGAACCGTCTGGGAGAGAGCGCCAATCGCCTTGCTCCACAACATGCTCTCCTCGTGCGAGTCCCCCAGTACGGCGCCGATCATCAACGCCCGTCGGTCGTCATCCGTCATTGTCCCGCTCCTGCCCACGATTCGAAGTTCATCGTCCCGGATCGTTCTCCACCAACCATCGTTCAAGATTCAACCTGCCTGAGCGGGTGCCGAACGTCGTTGACCTTAGCCGGGCTGCTGGGATCGGCGGAGAGCGCCTCGGCCGCTTGGGAGAGAGCCCCGATCTGCTCCACGGCCTGCTCTGACGGTCCGAGGCACCCCAGGCGGCGCGTGGTCCAGTTCGACCCGATATGTATCTTTCATGGCTCGATCTCGCTCATCGTGTTCTGACTCCAGCTCCGTTCCCATCAAACATGATTCCGTTGCTGGAGTTAGGGACGTGGAAATCCAACCGCTAGGAGGGATTCGAGATGCAAGATCTCACGCGGCTCAGGCGGGTATTTCTGAGTGTTGTTGTTGCCCTATCAGTTGCCGTCGGCACGAGCACCGCAGCCGCGGGAGCGTCAACGCTCGCAACGGAGTCCAAAGCCGGTACGTCAGCGGCGGCATTGCTACAGGAACCCGACTGCGGCGGGCCGGGCGACCGGGTTCTCACCGCCGCCACGGGCAGCGCCATCTACCTCATCGACCCGGAAGGATACTGGCGCTTGATTCCGAGCCCAACGACGTACTTCGCACTGTTCGGGAGCTGGGCCGGACTCAGAACAGTCCCCAATTTCTGCATCGCCCACGGCAGAGGCGCGCTGGACTTTGCCTATCTGGTGATGGATGACAACGGCAAGACTTACATCTCGGACAACGACCTTGGCTTCCGCTGGATCACCTCCCTCGCCACATTCGAGCGCTACCACTTCGACTGGGCGAAGGTCGGGCCGACGGGGCACCTGCCAGCAAGCGTCATCGGCCCAAACTGGAGCTGATTCACTCGTCGACAAATTCATCACCGCCGAGCCGTGCGGCGGCACCGGAGCATCCCAGGTTCGGGGAACCCAGGAGCCAGCCGCCGGTGCGGGCCGAGGTCGCCATTCCGGGCATGGAGGTCATTTTGTGGACGGTAGACCGGCCGGGTTGCTGGACCTGTGTCGGAAATGCGGAGATCCTGTGCAGGTCGTTGCAGGTGCCTGGGGGGCCCGGATCGTGCCACCGGTGTATCTGAGCGGCGTGCGTCCGACTCTGCTCTGCTACATCTCGCTGCGCTCGCGAAAGGTTTTCACATGGACCTTGCACCTGATTTTGTCTTCAAACCGCTGCCGCCGATCGACGGTGTCGGGGAGGGCGATGGGCAGTTCGCCGCGGCGGCGGTGGCGACCACTGAGCTGGGGCGCCTGGGCGGGCTGGCGGGCAAATGGGCGGGGACGGGGTTCAACGTCATCTGGAGGCCGGTCTCCCGGCCCGACCAGGACCGGTTCCTGCAGCTGAACGTCACCAAGGAGACCCTGGAGTTCGAGCGGATCCCGGGGCCGATCCCGAATCGGGGGTTCCTGCAGGGGGACATCAACATGTTCGGCCTGCACTACCTGCAGCAGATCTCCGACAAGAACCTCGGCTCCGGGCTGCATTTCGAGCCGGGAATCTGGGCCCGCGTGCCCAAGACCACGAACCCGAAGGAGTCGGTGAGCATCGTCCGGATGGCCACGATCCCGCACGGCACCAGCATCGTGGCCCAGGGCAACTCCAACACCTCCGACGAGACCACGGTGCCGGCGATTCCGAAGGTGAGCATCAAACCCTTCGGCATCGGCTCCCCCACGGACACGATCGACTTCCCCGAGCCGAACCTGAAGACCCCGACCGCCTTCCGCACGCCGGCGGCCGGCCTGGTCGGCGTGACCCAGCAGATGGTGGACGACCCCAACAGTGTGCTGCGCGCCGCGATCTCGAAGCAGAAGATCACCTCTACGATCCGGCTGCAGGTCACGACCGCGCACAAGCCGGTGCTCGGCGGTGGCACCGCGAACACCGCCTTCCTGGCCGGCGGCCCGGACGGCCCGAACGCCGTGGCCGCGAGCGTCACCTCGACGTTCTGGCTGGAGAAGCTCGACAACGAGGCACAGGCGTCTCAGCTGCAGTACACCCAGACCGTGCTGCTCGACTTCGCCGGATTGAGCTGGCCGCACATCACCGTGGCCACCCTGCGCCGCACGGCCTAGGCGGACCGAACGGCGGGCAGCGAGCATGAGGCGTGACCGCTGCCCGCCGGAGCGTCGCCGAGCCAGCGCGTCCCTTCCCCTCAGGCCGAGCGCCGAGCACGGCACGGCATGCTGGTCCCATGGACGATGTGGGTGCGGTTCAAAGCCGGGTATGGCGCGACGGGTCGCTGGTGGAAGAAGATTTCGACTTCGAGCGGATCTCGGACTACCTCGACGAGGACGGATGCCTGATCTGGGTTGATCTGTGCGCCCCCGGCGAGGCGCTCCTGGAGAAGCTGGCTGCGGAGTTGTCTCTGGACCCGCACGCCGTGGAGGATGCGCTCGGGCAGGCTGAGCGGGCCAAGGCCACCCGCTATGCCAGCCATACCTTTCTGACCGCCTACGGAACGACGCTGGAATCCGGCGCCGGGACGGCGGGCGAACGGAAGGGACTGTCGGTCGCGCGGGTCTCGGCGTTCGTCTTTCCGCACGGAATGATCACCGTACGTCAGGGCCCCGAATTCGACATGGACGCGGTCGTCGAGCGCTGGGACGAGAACGCCGATCTGATCCAGTACGGCGTCGGAGCCCTGGTGTACGGCCTGCTCGACGTCATCGTTGATGGCCATTTCGCGGCGGTGCAGACCCTCGACGACGAAATGGAGGGGCTGGAGGACAGCCTCTTCGACGATCGGGCACTCGATGGCCAGGTGCAGCGCCGTACGTATGCCATCCGCAAAGACCTCGTCCAGTTGCGTCGCGTGATTCTGCCGATGCGTGAGGTGGTGAACGGGTTGCTGCGGCACCGCAAGGACATTGCCGCGCCGAGTGAGCTGGATTCCTGGTACGACGACCTGTACGACCACGTCCTGCGGGCATCGGAGTGGACCGAGTCCCTGCGGGACATGGTGACCACCATCTTCGAGACGAACCTTTCCCTGCAGGACACCCGGTTGAACTCGGTGATGAAGAAGCTGACCGCCTGGGCCGCCATCATCGCCATCCCGACCGCGGTGACCGGATACTTCGGCCAGAACATTCCCTACCCGGGCTTCGGCCGGGAATGGGGTTTCGTCCTCAGCACCGCCGTCATCATTGCCGTCGCCGGAGGTCTGTACGCATCGTTCAAGAGCCGAGAATGGTTGTAGCGCCGCCGAAGCCCCCGACCCTCTGCTGAGCTCGCCGGAAGACGGCGGCCTACTTGCGGCTGGTGCGCAGCCGGACGTCGTGCCACCCGGTCGCCCCGGCGCCGGCTTCGGCCGGGCCCCAGCTGCCCTTCCAGTACGGCGCGGGGTGGGTCGGCGCATCGAGGATCGGTGTGACGATCCGCCACTCCTGCTCGATCGTGTCCTCGCGGGCGAACCGGTGCCGGCGCCCGTCCAGCGCATCGTCCAGCAGCCGCTCGTAGGCTTCCTGCCGGTGCCCGAGCACATGGTCGAAATCGACGGACAGGTCGACGGGCTGGCTCTGGGACTGCGATCCGGGGGCTTTGGCCTGAACCGACATCGTCACGCCGTCGTCGTGGCCGAGCCGGAACCGGATCAGGTTCGCTTTCGGCGGCAGCGCATCGTGCCCGGCAAAGAGCAGCCGCGGCGGCTGACGCAGCTCGATCACGGCCTCGGTTGCGGTGCCGGGCAACTGCTTACCGGCCCGCAGGTGGAACGGAACCCCGGCCCAGCGCCAGGAGTCGATCTCCAGCCGGGTCGAGACGAAGGTCTCCGTCCGCGACCCGGGCGCGACGCCCTCCTCCTCCAGGTAACCGACATACTGACCGCGCACCGTCGTGGCCGGGTCCAGCGCCCGCATCTGGCGCAGCACCTTCACCTCCTCGTCCCGGTAGGCGTCCGCGTCGTCGGCGATCGGTGGTTCCATCGCCAGCAGCGCCACCACCTGGAGGAGGTGGTTCTGCAGCACATCGCGGATCGCCCCGACGCCGTCGTAGAACCCCGCCCGGCCGTCGGTGCCGAACTCCTCCGCCAGCGTAACCTGCACGCTGGCAACATAATTACGGTTCCACAACGGCTCGAGGAAGGCGTTCGCGAACCGGAAGATCAGGAGCCCCTCGACCGACTCCTTGCCCAGGTAGTGGTCGATCCGGAAGATGTCCTTCTGCGCGAAAGAGCTTGCCAGCACGAGGTTCAGCGCTCGCGCGGACTCCAGGTCCCGGCCGAACGGCTTCTCCACGATCACCCGCCCGCGCGCGGCCAGACCCACCGTGGCCAGGCCCCGCACGACGTCGGGGAACACCGACGGCGGCACGGCCAGGTAGAACACCGGCCGCTGGGAACCGGTCAGCTTCTCGGCCAGTCGCTGATAGGTGCCCGGATCGGCGTAGTCACCGGTGACGAGGCTCAGATCACTGGTGAGACTGGCCAGGGCGGCGTCGTCCACCGGCTGGGACCGCTCTTCCACGGACTTGCGGGCGAACCCGTGCAGCCGTTCCTGGTCCCAGGCCGAGCGGGCCACCCCGATGACCGGAACCCCCAGCCGGTCCTTGCGCGCCATCTCGTACAGCGCGGGGAAGAGTTTCTTATAGACCAGGTCACCGGTCACACCGAACAGCACAACGGCATCGGCTCGCGTTGCCACAAGTCTCCTATCCAAGTCTTCTGCCTCGACGCTGAGGGTGGGCTGGCGATCGGCAGTTCTATCGTCCCGACCCGAAACGGACCCTCATGACCGCCTCAAGTTTGGCAACGCTGCCAACCCGCGGCGATCATGCACGCTCACGCTCAGACTAAGCGCTGGGGTGCGAGGGTGACGTCCCCGCCTGCCTCGGCCGGCGCGAGACCGACCACGACACGACTCGGCTGACGAAGGTCCAGCTGCCGCGGGGAAGCGGTTTCGCCGGAGGTTCGGTCGAGTCGTGTCGTGCTGACCGCGGGTAGCCGGACGGCTTCATCGGGCGCTACGGCGCTGGTCCGGCAGTGCGTCCGCTCTACCCCACGTGAACATGCCGGATTACATCTAGTCTCGGCGGGTATACGGGCATAGGTTGCTTTGGCCGCGTTCGGGGTAAGCGGTCACCGAGGAGGAAAACGAGCTTAGGGGTTAAACCATGAGCAGATGGACTCGACGAGTGGCACTGATCGCAGCCGGGAGCCTGGTGGCCGTCCCGGGGATCGCCCTGATCGGCGGTGGTCAGTCGGCGCAAGCCCTGACCTATGACCAGCTGAAACCGATCCAGAAACGGATCCTGTCCGGAGCGGCCGCGTTCGCGCTGAGCGGCGAGCAGCGGGCCTCCGCGGCAGCGGCGAAGGCCAAGGCGCCGAGCTTCTCCCGGCATGCGGCGACGAGCGCCTGCGCGAACCGGATCGGCGACAACGTCAAGGTCAACCAGAACTGCCTGAACATCACCGACGCCGATCTGGCCGGCCGTGGCCAGGCACAGAACGAGACGTCGATCGCGCAGAATCCGATGAACCCGAGTCAGCTGGTGTCGAGCTTCAACGACTACCGCCGTGGTGACGGAAACTGTTACACCTCCTACTCTTCCGACAAGGGCAACACCTGGCAGGACTCCACCGTCCCGATGGGCTTCACTCGCGGCGACGCGTTCGGCGAAACGGCCCGGGAATACTGGCAGGCCGGTGGCGACACCTCGGTCGCCTGGGACACCCGCGGCAACGCCTACCTGTCCTGCCAGGTCTTCAAGCGCGGGGCCGGCGTGACCGAGGACCCCGACCAGTCGAGCGCGTTCTACGTCTTCCGCTCGACCGGGACCGGCGGTGCGTCCTGGAACTTCACCGGGCGCCCGGTGGCTGAGAACAACGATCTCGCCGGGGCCGGGACCACCCTGCTGGACAAGCAGCTGATGGCCGTCGACAACCACGTCGCGAGCCCCTTCCGGGACCGGGTCTATGTGACCTGGACGCTGTTCGCGGCCGACGGGACGTCGTACATCTATGCGGCGCACTCGGCCGACTACGGCGAGAGCTTCAGCGCTCCGGTTCTGGTCAGCGCGAACAGCCCCCTGTGCGTCAACGACTTTGGCTTCCCGACGCCCAACGGCAAGTGCAACGAGAACCAGTTCTCCCAGCCCTTTGTCGGCCCGGACGGCGCGCTGTACGTGACCTGGGCCAACTTCAACAACGGCGTCGGTCGTCCGGTCGGTGATCCGGACAGCGGCGGTGACGACGGCGAGGGTGGCGGCGACGACGGCGCAGCGGCGACCGCGGCGGCGACGGAGAACTTCAACCAGATCCTGATCGCCAAGTCGACCGACGGCGGCGCCTCGTTCTCCGCGCCGGTCCTCGTCGGGCAGTACTACGACCTGCCGGATTGCGCCACCTACCAGGGCGGCGCCGACCCCGGCCGGGCCTGCGTGCCGGAGACCGGCCCGACCCACAACTCGATCTTCCGGGCCGCGAACTACCCGGTCGGATCGGTGAACCCGCGCACGGGTGCGGTCGCGGTCAGCTACGGCTCCTACATCAACAGCCACTCCAACGAGGCCAACGGCTGCATCCCGGCCGGCTTCTCCGAGGACGGCCTGGACCTCTACACCGGCGTGAAGGTGGCCGGTGCCTGCAACAACGACGTCCTGATCAGCAGCTCCCGGAACGGCGGTGCCAGCTTCACCGGCGGCACGGTCAACCCGCGGGCACTGCCCAGCGTCCGCCCCGAGAGCGGCAGCCGGGTCGCCGACCAGTACTTCCAGTGGGCCGAGTTCACCCCACGTGGCGAACTGGCCGTGGCCTACCGCGATCGCGGCTACGGCAACGACCAGGTGACCGGGTACACCGATACCAGCCTCTCGGGAAGCCGGGACCTGGCCAGGTTCGCCTCGACCCGCGTCTCCTCCAGCGCCAGCCCACCGCCGACCGCGTTCGGCGGGGTCTTCGCCGGTGACTACGAGGGGCTGACCGCCGTCAGTGGAGGCCACCCGATCTGGACCGACAGCCGCGCGGTGGACCTGTTCCTCTGCCCGGGGACCGGGACACCGGGGATCCCACCGAGCACCTGCACGGCATCGTCGCCGATCGCTCCCGTGGCGAACGACGAGGACGCGTACACGGCGAGCCGGAACGTCCCGCTGCCCTGACCTCCCCAGGGTGATCGGCCGGTGCCGGGCAGCGGGATGACCTGCTGCCCGGCACCGACGCTGCACCAGAGCTTGACGTTTTGGGGCGGTCAGGGCGTCCGGTTCAGGGCCGCCTCCCGAGTGGCGGCATCGCGCTGGCGCTGGACCTCGCCGAAGTAGAGGTCGGTCAGCAGGAAGGCCGCGAGCGTCCACCCGAACAGCGGCAGCGCCCAGCACAGCGCCACGGTAACGGCGATGCCGACGAGCGTGGCAGCGGTGGGAATCTGCCGCCAGGTTCCGCGCGCGGGTGGGGTCCCGACCGGCGCCCGTCGGCCGGTCCGGGTGGGGCGACGTTGCCACCACATCCGGTAGCCCCAGAACATGACGCAGATCAGTCCGAGCGCAAGCGCGACCAGGAGCAGTTCATTGATCAGGCCGAAGAGGATGCCCATGTGGGCCTGGATCCCGAGTTTGGTGAGCTTGGCCAGGAACGGATAGTCGGAGAAGTCGTTGTGGGCGATCACTTTCTGCTGGGCGGGGTCGATGGCCACCGCGTCCTTGTGAACGGGCCAGACGTTGTCGGTCTGGGTCGCCGACCAGGCGGTGCCGGGCTCGGCGGGTACCGCGATCTCGAGCGGGCCGCTGAGCCCGGCGGTGCGGGCGGTGGCCAGGACGGTGGCGATGTCGGCCGGGTCCACGTCGGCGGCGGGCGCTGCCGGAGCGGCGTGATGTCCGGCCGGAGCCGTGCCCGCACCGCTGTCGGGCAGGGCGGTATCCAGATCGGGTGCGTGAGCGTTCAGGCCGTCCAGAACCGTTGTGAACCGGGCTCCGGCATGGAGGGACCAGGTCAGTCCGGTGGCGCTGAGGAAGAATAGTCCCACGATCAGCCAGACGCCGGTACTGGCATGCCAGTTACGGGTTCGCCGAACACCTTTGGCCGCGTTCAGATTGGGAATGACGATGTGCCGGCGCTTTCCGGAGCGGTACGTACGCGCACGCCCCAGCCACATCAGCAGACCACCGCCGGCGATGATCCACAGCCAACTCGCGGCGATCTCGGAGTAGTTGCGTCCGAAGGCGCCCAGATGCAGGTTGCGATGCAGGGCGTCCAGCCAGGTCGTGGCCGGGGTGGAGCCGTACCAGGTGGTGAGCTCTCCCCTGACGGTGGCGGTGTAGGGGTCGACGAAGACGGTGCGCTGGTTCTCCTCGCCGAGCCCCGGCACGTTGAGCACCACCCGGGTGGTGTCCTTGGGCCGCGCGGGGGTCTGGACCGAGGCCAGCGTGCCCTCGGGATGGGCCGCGCGGGCGGCGCGGACCTGCTCATCGACCGGCCGGACGCTGCCGGTGCCGCTACTGACGTGCAGCTTGTCGCCGTAGAGCAGCGAATCGATCTGCGGCGTAAGGGCATACGCCAGGCCGGTCACGGCCGCGACGATCAGGAACGGGGCAACCAGCACCCCGGCGTAGAAGTGCAGACGGATCAGCAGGGGCCAGGCACTGCGGCCGGCCCGGGACGAGGCGGCGGAAGGTGACGGTAGGCCGAGCTGATCGGGTGCGGCCGGCTCCGCTGGGGTGTGGTCTGCAGCGGCCGGTCGTTGTGCGGTGGTGGACATGAGGGAACTCCAAGTCGAGGTGCGTGCCGTCGCCGACCGGCGAAAGACACGTCACAGGGGATGGTGAAGGGAGAGGACGGGAGAACGGCGCTCAGGTGGACGGTTGTCCGGTCCCGGCGGTGCTCAGGTCCAGGGTCGTGTCGGCCGCCGGGCTGTTCTCACTGCCTGAGCTCATCTCACTGCCCGAGCTCATCTCACTGTCCGGGGTCCGCGGCGGTGTCCGGCGTGGGCTGCGCCGGGCCACCATGAGACCGATCGCGCCCAGCCCAGCGAGCAGTCCCGCCCCGCCAAGCATCCGGGAGAAGCCGTCCTTCGAGGAGGCGCCGACCTCGGCACCGGCCTCCGCCTCGGCCTCGTCGCTCGCGGCGGCCGCGTCCGGGGCCGGAGTGACCGTGAAACTCGGTGCCGGATACTCGGGTTCATCCCCGCCGGCGACGGCCTGCTGATCCCAGGTCACCACCGAGCCATCGGAGTACGTCTGCTTCGCGGTGAACACCACCTCGCCGGAATCCGGGAGCGGGCCGACCGACAGGAAGAAATCCTGATACTGCTCCGGCGGAATGGCTTCTCCGGTCTTCGCCGTCCAGGTGACCGTGTGAGCAGCCTCGGTGAGCGTTGTTCCCTCGATCAGCACCGGCGCCGGGAGCGGATCGGTGACGACCTTCACCGTCCAGCCGGGGGTGACCTGGGCCGCCACCTCCAGAAACGGATGATCCTGCGGAAGGGTGATGCTCAGCGCGGTCGTGTTCGCAGTCTCCGACTCGCTGGGGACGGTGAACGCCAACTCGGCGTCGCTGCCGGCGACCGTGGAGTCGGGACGGACGTGCACATGGGCCTGCGCCGCGGCGGCGGGCCCGACAACGAGGGCCAGGGTCGCCAGGGCGCTCGCAGTGAGCATCCCCCGGCTACCTGGCTGATGCGGACTCGCGGTCCGTGGCGACGAACGGAAAAATGGCATGGCAGAAGACATGAGGGCGCGTCCTTCGAAACGTGGGCGCGCGGCAGCGAGGTGCCGCGCGCAAGGCAAGGGGTCAGGGATGATCACTGCCCTGCCCGCAACGGCCACGCGGTCGCGTCCGTGGTCCTTGACGCTCAGCCGGCGGCGGGCAGTCCAAGCCGGAGGCGCGGAGGCCCCCGCCGCCGAATGCTGCGATCCACCAGCGCCGGGACCGGACTCACCGTCGGCAGCCACCTGGGCATAACCGTCCAGGGAGGCGGAAGCTGGCTCAGCGCAACGGCAACGGTGACGGTGACGGCGTGATGCAGCCACGTCCACAGACACCACAGCAGATGCTCGCCGTACGCGAGCGCGACACCGGTCAGGACAGTTGCGATCAGGTGGGCGGTGACCATGGCGAAACCCGGGACCATCGGCATCCCGACCATGCCATGAGTGGACGTCACCAGGGCGGCGGCTTCACCGATGGCCCCGGCGTGGCCGCCCATCACCACCGGCAGCTCGCCCGCAGCCTGCAGCGGCACGCTGTTGCCCGCCGGCTGGGACAGCAGGGAAAGCCCCGCGTGCAGCCCCGTCTCGACCGCCACCAGGGAACCCACGATGACCGGCCATCGCCGCCGGGCCCGGGTGAGGAAGAACGACATCCAGATCACCGGGATCGCGAGGAAAACCACCGTCCCGAGGCCCGGAAGAGCGCCACCGCCGGCCAGGTGTGCACCAATCCCCAGACCGAGGGCCGCAGCCGCGAAACCGGCACCCCTGCCCGCGCGCATCGGCGCACCAGCAGCGGGAGTGGTCACGGTGCCAGGTTAGCCAGGTGGACGGGCCCAGCGATCATGCCGGCCTGAGTTTTCTCGGCCCAGGGGAAGGTTTTGACCTGGCACTAGGCTCGCCTTGATCCCTATGGCGACCAGGGCCAGGAACTCGGCGCGGGCGATCAGACGAGCGTGCCGTTGCCGTCCCGGTCGACGTCGACCGTCAGGGGCCGAGAACCCAGCCGCACCCCGGTCACGCTCAGGGCTCCGAACGGAGAGCGAGGCGGCGGATCGGAGCGCACCAGCGTCCGCTGCGCCGAGAGTCCCGCCAGCGCCTGAATGATCGGCCCGATCGCGGCCGCCGCCCAGGCCTGCGGTCGGCAGGCCGCCGGGTAGGGCATCGGCCGGTTGCCCTCGGCCCGCGAATCCCCGCTGAACAGTTCGGGCAGCCGGTAGTCGAAGACCACCCCGGCCGCGAGCAGGCCCTCGATCAGGGCGAAGGACGCCGCGCCGTGCCCGCTGCGGGTCAGGCCGTGGATCGCGATTGCGGTGTCGTGCGCCCAGACTGATCCGCAGTGGTAGCTGAGCGCCGAGAAGCCGGCCTCGTCACTCGACATCGTGCGCAGCCCGAATCCGCTGGACAGCCCGCTGGCCGACCCGGACAACAGTTCAGCGACCAGCGCGGATTCCTCGGCGTTGAGCAGGCCGGTGCCGAGCAGGTGCCCGATGTTGCTGGTCAGGGAGTCGACCTGGTGCTTCTCACCGTCCAGCGCCAGGGCCGGGAACCGGCGTCCATTGCTGTTGACCCAGAACCGTTCCCGGAAGCGGGTGGCCAGCGCCGCCGCCCAGCTGCGCCAATCCGAGCCGCCGTCGTGGCCGAAGTGGTCGAGCAGGTCGGCCGCGTGCACCGCCGCCTCATAGGCGTACCCCTGAACCTCGCAGAGCGCAACCGGCCCGTCGGCGATCCGGCCGTCGGAGAACCGGATCGAGTCGCCGGAGTCCTTCCAACCCTGATTCGCCAGACCGTGAGCGTCGGAACGGTATTCGAGGAAGCCATCGCCGTCCGAGTCACCGTAGCGACGCAGCCAGTCCAGCGCGGCATGCAATGCGGGCAGCAACGGCTTCACCTCGTCGTCGGGCAGCCCCCAGCGCCAGGCGTCGTGCAGCAGGCAGATCCACAGCGGGGTGGCGTCGATCGTGCCGTAGTACAGCGGCGGCAGCGTCATCCCCTCCCCTGCCCTGCTCACACCCTCGTGCACGGCTTCGACTGTCCGCAGTTCATGCGGGATCTTGCCCGGCTCCTCGGCGGTGTGCGGGTCCACCTTCGTGCCCTGGCGGGCGGCGAGGGTGAGCAGCGTGCCCCGGGCCAGGTCGGTACCGAACGGCAACAGCATTCGCGCCGCCCACAGGCTGTCCCGGCCGAAAAGGGTGAAGAACCAGGGCGATCCGGCAGCAAGGAAGACCTGGGACGGCGCCTCGGCCGGAGCCATCCGCAGCGCGGCGAGGTCGGTGAACGACTGGTCCAGCAGAGCGCTCAGCCGGTGATCGTCGGCGACCACCGTCGGCTGCTGCCAGGACAGGTCACCCACCCCGACCACAGGAGCGGACGGCGCTCGCGCGGTCAGCGTCCATTCGAAGCTCTGGCTCGTTCCCGGCGCCAGTTCGACCGGCCAGCCGAGGATCAGTTCGGTGGCTGCGCTGGTGGGGACGAGGTTTGCGGCCGGGGCGGTCAGGGTCACCTGGACGTCGGAGTCCGACCACTGGACGACGACACCCTGCTCGTTCTGCTCGGCCGGCAATCGAACCGGAGTACCCGCGATCCCGGACTTGATCTGCTCGACCCGGGCCAGGTCCGAGGCGAAGCGGAGCGCGAGCCAGGACGAGACCGGTTCGGCGGCGGCAGACGAGAGCACCAACAATTCGTGCACCGAGCCGGCACTGACCGTTCGGGTCCGGTCCAGACGCACGGTGGGATCGGGGCCGCGGTCGCCGAGCCCGCGGGCGATCGAGGAGAACCGGGAGACCTCGGCGGTGACGAAGCCGCCTCCGATCGGGGTCGGTTCCTGCCGATCCAGGACGACGACGGCCTGGGAGAGCACCCGGACGTCGGCGTGCAGCACGCCCTGCGCGCCCTCGGCCCGCAGCTGGCCGGAGGGTTCGGACAGCACGACGGTCGGCGCGTTCAGGCTGGTCACCAGCTCGTGGAGCCAGGGCTGCTGCATGGTTCCTCCTCCCGCGACACCGCGACCGTGAGCAATCTTCGCGGCTCCATCCGAAATGCCCCGATATATACCTGACTTGATCGATCCAATCCACCGCTTCGCCTTGACAGGACCTTTCGCCGGGGCCACTGTAGCCGAAGATTTGAACGATCAAATCCGAGCGGCGCCCAACGGAGGGACGGCATGACGGCCAACGTCAGACCCACCCTGGAAAGCGTCGCGCGGCTGGCCGACGTCTCCCGCCAGACCGTCTCCAACGCCCTCAACGCCCCCCATCTGGTCCGCCCCGACACCCTCGAGCGGGTCAAGGCCGTGATCGCCGAGGTCGGCTACCGCCCGCACCGGGCCGCCCGGACCCTGCGCACCCGCCGCTCGCACCTGCTCGCCGTCCCGATGCAGCCGGCCCCTGTGCCCGGCTCGGACGTACTGGACCGGTTCCTGCACGCGCTCACGGTTGAGGCGCAGGCCCGGGACAACCAGGTGCTGCTTTTCGCCGCCGCGGACGACGACGCCGAGATCGCCATCTACGACGAACTGATCAACGACCACGACGTCGACGCCTTCGTGCTGACCGCGACCCACCTCGACGACCGCCGGACCGAATGGCTCGCCGCGCGCGGCGCCGTGTTCGTCACCTTCGGCCGGCCCTGGGGGGCCGTCGCGCATCACGGCTGGGTGGACGTCGACGGCGCCGCAGGGTGCGAGGAGGCCACGAGGGCGCTGATCGAGCGCGGCCACCGGCGGATCGCGTTCATCGGCTGGCCGGCCGGGTCCGGGGTGGGCGACGACCGGCGCGAGGGCTACCGCCGGGCCTGCCGGGCGGCCGGACTGCCCACGGAAGGGCTGGAGCGCTCGGTGCTCGGCGACGTCGAATTCGGCCGGGCCGCCGCTGCCGACCTGCTGGATTCCGCGCAACCGCCCGGCGCGATCGTCTGCGTTTCGGACACCCTTGCGCTCGGGGTGTGGACCGAGCTGACCGCCCGTCGGCTGATCCCCGGCGAGGACGTCGCGGTGATCGGCTTCGACAACAGCACCACCGCATCCGTGATCGGCCTGGCCAGCGTCGCACAGCCGCTGGAGGAAGCCGCTGCCGCGTGTACCGCGATGGTCGGTGAGGTCCTGGCCGCCGGCGGGGACGTGCCGTCCGAACATCCGCCCACCCCAGTCCTGCTCAAGCCCCGGCTGGTGCTGCGGGCCAGTAGTGGCTGATCCTGCTCGATCCGATCCTGGGAAGGACATCATGAAGAATTCAAGGGCGAAGCTCACCACGACTGCCCTCGCCGTCGGGGTGCTCGCGCTGACCACCGCCTGCGGTGGCGGCAGCAGCTTCAGCAGCGGCAGTTCCTCCACGCCCAGCGCCGGAACCACCGGCACCGGCCCGCTGAGCGTGCTGATCGGATCGTCCGGGACGGCGGAGACGAACGCGGTCAAGGCCGCCGCGGCCGCCTTCAGCCAGCAGAGCGGCGTCAAAGTGAACGTGATCGCCGCGCAGAACCTGGTCCAGCAGGTGAGCCAGGGGATGGCCGCCAACGACCCGCCGGACGTGTTCTACCTCGACACCACGTCGTTCCAGAACTACGCCAAGGTCGGCGCGCTCTACCCTTACGCCGACAAGGTCAGCAAGCCGGACGACTTCTTCCCGGCGCTGAAAACCGCCTTCAGCTATAACAATAAGTTCTACTGCGCGCCCAAGGACTGGTCGACCCTCGGCCTGGTGGTCAACACCGACGACTGGACCGCGGCCGGCCTGACCGCGGCCGACGTGCCGACGAACTGGGACCAGCTCTCTGCGGCCTCGAAGAAGCTGACCACCGGTGGGCGGGTCGGCCTGACCGTGGATCCGAGCCACTCGGGCCTGGACGAGTTCCTGCTCCAGAACGGCGGCACGCTGATCGCCGAGGACAAGAAGTCGGCCGCCTTCGACAGCCCGCAGAACATCGAGGCCCTCACGTATCTCAAGGGCCTGCTCACCAGCGGGGTGATGAAGTTCCCCTCGGCGCTCGGGGCGGGCTGGAACGGTGAGGCGTTCGGCAAGAACAAGGCCTCGATGACCATCGTCGGCAACTGGATCGACGGCGCGATGAAGGCCGACTTCCCGAAGGTCAACTACAAGGTGTACCCGCTGCCGGCCGGGCCGTCCGGAGCTAAGGCGACGAACTCGTTCACCAACTGCTGGGGCATCCCGGCGAAGAGTGCCAACCAGGCCAACGCGGTCAAGCTGGTGGACTACCTGACCTCGGTCGATCAGCAGATGGCGTTCGCCAAGGCGTTCGGTGTGATGCCGTCCCGGCAGTCGGCGAAAGACCAGTGGACGACGGCCTTCCCGGACGACGCGGCGTTCCTCGCCCAGGCCGACATCGCCAAGCCCGACCTGGCCCTGGCCGGTGGCGTGCAGGCGATCGCGGACTACGACGCCAAGCTCGCCCAGCTGGCGAAGTCCGATCCGAAGACGATCCTCAGTTCCGTCCAGACCAACATCACCGCGGTCATCAAGCAGAACGGCTGAGCCATGTCTGTTGACTCACCAGCCGGCGCCGGCAACGTCGCCGCGGCCCAGGGGGCGGGGCGGGTTCGTCCCCTGGGTCGGCCTCGCCGCAGCGGTGGCGGTGGCGGCGGGATCCGCGGTCGGGAGGGCATCGCCGGGTGGATCTTCACCACCCCGGTGATCGTGCTGATCGTGATGTTCCTGGCGGTGCCGATCCTGATGGCGCTGTGGGTGAGCTTCAGCAACTGGACCGGAATCGGTAGTCCCTTCTCCGGCGACGTGAAATTCGTCGGGGTCCGGAACTACAAGTTCCTGCTCGGCGAGGACGGCCTGTCTCGGCAGAACCTGATGCAGAGCCTGCGGAACAACTTCTACTACGTGCTGCTGGTCGTTCCGTTGCAGACCTCGCTGGCGCTCTTCCTCGCCGTCATCGTCAGCCGGCGCCGGCTTGTCGGGCGGGGATTCTTCCGGACCGCGTTCTACTTCCCGTCCGTCACGTCGTCCGTCGCCATCGTGATCATCTTCCAGTTCCTGTTCAGCGGCAGCGGGGCGATCAACGCGATCATCTCCGCGCTGGGCAAGCACGGGCCGGACTGGCTGAGCGAGCAGCAGGGTCTGGTCCACGTCGTGCTCGACCGGCTCGGCGTGCACACCGCACCCGCCTGGCTGGCCAATCACTATGTGCTGGGCCAGTCCTGGTGGGAGTGGCTGGCCGGGCCGAGCGGGGCGATGGTGGTGCTGATCCTGCTGGCCGTCTGGACCACCGCCGGGACCTTCATGCTGCTGTTCGTCGCCGCCCTGCAGAACATCCCGAGCGAGATCGAGGAGGCCGCGATCACCGACGGAGCGAGCAGCTGGCAGCGGTTCCGGATGATCACCCTGCCGATGCTGCGCCCGACGCTGCTGCTGGTCCTGACCCTGGGGCTGATCAGCACCTGGCAGACCTTCGATGCGCAGTACCTGCTCGGTGGAGCACTGGCCAACCCGTCGATCGTCACCCCGGCCTACCTTTCGTACACGACGTCCTTCAGCAACCAGCAATGGGGACAGGGCGCCGCGATCTCCTTCATCCTCTTCGTGATCATCATCGTGCTGGCCGCCTTCCAGCGCTGGGTGCTGCGCGATCGGGACGACGAACTACTGAAGCGGCAGGAACGCCGGCAGGCCAAGGAAATGCGCGCGGCGAGGAAGGCGAGCGCATGAACCATCATCCGTCGTACCGGGTCGGCCAGACCCGCTGGTCGGTCACCATCGCCACCTACGTCGCGCTGGTGGTGGCCTCGACCATCTACGTCTACCCGTTCCTGATCCAGCTCGGCACCTCGTTCAAGACGGACGAGGACGCGACCGCGCACCCACTGAACCCGCTGCCGCAGACCTGGACCACCAACGCCTTCCACGAGCTGGCCCAGGTCGACTTCCCCCGCTGGTTCCTGAACTCGGTGGTGGTGGCGGTACTGGTCACCGTGGGCCGGGTGTTCTTCGACTCGCTGGCCGGATACGCCCTGGCCCGGTTGCACTTCCGGGGGCGCAGCGCGCTGTTCGGCGCCATCGTCGCGGTGATGGCGGTGCCGAGCGTGGTGCTGCTGATCCCGAAGTTCCTGGTGCTGAACCAGCTTGGCATCTACAACACCTACACCGGCATGATCGTCCCGCTGGTGACCGATGCCGCCGGGGTTTTCATCATGAAGCAGTTCTTCGAGTCGATCCCGCCCAGTGTCGAGGAAGCCGCGCACATCGACGGCGCCGGACCGTTCCGCACCTTCTGGTCGGTGACCCTGCCGATGTCCCGGCCCGCCCTGATCACGCTGACCATCCTATCGTTCCAGGGCTCCTGGAACGAGCTGGCGCACTTCGTCGTCTCCCGGGACAAGCCCAGCCTGAACACGCTGACCAGCGGTGTCGCCACCCTGGTCAGTGGCACCCTCGGCAAGGGCAACGAGTTCCCGCTGAAACTGGCCGCCGCGCTGCTGATGACGATCCCGGTGGCCGTGCTGTTCTTCATCTTTCAGCGGTACATCATGCGCAGTGCCGAGGGTGCCGTGAAGGAGTAGTACCGCTCACTGTCGATGTCACCGCCGACGTCGACCGCCATCAGGAGGTATAGCGGACGTTGACGTTGTGGATGTCGCCGTTGAACGGGAAAGGTGCTTTGTCGTAGTAGTCGAGCGACACCGGGCCGCCGTGGCAGACGCCGATATCGAGGCAGTCGTTGGCGGAGAACAGCAGCGGTGCGCTCACGGGTACAGTCCCGGAGGCGAATTCCTTGCCGTCGACGGTCATCGTGATGTTCAGTGGACCGCCCGGTCGCGCCTGCGCATACACCGTCTCGATCTGAATCTTCGCCGGACCGACCGGTAGGTGCCGGTCCGCACGGATCTTGGTCCGCATGACGATGAAACAGTTGTATTCGTAACAGAGGACGCCGTCCTCGACGTAGCAGGTCAGACCGCCGCCGGCGCCGCCCAGGGCGTAGAGCACGCCGTTGGCGTCGCTGGGGATGTCCGCGTCGATGGTGACGATGTTGGCGCGATTACCGAGGGCGGGGGCGACGAACTCGGGCATGCGGATGATGTCGCTGGTGAAGTTCCACTCCCGGTACGGGGTTGAGATCCGAAGCTGGGGGTTGAGTAGAACGAACAGACCGCCGCCGACGGGGTAGACGCTGTTCTTGGCCGCCTCGATGGCGAACGTCTCTTTCATCTGGGCCAGCTTGTCCGGCATATCGGCGGCGAGGTCGTTGGCCTGGGACCAGTCCTCGTCGAGGTGGTAGAGCTCCCATTGGTCCTGGTCGGGGGTCCAGGTGGTGATTCCGGGCGGCGCGCCGGGGATCCAGGGGGCTCGCGGGCCGAAGGCGGAGGCCATCCAGCCGTCGTGGTAAATGGAGCGGCTGCCCATGATTTCGAAGTATTGGGTGAGGAGACGACCGGGGGCGTCGGGCTGGTCGAAGGTGTAGGCGAGGCTGACGCCGTCGATCGGGTCTTGAGGTACGCCGTTGACCACGCGCGGCGGGGTGATGCCGATGACGTCATAGATCGTCGGGACGATGTCGTTGCAGTGGTGGAACTGGGTCCGTGGCCTCGAGTCTGGCTGGATCTTGGCGGGCCAGCGAACGGCCATCGGGTTCCGGGTGCCGCCCAGATGCGAGGCAAGCAGCTTCATCCCCCTGTACGGAGTGCTGCCGGCCCAGGCCCAGGCAGCGTGGTACTGATTGTCAACCTTCGGGGAGCCGAGGACGTCGAGACCGCCCATCTCCTCCAGCGCCCGGATGTGCATGTCCACGGTGGTCGGGATGCCGTTCTGCGACAGCAGTTCGCTGATGGTTCCGTTGGCGCCCTCACCGGAGGAGCCGTTGTCGCCCCAGATGTAGAACACCAAGGTGTTGTCGCCGTATCCCAGACGCTCCATTTCGTCGATCACCCGGCCGGCCTGGACGTCGGCGTGCTCGGCGAAACCCGCGGCCACCTCCATCAGCCGGCGCTGGAATGGACGCTCGCCCTCCGGGATGTCCTCCCACGCCGTCATCCTCGGATCGCGAGGGGTCAACTGGGTGTTCGCCGGGATCCACCCCATCTCCTTGGCGCGGTGGAAGACGCGCTCGCGGTATGCGTCCCAGCCGTCGTCGAACTTGCCGGCGTACTTGTCCGCCCACTCCTTCATCACGTGATGGGGACCGTGCAGGCACCCGGTCGCCCAGTACATGAAGAACGGCTTATCCGGTTCGAACGCCTTGTGCTTGTGCAGCCAGTCGATCGCGTCATCGGCCAGGTCCTCACTGAGGTGATATCCCTCCTCAGGCGACTTGGGCGGCAGCACCACAGTGGTGTTACGCACCAGGTTCGGTTCGTACTGCGACGCCTCGCCGGCCAGGAAACCGTAGAAGTACTCGAAGCCGATACCGGTCGGCCAATTGTGGAACGGCCCGGCGGCGGTGGTTTCGATCGCCGGGGTGTTGTGCCACTTTCCGAACGCTGCGGTCGCGTACCCGTAGTCCTTGAGAACCTCCGCGCCCAGGGCGCTGCTCTTCGGGATCTCACCCGCGTAGCCGTCCCAGTCGTTGGCCAGCTCCGCGATCTGCCCATTGCCGATCCGGTGATGATTGCGCCCGGTCAGCAGCGACGCCCGGGTCGGCGAGCACATGGCCGTCGTATGGAAGCGGTTGTACCCGATGCCCTCGTCGTGGATACGCGACAGCGTGTCGGTTCGCACCTCACCGCCGTACGTACTCGGAAGCCCCGGGCCGGCGTCATCGATCAGCACGATCAAGATGTTCGGTGCATCCTCAGGCAGACGTCCCGGGTGCGCGCGTGGCGTGTGCACCGATTCCTGCATGGTCCTGCCCGCGATGCTCGCGGATGGCGTTGGCGGAAACGGCAGCACATCTTGTGGATCCACCGGCTTCTCCTCGTCTGTATCCCCGAAATCCCTCGACTCCCCACCTCAATGCGACCCTAGAGACGGCCGTGATCGAGAGGCTCATCCCCAAAGGATGAAGGTTCACGCTGCTCACATTTCCGGTGCACCGAGCACCACCGCGAGCGCGACGACGGCGCTGCGTCGTACTGGATGAGCCACTCCCGGGATCCGGCGGCTCGGTGAGCGCAGCAGCCTGGTTCAGTCGCGGATCACGAGACGGAATCCGAGGTGGCTGGTGGAGGTGTCGACGGCCTGGGGCATGCGGGCGGCGGGACGGTAACGGCGGCAGTAGTTCGGCGCGCAGAGGTGGGAGCCGCCCTTCATCACCTTGCGGGGGATGCGGTCGGAAGGGTCGATGCTGCGCTCGCGGTCGCCACCGCGGGGGTTGTCCAGCGTGCAGCAGGTATGTGAGGTTTCGGCGTGCTCGGCGTACCAATCGGAAGTCCACTCCCAGACATTGCCGATCATGTCGAGCAGGCCGTACCCGTTGGCCGGGTAGCGCCCGACCGGGGACGTGCCCTCGTAGCCGTCAGCGCCGGTGTTCTCGTTCGGGAATTCACCTTGCCAGGTGTTGGCCATCCACCGGCCGGCCGGGGTGAGCTCGTTCCCCCAGGCGTATTCCGCACCGTCCAGTCCGCCGCGTGCGGCCAGTTCCCACTCGGCCTCGGTGGGCACCTGCTTTCCGACCCACTCGGCGTACGCCTCCACGTCCGGCCAGGCGACATGCACGACCGGGTGGTCCGGCCGGGCGCGGCTGCCGGGGCCCTGTGGGTGCCGCCACTGTGCACCGGCCACGTATGTCCACCACGCGTACGGGTTGAGTAGGCCGACCCGCCGGCCGGGCCGGACGAAGACGGAGGAGGCGGGCACCAGCAATGCCGAGTCGGCGCCGGGATAGTCGGCGGGGTCGGCGGGTCGCTCGGCGAGCGTCAGGTATCCGGTCTCGCCCACGAAGCGGGCAAAATCCTTGTTGGTGACCGGATGCGTATCGATCCAGAAGCTGTCAACCCTGACTCGATGCGCGGGCGCTTCCTCCGGGTAGTGGTGGTCCGATCCCATCAGGAACGTCGCGCCGGGAATCCGGACCATGTGCGCGCTCCGCGCCGCTGCCGGGAACGCATCACTGGCTGGAGCGACACGGGCTCCGGCTGCTGTTTCCTGCGTCATGCCATCCAGCGTCTCGTCTGGCCGGGACTGCTGTACTCATCCAAGCCGGATGATGCACGCTCTCGACCTGGCTAGGGATGGGTAGCCCTGAAGGTGCGGTGAAGGAATGGCCGAGTCCTGTAGTCGGGTTAGTTCCAATTGTCGATCTTGACGTCGTGCGGGTCGGGAGCACCCTTCCCGGTCTCCACCAGCGACTTCAGGCTGAGCAGGAAGACCGCCCACTTCGTGCTGCAGTGGTGCATGAACTCCACCGGCTCCTTCCACCCGAGGTGCCGGAAGAGGACGATGGTGTAGTCGCCGTCCTGCTTGAGTTCCCAGTCCACCGTGGTGCCGATCCACTCCTGGGGCCCGTCGACCACTTGCCACAGCACGTGTTTGGCAGGATCAAGCTCGAGCACCTTCATGTCGAAACCGCCGGCGTCAAAGCGGAATTGGAGCACCCCGCCAACCTTGCCGTCACCTTGGGTGTTGCTCGCCCACCAGCCGGCCAGACCCTCGCGCGTGGTCACCGCCGCATAGACATCGTCCAGGGACGCCTTGATCCCGACCCTGTGCAGGATATCCACCATGTCAGCTTCCTCTTTCTGGTTGTGGTTCTGGTGTTTTCACTGTTTCTGATGGCGCTGGATCGCCTCGGCGAGCTGCTTGATCCGGCGCAGCCGGGCGTCCCAGGTCGCCCCGACGGTGGCCAGTTGCGCCACCGCGCGGGCGAGTTGTGCCTCGTCCACCTGGTAGCGCCGCTCCCGTCCGGCGGGCCTGGCGTGGACCAGGCCGACCCGGTCGAGCACCCCGAGGTGCTTGGCAACGGCCTGGCGTGTCACTGGTAGCTGCTCGCTGAGAGTGGTTGCCGTTCCGCCGCCGTCCACCAGGAGCAGGTCGAGCATCCGGCGCCGGGTCGGGTCCCCGATCGCCGACCAGAGATCGTCGTTGATGACGACAGTCACGGGGTGGAAACCAGCCGCGTGAGGTACTCGCCGAGGTGTGCCAGGTGGGTGTCCCAGCCCAGCACGTGCTCCCGGTACTGCGCTTCGAGAACGGCGACCTCCCAACCCTGCTCGCGGAAACCGGTCTCGGTCATCCGCAGCACGGTGCCCGCGCCCGACGGGACGAGCTCGAAGGTCACCAGCAGTGAGTTGGCGGCCGTCGCGTCCTCGCCGCCGGGATACGCCCAGCGGAAGGAGAACAATCGCGGTCGTTCGGCCTGCACCACGGTGATCGGGACGACCATCGTCTGCGCTCCAGCCTCGTCTGCCCAGGCAAGCTCACTCGTGGCACCGGGGACCGGCTGGAGATCTGTCTCGGCAGACCACCACTCCCGGATGTGCTCAGGGCTGCTGACAACCTCGAACACCACCTCGGGTGCGGCGTCGATGTGGAGCTCGCGCTCGATGCTTCCGTATTCCATCTGCTTCCCGCCTTCTGCAACGTTTGGTTGCATGTGACGGTAGACCATGGCCCACGGGAAGCGCAACCTTTGGTTGCCTATCGCTCGGGTCGCAACCCGAGCACGCCGGTCCGGCTCAGGCCGGGGCTGACCCCTTGGACGCCTGCTCGGCCGCCTGCTGCACCCGGTCGTGATACTGCCGCCACCACTGCTCGTCACCGGGCGGCAGGTTGCTGTTCCCGCCCGGCCGCACGCCGACAGCCCCGTCGATCAGCTCGCGCACGATGTCCGCGTGCCCGGCATGCCGCTGGGTGTCCGCGATCACCCGCACCACGATGTGGTGCAGGGTGACCTCCCTCCGCTCCGCCGGCCACCAGGGGACCTGGCCGAGCGTGTCCAGCGGGAGGGCGTCGATCGTCGCGTCGGAGTGCGCCCAGGCCCGGCGATACAACGCGACGATCTCCGCACGCGACTCATCGGCGCCGGCCCACATGTCGGCGTTCAGCTCGGCGTCGTCCGCGAGCCAGGACAGCGACTCGGCCGAGGGCCGCCCGAAGGTGTCCCCCAGATACCCCAGCTCGACCCCGGCCACGTGCTTGACCAGCCCCAGCAGATTGGTGGCGGTCGGCGTCAACGGGCGGCGGGCGTCGTACTCCGAGAGCCCCTCGAGCTTCCACAGCAGCGCGTCCCGGGCCTCCTGGAGATACCGCCGCAGGTCCGCCTTCGGATCCGATCCACTCATGAGGGACAGTCTGGCACCACCGCCAGGACGAGGCGGCGGCGACGGAGATCCGCGGGCCGGGCGTTCTCCGGCTCACACCGCCGCGAAGAGGTCGCCGGCGCTCCCGGGACGGGCCCCGCGCTGCACGAACCACTCGTGCCCGGCCACCAGCCGGAAGAGCGGGGACGGCAGGCGCAGCAGCAGCGCCAGGGTACGAGGCCCGATGTCGGACGTGGACTGGCTGGCGTGCGCACGCATCGCCTCCCGTTTGGCCTCCAGGTGCTCCCGGACGTCGATCCGGTGGGTGATCTCACGGCGCGGGGTGAAGGCCCGGGCGAAGGAGTCGGGGTCGACCGAATCCAGCAGACCGGGCAGCGCAGCCGCCATCCGGATCACCCGGTGCAGGCGCTCGCGCGGCAACGTCGCCTCCAGGACGGACGGAGTCGCGGCGGCCGCCGCGGCGTGCAGGCCGACGCGGTGCACCTGCCGGTGGTCCGGATGGCCGTACCCGCCGGCCGGATCGTAGACGGTCAGCGCGTCGGCATGCTCCTCACGGAGGACGTCAATCAGTGCGCCGGCGGCGCGATCGATCGGCATCCGGCTGAAAACCTCTACCCCGGACTGCTCTTCGGTGCGCCATCCAGAGTCCGGCAGGCCCAGGCGGACGACCCGCGCACAGCCGAGTGCCCGCGCGGACCGGGCGAGTTCGGAGGCACGGGTGTGACCGAGATCGGCCCCGGCCGCGCTGTCCGAGGCGAGCCCGGCCTCACCGTCAGTCGCCACGACGAGCACCACCCGGTGCCCCTCGGCCGCAGCACGGGCGAGAGTGCCGCCGGTGAGCAGCACCTCGTCGTCCGGGTGGGCGTGGAATGAGACCAGGGTTCTGACAGCCATGCCATCAGACTCGCATCGATCGGCGGTGCTGGCGTCAACCCCTGGTATCACTTGGCCTCCCGTGAAGTCCCTCTGTGGGGCGATGTGCCGATGCGTTCGTGCCACCAACAATCGTCCCCATGATCGCAACGCCCCTCCTTCAGCGCGACGTCCAACAGCGCGACGTCGCGGTGCACAAGCACCGGCCCGTTCCGACGGCGCGTCTTCGGGCCCGCAGCAGCCTGGCCGTGCGGGGCGCGCGATGGCTCCTGACGGCGGCGCTGCTGGTGTTCGCCGGTCTGCTGGTCTACTGGGCCCCGGCCGTCACCGGAACCGGCTGGGGCGAGGTCGGGCACACGCTCCAAAAGGTGGGCGCGCCGTGGCTTGTCGGGCTGGCCGTGGTCTGGATCGCCGGGCTGTGGTCATACGCCGTGGTGATGACCGCGTCGCTGCCGGGGCTGAGCACCCGCCAGGCCCTGAGCCTGAACCTGGCCGGCAGCGCGGTGGCCAACACCCTGCCGCTGGGCGGGGCCATCAGTCTCGGGCTGGTCACGGCGATGTCCCGGTCCTGGGGTTTCAGCCGTTCGTCCATCACAACCTTTTTGATGCTGACGAACCTCTGGAACGTCCTGATCCGCGTGGTGTTCGGCGCGCTGTCCGTGGCCTGGTTCCTGACCCTGGGTCCCGGTCTGGTGACCGGGCCGGCCGCACTGGTCATCGCGGGGCTGGCGGTCGCCCTGATCGTCGCGGTGGGTCTGGTGCTGATGAGCGATGCGGCGCTGGCCTGGATCGGGCGCTCGAGTGCGGCACTGGTCTCGGCGGCCCGGTCCACCTTCGGCCGAACCGAGGCCGTCGGCCCAGGTCGCAGCTACACGGATGCCCTGCTGGCATTACGGTTTCAGCTGCTGACCCTGCTGCGTGCCTCCTGGCGCCGGCTCACCCTGGGAATGATCGGGTACATCCTCCTCCTGGCCCTGCTGCTCGATCTGAGCCTGCGCGGACTGGGAGCCCCACAGTCGGCGATGCTGATGATCGCCGTGGTCGGGATCGAAAGACTGGTCACGGCACTGCCGATCACGCCGGGCGGGGCCGGGGCCGCCGAACTCAGCATCGTGGCCTGCCTCACCGCCGCCGGTGTCTCCGGGGTCACCGCCCTGGCGGCCGCCCTGCTGTACCGGTTCTACACGTTCATCGCTGAATTCCCCGTCGGCGCCGCTGTGGCGCTCGGGTGGCGGATCAGCCAGTCCCGTCAGAAGGCGCGCACAGCCGCCGTCGACGGCATTCCGAGAATCGAGCAGATCGCATGAGAATCCTCCACGTCACCGACACGTATCTGCCGCTTCTCGGCGGAATCGAGGTCGTGGTCGACGATCTCGCCAGCCAGCAACGGCTTTCCGGGCATCAGGTGCGGGTGCTGACCAGCACAGCCGCGACCGCACCGGATGATGCGGCGGCGATCCGGCTGAAGAGCGCGGTCTTCTCGCCGCTCGCCGACGTCAGCGCGTTCCGGCCGGATGCCGTGCACTGCCACAGTTCGATCGTCTCCCCGCTGGCCTGGCGCACCGCGCGGCACGCCGCCCTGGCCGGTCTACCGGTCCTCGTCACGATGCATTCGATGGTGCCGCCGGCCGGCGTGGTCCCGGCGGCCTTGCGCCGCGTGGCACAGGCCATGCCGAGGTCTGTCTCGTGGAGTGCGGTCAGCGCCCCCGCCGCCGAGGCGCTGCGGCCGATCGTCGGCAGCGATGTCCTGGTCCTGCCCAACGGACTCGACCAGGAGAGCTGCCGGACCGCCAGCTCGGGAACAAACGAGATCCCGCTGATTGTCAGCGTCATGCGCCTGGCCCGACGAAAGAGGCCGCTGGAACTCATCACCATCCTGTCGCAGGTGCAGGCCCTGATGGGCGATCGACCCTGGCGGGCCGCGATTGTCGGCGATGGACCGCTGAGATCGGCTGTTGCCAGGGCCATTCGGGGCGCGGGACTGGAAGACCACGTCTTTCTCACCGGCCGGCTCACCCGTCCGCAGATCATGCTGCTGCTCTCCCGCGCCGATCTCTACCTCTCCCCCGCCTATCTGGAGTCCTTCGGGATCGCCGCCCTGGAGGCGCGTAGTTCCGGCCTGCCGGTGGTGGCGATGAGCAGCGGTGGCGTCAGCGATTTTGTCCACAATGGGGCGCACGGCTATCTCGTCCGGGACGACAGCGCCATGGCCTCACGCACGGCCCAGATGCTCGCCGATCCCGCGGCATTGCAGGCGATGGGGCGACGCAGCCTGGCCGATCCCCCGGACCTGGGTTGGGCGAGCATCGTTGAGCGCAGTCTCGACGCCTACCAGGCGGCCGGGGTCCGCGAGCCGGTGCGAAGGCTGGTGCCGACCGGGGCGCTGGTCACCAGCCTCTAGACGTCACCCCTCGGGTGGCGGTATCGGGAATCCGCCCGGTCCCTTTCCGACCAGTCCGATCGACTCGGGGCTGCTGGCGGTCGCACTCGTCACCGTCAGCGTTCCCCTCATGATCGCGTTGGACGTCGGCCGGAACGTGACCGACACCCGAAGGTCACCACCGGTGGCGAGCGACGTGTCGACTGCCGACCACCGGAACACCGATCCGACCGGCGATCGGGCGATCGAGATGCGCACGGAGCGGCCGGTGCGGTTGCCGATGCGCAGTTGCCGGACCGCCTCCGCGCCGATCGCGACCCCACCGAAGGTGAGCACCGACGGGTTGAAGTTCAGCCGGGTCGGGAGTGGTTCTTCCGCCGGCGGTGGTGGGATCCCGCCGATGCCCTTGCCGGTCAGCCCGATGGTGTGCGGGCTGCCGGGCCCCGTGCTGGTGACCCGCACCTGCTCTCTGCGGATCGCGTTGTCGACCGGGCGGAACCGCATCTGGATGGCGATCTGCTCCCCGTCGGGGATCTCGGTGTCGACCCCCGCCCATTCGAAGAGGCCAGGCGGCGATGCGGGCAGTCGTACCGTGACGGGAACTCCGGTGCTGTTCTTGATCCGCACTGTTCTGCTGGCCACGGAGCCGGCCGCCACCTGTCCGAAGGTGACCGTGGACGGTTCGATGCTCAGGCCGACGGTTGGCCGCCCGCACTCCACGCGGCCTGCACCGGACAACGGGGTCCCCAGCAGGTCGGCCACCCGGGCGAAGAGTTTCTCGTCCCACAGCGCTTCCGCGTGGTTGACCCGGAAGGATTCGTGCGGCGTGCCGGGCAGCCGGGCTCGGGAGTTGGCCACGAGCCCGTCGCCCTTGCCATCGTCCTGCTCATCGTCCACCACGGCGTCCGGGAGCGCGTCGAGCATCGGCGATGCGAACGGCACCTCGACCGGGAACAGGGTCCAGTCGAACCGGAGGTCGGGAAAGTCCGACCAATTGGGCAGGTAGCTGTCCGGCGTGTAGTGCCAGCTGTACAGGCGGGCATACCGCGCCGAGGTCCCGCCGAAGGTCCTGACCTCGATGTCCGGGACATCGGCCGGCGAGGCCAGCTGCGCGAAGATCGGGTCCCCGGGCAGCAACTGGACCGCGCCGTCGCTCTCATCAAGCATGCCGGCCACCCGGGTGACGAGGTTGGCGAGCAGTGCACTGGAACCGAGCAATGCCGACCCGAGCAACGACGCGGCGTCGGCCAGGCGCTGCTTGGCCCGTGGGGCACGCGTTCCCTGATGCGGGGTGCACAGCGTGATCAGCCGGCCGATCCACTCGCTGCCCTCGTCCGGGTGCCGGTGCAGGTAGGCGCGCGCGAGGATGCCTCCCCGGCTGTGGCACAGGACGACAACCCGCTTTCCAGCGAGCCGGCCGGTCAGGACGTCGTTGCGCAGGAACGGAACGATCCGCCGTTCGAACTGGGCCAGCGGGATGTCCACGGTGTCCTGCGGTCCGTCCTGGCTGTAGTTGATCACCGTGTGTCCCAGCGCTTTGAGCACCCCGCTCCAGCAGCGCACGTCGGTGCGCAACGAGGAGATCCCGAATTCCGGCAAATGGTCGAACGGCGACAGGGGTGGGCCGAGATGGTTGTTGGACTCGCGGTCGGGTGGGTCGTGCGCGAGGTCCCAGTGGTTGTCCCGCCAGGCCGGGAAGCGCCAGTCGTCCTTGCTGCCACCCAGGCCGTGCAGGAGCAGGATCACCTCGCGGTCGGCGCGCCGCTGAGCCGGATTGTGCGGTTCGACCTCGAGGAATCCGTGCTCAGCACCGAGAATCGTCACGACTGGCTGCCGCGCTCGAAGACCAGGACCGTCGTCTCCGACCTCAGCCGGGTGCCGTCCTGGACGGTCGTCGTCGTGGTGACGATGCGCACGTCCTCGTCCGGGCCGAGGGGCGAGCGGTCACCTGTCATCGCAACGATCCGCCCGTCGTGCATCGTCAGGCTCTTGCGCAGGCGCAGGACCTCACCCGGGGGCGCAGCACCGAGCCGGGTCAGGACCTGGTCGAGCCGGGCACGCAGCGCCGCGGTGGCCGTGGTCGCGGGCCGGGGTGAGGGCGGGGGCAGATTGGCGGCGAACTCGGCGGCCCGCGGGTCCCCGAAGAAGGCGTTGATGCGTGCCCGGAAGGCAGTCATCGACCGGTCAGAGGCTGATCCCGTGGGAAGGCTCATGGATCCACGATTGTTCACGAGTGCCCGGTGAGCAATAGCTCCGGAAGAACCGCCGCAAAGCAGTCCACCGGCTAAGCTTGACGTTTAACCCCTGCTGGTCGGTTACGCCTTGTTGGTTGGCGATTGCGCGGCGTGTCTACGGGACGTGACGCGGCCACCGCTTCATGATCTTTGGGTTCCTCTCACAGAGCTCAAAGACAAGGGCGGTGGCCGCGATGGTCAGTGTGTCGCAGACCGGCTCGATGGGCCAAGCATCGTGCGCGGTGTCCAGCCATGCGGTGGCTCGGACGGCTGGGGCAGTGGCCGCTGCGCAGCGGAATGAGCTGATCGGGTTCCGGCAGGCGTTCTACGGTTGCCTGTCGGCGCGGGCCGATGAGCTGTTCGAGTTGACCGATGCCCTGTTGTGCAGTCAGGGGCCGGTGCGGTCGCTGGTTGACTTGTCGCTGGCGCCTGAACATCGGCGTGGGCACGGCGGGTTGTATGACGGGCTCAATCACGGCGGGGTCGAGATCGCCCGGCTGCGTCGTGCGGTGAGCGGGCTGAACTTGCCGCGCATGGACGGGCGAATCGTTCTGGCCGTGGATGTTTCACCCTGGCTGCGGCCGGACGCCGAAACCTGCCCCGACAGGTTGTTCTGTCATGTCCACGGCAGGGCAAGAAACACCGCACAGCTGATCCCGGGCTGGCCGTACTCGATGGTGGTAGCCCTGCAGTCGGGCCGTACCAGTTGGACGGCGGTGCTGGACGCGGTCCGCCTCGGGCCGGCCGACGACGCGACCGCGGTCACCGCGCAGCAACTGCGTGATGTCGTGGACCGCCTGCGCTCGGGCGGGCATTGGCGTGAGGGTGACCCCGACATCCAGATCATGATGGACTCGGG